>ERZ1048872.2082-NODE-2082-length-14966-cov-6.024143_pt1 | contig 14966 bp, 14 predicted proteins | sample MGYA00383100_ERZ1048872 | MGnify/ENA primary metagenome ERZ1048872 (study PRJEB29581, sample SAMEA5548370) | metagenome | biome: marine; feature: coastal; material: water | depth 50 m | study: Short-term variability in the microbial, nano- and picoplankton... | reverse complement strand
CTTTTGGGGCGAGGATTTGCTTGGTTGGATACAGGAACCCACGACTCTTTAATTGAGGCGGGACAATTTGTACAGACAATCGAACATCATCAGGGACTCAAAGTGGCCTGCTTGGAAGAAATAGCATTTCGAAAGGGTTGGATTTCCAAGACCGTTCTTTTAGCTGAGGCAGAAAAACTGAAGAAAACTGATTATGGTCAATATCTTCGCAAAGTCGCCGTTGGTGAGCTGTGAACGTAATCAAGACAAATCTACGTGATTGCGTAGTGATTGAGCCTAACGTATTTGGTGATGACCGCGGGTTTTTTTTGGAGACATTTCAAGCTAAGCGCTATGCTGACCTTGCTGGCATTGCTTTGCCGTTTGTGCAGGACAATCACTCGCGTTCATCCAAAGGGGTTCTGCGTGGGCTGCATTTTCAAATAACTAAGCCTCAAGGCAAGCTAGTCAGAGTTGTAAGAGGTGAGGTATATGACGTTGCCGTAGATATCCGAGAGGACTCTGAAACTTATGGACTTTGGCATGCTGAGGTTCTGTCTGAGCACAACAAGCGTCAATTTTGGGTGCCACCAGGATTTGCCCATGGTTTCGTTGTATTGTCTGAGATTGCAGATTTCGAGTACAAGTGTACTGATTATTATGACTCAAACGATGAGGGCAGCATTTGCTGGGATGATCCTGATTTAGACATCGGCTGGCCGGTAAAAAACCCTATTTTGTCATCAAAAGATGCTGCAGCTACAAGATTGGTTGATATTAAAAAATGAAGGTTTTAGTTCTGGGTAGCCAAGGGCAGTTAGGCCAATGTCTCCAAGATCAGTTTACTCAAACAAACTATCAAGTAACTTATCACTGTCGCGCTGATACTGATATTGCCAATTTTGCCGAAACATCAGACAACTTATCATCTTTGAATCCTGACGTTGTTGTTAATGCCTCTGCATACACTGCGGTTGATAAGGCTGAGACCCAACAGAGTCTGGCTAATCAGATTAATCATTTAGCGGTGGATAATCTTGCTAAAGTTTGCGAGAAAATAGGCTGTTTTTTAATTCATGTCTCAACTGATTATGTGTTTGATGGTAAAGCGTCGCAGCCTTATCAAGAGGATGATCAAACAAATCCTCAAGGGGTATATGGAGCATCAAAATTAGCTGGTGAAATCGCTATTCAGCGCACAGACTGTCGGTTTTTAATTATTAGAACCGCCTGGGTGTTCAGCGAGTATGGCAGTAACTTTTTCAAGACTATGTTACGTTTGGGTGCCGAACGCGAAAGCTTAAACATTGTTGGCGATCAAATAGGCTGTCCAACATATGCCCAAGATATTGGTCGTTTAGTTGTCGAGCTTTTGCCTAAAATCGGAGCGGATAACATTGAATCGGGAATATATCACTTCTGTGGGGATACGCCTTGTAGTTGGCAGCAGTTTGCCGAAGAAATTTTCTCTCAAGCTAAAAACTTCGGGTACCAGACACCCAAGCAGATTAAATCTATTGCCACTGAAGATTATCCGACCCCCGCAGCACGGCCGTTATATTCGGTGTTGGATTGTACGAAAATTCAGAACACTTTTAATATAAAAAAATCTAATTGGCGTCATGGCATTGGCCAAGCACTCACATTGTTATGAGGCAAGCCTTGGGGTTCAGTTTGAAGTTTTAGTTAACTAAAATAATAATTCTATAAGACGTTCGTAATGTACTTGCTAGCGAAAATAGAGAGACATCTACTAACCCCTATTGACTTAACCACCGTTGCATCAGAGATAATCTAATTTGAAGATTAATCCTCCATTAAAAAGTACCGCCTGGTTGTTGCTTGAAAAGGCGGTTTACTTGCTAATCTCATTTGTCGTTACTGTGGCACTAGCAAGATATTTGCAACCGACTCAGTTTGGTAATCTAAATTATTTATTGGCCTTAATAGCTTTATTTTTGCCCATTATGAGCGTGGGTCTAAATAGTATTGTTAGTCGCGAGTTGTTATTGCGCCCTGCTGCTGCTGATAAAATTATGGGCTCAAGCCTATTTTTGCGCTTTATTGCTAGTGTTTCAGTTGTGTTGGTTGTAGTCGGATTCAGCGGCACTTATCTTGCTGGAAACAACCAAATGTTGTTTGCTATTCTCATGGTTGCAAGTGTTGCCAGCGCGGGACAAACAATTGACTTCTGGCTGCAGGCTAAATTAGCCAATCATTACGCTGTTTTGATGCGTCTACTTGTGCTTATTGGTTTTAGTTTAATGCGACTGTTTGCAATATATGAAACAGCAAAGTTTCCCGTATTCATCTATCTTATAGCGGCTGAACTTATCATCACTGGTCTACTTTATTTGGTTATTTACCAGCGTGTATCTGGCCGATTGCTTAAGTTAAAGATTAATAGAGGAGAGATAAAGCGTCTCTGGAGAGACTCACGCTGGCTTTTAATGTCAGGTATTGCCGCGGTTATCTACTTAAAAATCGATCAAGTTATGTTGGGTGTCATGGTTGATAATTATGCAGTCGGTGTGTATGCGGCAGCAGCGCGCGTATCAGAGGTTTGGTATTTTATTCCCGCAGCAATCGTCACCTCCTTTTTCCCGAAATTAGTCAGAAATAAGCAAGTTGCACCGATAACCTATCAAGTAGACATACAAAAATTGAATGACATTTTATTTATTTTCGCGGTTAGTATTGCGGTTCTAATGACGATGATTGGTGATGATTTAGTGGCGTGGTTATTTGGTTCATCCTATTCTGAATCGTCACCTATCGTGCTTGTCCATATTTGGGGAGCTGTGTTTGTATTTATGAGAGAGTTGTTCAGTAAGTGGCTTTTGGCAGAGAGTTTACTCACTTTCTCATTACTGAGCCAAGGGCTTGGAGCTTTGGCTAATGTTGCGTTAAATTATTTCCTTATTCCAATTTATGGAGCCCTTGGAGCAGCCTATGCCACAGTTATCAGTTACTCAATCGCAGGATACTTAGTTTTATTAATTCATCCCAAACTGTGGCCAATGGCTAGAGTCATTACCAAGTCCTTCTTGTTACCGTTGCGGTTCGCCAGGTATGGCAAGCGGCTATATTCGATGTCAGATAGTAATTAGCGGAAACTACCATGAAAAAGCTTTTAAAGAAGTTCTTATCTCGCACAATAATTGATCGGCTCAAAATCATATTGTCCAACATAGACTTAAAGGTGGTCAGATTGGCTAGGCGATCTCCTTTGCTTTCTGGGCTTTACTATTCTCTCCTGAACTTCGAATTCAGACGAGAAATGCACGCTGTTTTAAATGGGCGATATCATTTTTTGACTGCCGGAGGAGCCTCCAGACCTAATATTTACATATTGAGACGCAATATTCACAGGATTGAGAAAGGCCTGTGCATGATTCCCCGAAAGCCCGTTTTCGCCTCAAAATATATTCTGTCCACTGTGAAAAATTTCGAACTCTGCTTATCAAGAGAAGTACTGGCAGAGAGCGAACTTAACTGGGTGCAAGATGTGCTGGAGCAGTATTTCTCTGAGGTTGAAGTTACTCCCTCCATTAATCAAGCTAGAGAAGAATTTCTCAAATTGAAGAATAATGGTCTTGCAGGAACAATAGATAAAAGAGTGCCGTTCCATCATGAGGAGTTAGATCCTAGCTCGATCGATTTTTCAGCTTTCAAAACACTTTGTGAAAAACGTCACTCTGTTCGTTGGTTCAAACCACAACCTGTTCCTAGACATATCATTGACCAGGCCATTGCCGTTGCTGTGACCGCACCGAGTGCCTGCAACCGTCAGCCGTTTCAATTTTTTGTTTTTGACGACCCTGAACAGGCAAGTGAAATTGGCAGTATTCCCATGGGTACAGCAGGATTTTCTGATAACTTTCAATGTGTCTTAGTTGTCGTTGCGGACCTATCTGCATATCCCTTGGAGAGGGACCGACATATTATCTATATCGACAGTGCATTAGCTAGTATGCAGTTACTACTTGCCTTTGAGACACAGGGTTTGAGCTCTTGTGTAATCAATTGGCCCGATGTTGAGAGACTGGAGCAAAAAATGAGCGACAGACTCAGTCTTGAGGTGCACCAAAGGCCAGTGATGTTAATCGCCGTTGGTTATGCGGATGAGAAAGGGTTGATCCCTTTCTCTGAAAAGCAGTCGGCAAAAGATAGTGTCCGGAGATCTTAATGATTATTGAGATTAAGGGTGTTGGATTTGAAAATAAAGGTGCTTATCTGATGCTATGTGCAATAGTTAAGCAGCTACAGATTGAATTCCCTAGTGCCCAAATAGCTTTATCACTAGGTACGAGATCTGATTTCTTACAGCGATGTTCATTTACGGCATGGCAAAAGTTGGCATTGAGGAAAAATTATGTTGATCTGAATTTTATCTCTTATTGGCTGCCTAAAGTCATTCGAAAATGGCTGCGCTCATGGGGATTCATAACAGAGGCAGACATTGATGTGATTTTGGATGCATCAGGTTTTTCATACTCTGATCAATGGCCCTCTAAAATTCGTATCTACCATTTAGAAAACGAGCTTAAGCGCTTCTCTAAGTATGGTAAGCCATACATTTTTATGCCTCAAGCTTTCGGGCCTTTTTCCAATTTAACCAGTATTAAGCGAATCGCTAGCAGTTTTCCGTACGCCGCAATGATCAACGCTCGAGAGCAGTATTCCTATAAAAATTTACACCAAATAGTTGGAGATCAACTCAATTTGCATCAACATGGGGACTTCACCAATCTGGTCGAAGGCATCCCGCCAAATAGTGACATTCTCACAAACTATGCTTGTATTATTCCCAATAAAAACATGATCAGCCATCGCAACCCCGACCAGAGCTGGATAAAGAGTTACGAGTCGACTCTTATCAAGGCAATTTACCATTATCGAAAACATGGTTTAACGCCGATCTTTTTAAACCACGAAGGTTTGGCAGATGCGCAATTAATTTCAATGGTTAACAGTAAATTAGAAGACCCAATAGCCGTGGTGGAGGAGAGTGACCCCCTAGTGATAAAGGGGATAATAGCATCTGCCACTGCGGTATTTTGTTCTCGTTACCACGGTTGTGTTAGCGCGCTTTCAAGCGGCATTCCTTGTGTTGGAACTAGCTGGAGTCATAAATATGAAGCTTTGTACGAGGACTATGGTATGTCAAAATTTCTCCTCGGTTCTGATGTTGACCAATCTCATCTCCAGAGAGTGATTGATGACAGTCTGAGCCTAACTGATCAGACCAAGAAAGAGTTACTTGAAAAAGTTGAAATACAAAAACGTGATTCCTTATTGATGTGGGATGAGATAATTTTTTTAGTCAATAACTATTACGAGAATTTAGCGCAATGATAATTTTTGGTATCCGAGCACACTATGCGGCGATAGGCGGGGTCGAGAACAGTATTCGTAATTTGGCAAAGGTTGCGGTGACTAAAGATATGGAAGCAACAATAGTTTGCCGTAGACCTCTTCATGATGAAATTCTTGATACGGGTGCGTCAAAACTTCCTAATAATATCAAGTTAGAAACTTACCTAGATGACACCTATTATTCAATTTTTCGAAGGCTCAAGAGCTTACTGTCTGGCGGTGAAGCATTGATCAATGTATACAGAGAGCTCTTTTGTAAGTACCCGACTGCTGTGGTCATCGCTCGTCATCATGCACATGCGCTAGCTGCAAAAAGCGCTGGATTTAAGACAGTTCGATATTTGGTTCCGTCTCTTATAAAAAATCAACTTACAGCGGAGTCGATGGACTCATCGATGTTGAACAGGTGTCGGTTCTTTTTGCATGCTATTGTTGATGGCTATGCTCAGACGAAGGCACTCTTAAATTCGGAAATCTTCGTTTTCAGTCGTTCGATGGAGCGCCAAATTAGGCATCACATCAGTAAAGCGGAAACCAGCTTACCGATTAAGATTGTTTATCCAGGAACTGACGCCAGTCAGTTTTATCCGGTTTCAACCGCAACTAAGATGGAACTGAGAAAAAAGCTTGATTTGTGCCCTACAAAGAAAGTATTTTTGTTTGTAGGGCGATTAGTCAAATCAAAAGGTATCGACTACATTGTGGATGCTATGAAAGAGATGCCCGATGAATGCTTATTGTTAATAGTTGGAGATGGCGATCAAAACCTATTAATTCGCGAAAAAATAGAGAAACTCTCTTTGCAGAGTAAAGTAGTAATTCGTAGACCAACTTTAAAGATTGCGCATTTTTTTCAAGCATCTGACGTTTTCGTCATGTCGTCCACTTATGAGTGCTTTGGTCAGACGATTTTGGAGTCAGTCGCTTGTGGACTGCGCATTGTTGCATTTCACAGATCATCAGGCGTTAACACCGCAACGCACGAGTTAAATATTGATCACAGAATTGACTATTCCTACACGGTTGACGGAAAAGGTTTAGCCACAGCAATGCGTAATTCTTTAACTTCAGCAACAACCAAATCTGGGACTGTATCTGCAGAGCCTCTAGCTGATTGGGAACAACTGTGGGATAGCCTTGTCACTGGAGTTGACCAAAGCTAGTAAACGAAATTGCCCTCGAGATTAGAGTCCCTTCAATGGCTCCACCTATTTAAGCATATAAGTTTTTCAAGCTTTAAAATAGTTTAGTTCTTTTGGCTGCCGTTTCATTGTACTATTGCGGCGCGCGCCAATTCAATTGTGCAAAAAGCTCGTTGTTACAAATATCTTTGTTCATATTAGAGTTCGAAAAGAGCTATGTCCAAACGATCATTAAGAATAAGGCTATAGTGGGCGCAGTGCGCAAAACGATATGGGTCATAAATTGGTTGATATAATGAAAAACAATGAAAAATCAGCCAGTCCGTTAAGGTATGTGGTTGTTCACCTTTACAATGACTATAGCGGTAGTCCCAGAGTTTTGGCAGATTTTTGTAAATCCGAATCTGTCCAGTCTGCTTCCCTCTCAATAGTAACTAGTTCTTCGAAAGGTTTTCTTGATGATGATCTGGGCGAGAAAATTAACGTTTGGTATCCTCGTGGGAAAATAAGATTACTCAATTATTTTTCTTTTATTCTGGCTCAATTTCAGCTTTTCTGTGCATCGTTTTTTCTGGTTCTTCGGGGATGGTTTAAAGGAGAGCGAGTTGTGTTGGTCAACAACACTATTCTAAGTTTGGGTTCGATGCTCGCTTCAAAATGCACAAACACCTTAAATATTTGCTATGTTCATGAAATTAACAGCGGCCCAAGGATCGTACGAACTTTTGCTGAATTTTTAATTAAATGGACGGCAGACCACGTTATTTTCGTTTCTCAATTTGTGGCAGATGATTACAACTTTAGAGAAAAATCTACTACGGTTATCCCCAATGGTTTAAGGTCAGATTTTTCCGGCCAGCCAATGCTTGATTACAAGCTAAAGTTTGATCAGAAAACAATTCTCTTTGTTGGTTCATTAAAAAAATATAAAGGAGTGAGTGAGTTACTGGAAATAGCAAAAGTGCTCCCTGATATGAGGTTCATCGGAGTGTTTAATACCAGTAAAATCATATTGGAAGAGTTCACCAAATTGAAGCCTGTTCCGCCCAATCTTGATCTTTTAGTCCCTCAAGCGAACATGCAAGATTTGTATAGAGATGCATTCTTAGTGATGAATTTGTCTCGGCCAACTGAGTGGGTTGAAACGTTTGGGTTGACGATTTTGGAGGGCATGGCTTGCGGATGTCCCTGTGTTGCCCCTCCTGTAGGTGGGCATCTTTCTTATTTTGACAGCGATGCGGGGCTAATATGTGACGCAAAAAATACTCTTGAGATCGCTTCCTTTGTTCAACGTTTGCAGCAGGACGAAGCATTGTGGAGGAGATATTCGGACTATGCTGTTGGTGTAGCAAAAAACTATTCAGCTGAAAACTATTCTGGGAATGTGGCAAAGCTTTTAAAGCGACTAATTACTTAGAGGCTCCAGGGTTAGTTCTGTCAGTTTATTAGCGCCCAAACGTCCGATACTGCGTTTTGTGACGTAAAGGTTTTTCAAATGAGCACTGGTAGCCCCCTATTTAGAAGTAAGTTAAACTTACTGATACATTGCAACAAGTAGGATTAAGCTGATTGTCGTATTAGTTAATTTAAAATCTTTTGTCTCAAGGAGTTTCTTGAATGCACAAACAAAAAAAGCAAAATGGCTTCACAATGATCGAGCTACTTATCGTGGTGGTGATTTTGGGTTTGCTCATGTCTCTGGTGGCACCAACCATGTTTTCAAAGGTTGACTCGACAAAAATAAAAACAGCACGTGCACAAATGCAAATGTTTCAGACATCGTTGGATACCTATTGGCTCGATATGGGTGACTATCCAGCTAAGCTTTATGATCTCTATAGATCATCTCTACCTGGATGGGACGGCCCCTACTTGCCCAAGACGGTGCCTGATGATCCATGGAGCAATCCATATTCCTACCAGTCACCCGGGCCTGACGGTGAGCCTTTCATCCTTCTAAGTCACGGTAAAGATGGGAAACCAGGTGGCGAAGACGACGCAGCGGACATAATTCATCAATGATGCAGATTGAAGCGGCTCTGACTGAGCATGGTGTTAGCCCTGAGGACATAGATAAAGCTAAGTCCTATCAAGCGCGGGCGGGCGGGTCACTCGAGAAAATCCTACTCAATATGGGTAGCTTCTCCGAAGAGCTACTACCTTCGGTTTATGCCCACTTGTTAAAAGCCCCCCTTTTGACGCAAGGGCAGCGTGATGACTGGCAGCCACCAGAGAGTTCGGCTGACCTTCCCCTGCAATTTCTACAGAAACACGACTGGCTACTATTCGCTTGTCCAGAGGGTAAACCAGTTCAGTTGTTAACATTTTCGCCACTGAATTGGGACGTTTTACAGTACTTGACCCACGAAGAAATAGACTACCAACTCATTATCACCAGTGAAGCAGATTACAGTCTGGTCAGTTTAAAGTTAAATGACTCTAAAGCTATTGCGAGTGAGTCCGGTGAGTTGTCTGATGTCGAGGAGGAACGGCTCAGAGAAATGGCGAGTGAGGCACCCACAGTTAATTTACTCAACTCCCTTATCACTCGGGCGCTGCGCATGAACGCCTCTGATATGCACGTTGAGCCAAAGGGCAATCGTTACCGTGTCCGTTTTCGCATCGATGGTGTCCTGCATGATATTGATACCCTGCCTCCGCGGCTACAATTACCTATTATCTCCCGCTTAAAGATTTTATCTGGGATGGACATCGCCGAAAAGCGTCGGCCGCAAGATGGTAAAATTGAGATGCGCATTGCCAATATTGACCTGGATATTCGTGTTTCTGCACTGCCAGTCAATCAAGGTGAGAGCATGGTCATGCGATTTCTGCGAAAGGACTCTCTTCGTTATGATCTAACAGCCCTTGGTCTTGCAGATGACACAGCAGACATGATTCAGCAAGATCTAGCGCGCACCGCCGGCGTCATTTTACTAACCGGCCCCACAGGTAGTGGTAAGACCACCACGTTGTATTCTTTTCTCAATGACATAAATAGCGAAGATGTAAAAATTGTGACTCTGGAAGATCCGGTGGAGTATCAGTTGCCGGGGCTCAGTCAGGTGCAAGTGAGGCCAGAGATCGGTTTTGACTTCAGTGCGGGTTTGCGCAGCATTGTCCGACAAGATCCAGATGTAATCATGGTGGGTGAGATAAGGGACCGAGAAACCTGTCAAATTGCAATGCAGGCCGCACTGACCGGTCATTTGGTATTTAGTACCGTTCATACTAACGACGCTCCTAGTGCTTATACGCGGCTGCTAGACTTAGATGTTGAAGAGTTTTTGCTCAATGCAGCGCTTATTTCTATCATCGCTCAGCGTCTGGTGCGTAAACTTTGTACCCATTGCGCGGCACCCTCCTCAGAGGCTGATCAGTTAGTCTCTCGCTATGATCTTGAGCCATTGGCGCAGCGATTTGGGTTACAGGAGATAAATCTCAAACAGACCGTTGGCTGCGAGCATTGTGCGAATACGGGCTACAGTGGCCGTATAGCTGTTCTGGAGTATCTGCGTTGTGATGATCAAATTCGTACAATCCCTAAAGATGATCAATTTTTGTCTGCAGCCAAAGCGCATAACAAAGCGCAAGGCGGACGTGATCTTCTCGAGGACGGTTTATTAAAGGCAATGGCAGGACAAACCACCATAGAAGAAGTCTTAAGGGTGTGTGGCTGATATGGCTCGCTTCCTATATCAAGCCTATGATAGCAGCGGGGGAAAGCTACAGGGAGAGATTGAAGCATCAGATGTGACTAAGGCAAAACAACAGATTGCCGAGCAGCAGCTGATGCTTGTAGAGATAAAAGAAGACGGTGCCACAGTAGCCGGCCTTGACATTTTTCAGCGGAATAAAGTATCTATTCAAGAGATAGAGTACCTCACTGCAGAGCTGTCACTCTTGCTCAACTCAGGAGTGACTATTGACCGCGCACTTGGGATTATCAGGCGCAACTCTACCAGCGCGCCACAGGCAAAGCTGGTAGCTCAATTACACGATGCTGTGCGGCGCGGTGAGAGCTTAAGCGATGCTCTGGGCGAGCATCAGGCGGTGTTCAATCCTCTGTACCTCAACTTGATTAGTCTGGGTGAGGCCAGCGGCACCCTGCCGACAATTTTTTCTCGTTTGGCCGAGGACATGAAGTTTCAGAGTGAGCTTAAACGCAAAGTGATCCAGGCGCTGATATACCCCGGTGTCATTTTCTCTGTGTGTCTCTTGTGTATTTTATTTGTGTTCAATTATATCGTCCCACAGATGCAGAGTTTGTTTGACGGCCTGCCAGAGTTACCGTTTTACACAGCAGTCTTACTCGGTGTGAGCAATTGGATTGTGAGTTATCAGTGGATTTTACTGGCTATGGTGCTCGCAATCGGTGTAGGAATTTACATGGCGAGGAAAAGCCCATCTAGTGCTGCTGCGATTGATGCTTTTATTGCTCGGGTGCCGGGGTTCTCCGGCATGATCACTCGGGTTGAGCGTATTCGTTTTAACACTGCCATCACCCTAATGCTAGAGTCGGGTATTCTCATTGATCGCTGTTTAGAAATGGCAGTTGGCAGTATTAAAAATCGGGAACTAAAGCAGGGCTTGGCTTCAGCTAAAGATCGAGTCAAAAAAGGGGCAACATTGTCCACCGCTTTGCGGAGTAGTCCGGTATTCGATGATTTCTCAATGTCGTTGATCGAGGTTGGCGAGGAGAGCGGTGAGCTGGCCCCTGTTTTTGGCGAAATCAGTGCACGAGCCAGACGTGAGTTTGAGTCTGCGGTTGATCGCATGACTTCATTGTTGGAGCCTGCGTTAATCTTAGTCATGGGCGGCATCGTTGGCGGTGTCGTGGTGACGATGTTGCTGAGTATCGTATCAGTTAACGAGGTGGGTTTTTAAACTATGCCATCTCAGCCATCTGCCAGAGGGTTTACCCTGATAGAGTTGCTTGTGGTTATTGCCATTATGATGACTGTATTGGGTCTGGTCGGAGGCGGCGTAGTAACTGGAGTTGCTCGCGCAGAAGCACAGACAGAGGTTATTTCCGTCTACAATCTTGTAAAAAAATCGGGTGTCCGCGCTTTCACCTCTGGGCAGAGACTAGTTTTATCTTTTGAGCAAAATCAAGCTCGGCTGGTCGCCTCCCAGGACGAGCTCATTAGTGCCGTTGATTTTGACCACTTGCTGTTTAAGCCACAGCAGATCGTGTTCAATCGCAATGGGCTGCCCAATGTTTTTGCCATAGATGTTCGAGTCCGAGGGAAATCCAAAACACTTGATCTGAGCGAGCTATTTAGGCGCCTTACATCTGGCTTGGTGGTGACCAAATCCAATGCCTCCTAGACAGCAGCAAGGTTTTACTCTACTTGAAGTATTGTTAGCCGGCTTTATTCTTTTCATTACTATCGCCACCATGACCATGGTTTATCGTGGCGCATTGTTAAGCAGTAACAAGGCTGAGGAGTCACTTGCATTGTCCGGGTCCCTCCCCTTTATTAGATCTTTAGTCACTGAGCAATTAAGAGAGGGATCGGACGATATAATTCGATCAGGTAAAGGGCGATACGGTGAAATAAGCTACACTTGGGTGGCGAACGCACAACTAAAAGGTAGGCCCTCGCTCGATATCCTAGAAATCAACGGAGAAGCAGACAGGTACGAGTACTTGCTTTGGACGGTGCAATTAACTCTCTTACACAAGAGTAGGGCAAAGGCGTATACATTTGAGGAGATAAGTTGGTGAAACAATCCTCGGGTTTTACCCTCATTGAGATGCTCGTTACGGTTGTGCTGCTCTCAGCCTTGATTCTTATTGGCTCGTTCTCCTACGCACAATTTTCTAAACTTTGGAACGTCCAAGTCAATGATTTTGACATCAAACTTGAGCATGCGCGCAATTCCATTTTAATAAATGAAGTGCTCGACAGCCTATTGCCGTATGTTGTTTATGATGCCAATGATGAGCCATCTATATATTTTGAGGGTAACCGTAATGGATTTGTTGGTGTCTCTAGCAAGTCACTTGTCAGCCCCGGGAGTTTTTCTGTGGTGCGCTTTTCAGTCGATCAAAACCAGGACCTAACTTTTCGAGTTTTGTATGAGGAGTGGCCAATGGTCGATGAGGTTCTTCGTTCGACCCAGCAGCCAATTAATTTCATCGGACCGTTTGTATTAAATGAAAGTGTCAATGACCCTATGTTTGACTACTTTGGTTGGCGAAGTGTGGAGGATAAAAGTCCTGTTAATGACTCGATTGAGCCAAGCCCGCCAAGGTGGATGGAGAATTACAATGCTGTTGAAAAACAATTCTCGCCTCTTAAGGCCCGGTTTAGCTATACGGTGGATGCATACTCCTATCAATTAGTTTCTAACCTAGCATCCACAAAGCCTGCGTTACTTGCTGGTTACAGTGGCCTGTTGAGAAAAAAGAGCAGATCTGAAGATCCAGATACTGAAGTATGGATATGTGCTATTGAAGATTGTTAACACTAATTTGTCAGGTTTAGCTAAGAGTCGCCGTCAGGCTGGCGTCGCGCTAATTCAGGTTTTACTCATCACAGTGGTTATCTCATTACTTGCGTTGACCTTTACAAAAACCGCTCGCGACCAGGTCCTAATGGCCTCCCAGTTTGATGGTAGAGTCAGCACGCAGTTAAAGGCGTACTCAGTTAAAAATAGGATCATTTTTCTGCTCCTGTCTGACAGGATCGAGGCGCTCGGGTCTGATGATAACGCGTTGAATGAAGCGCGAGGACTTAAGCAACAGATAAATTACCATGGAGACCCAGTGTCTCTTGGCGGTAAAACCTTTGTGACCATACAGGATTTAAATGGGCTGCTTCCGCAAAGACATCCAGAGAATATTTTTTGGCCAAAGCTCCTAAAGGGGTTTAACTGGTCGGACAACAAAGTAGAGGAAACAATGGGTATCTGGACTGATTTCCAGGATCCAAACATTGACTCCTGGGTGACTGGCATAAAGGAGCCAGAGGTCTTACCAAATGGCCAAATATATTTAGATGGGCTTGCACAAAATGATCGGCCTATTTATTGGATATTTAAAGATGATCATGTGGAGAGAGACGCCATACTGCAAGTGTCTGATATTAATGCGCCCTTTAACCTTAATGTTGTAAACATGCCCTCTGGGTTGTTGATGCGGCTTTTTGATACCGTCACTAGTCAAGCGATTAGCGAAAATCGAAGATTAAGGAACAGTGCGGTTAATTCTTTGATTCCTGACATACGTGATGAGGAGACGGTTTTTGTGCACAATTCAGGACGATTGAAGCTCTCCATCAGCGTGCAGGACAAAGGCATCAAATGGAAGGAAAGTATTACATTGTATCTGACTCATTTGATGGACCCTCCCTTTAATGTGTTAGAGATAAAAGAGTGAAAATATAATCTTGCATATCTCTTTTTCCACTTTTGGAGATATAATCTTTAACTTTGGTGTACTTTTAGCGCTCACAAACTTGCGCGCCACAAAGTGTATAGCACAATAACAGACGGAAACTCGCGGTGGTTTTTGATAAAATTTCAAGTCTTATAAGTGAGCGCGTGCTGCGATTTATGGCTGCTCGCGTCGCATTTTGGGCAGACCAGCTCTATGGGCTCTCTTACTCAGATGGGCGTTTTGATCTTAAGCCCTTGTCCGCAGAGGAGCGCCCTCACTACCTTGTGTTGGTAGTCGCCAGAGAGCACTATTTTGAAACGGTAAAAAATTATCCTATCGGAAATATTTCAGATCTTAAGGGAGTCCTCTCCCAAAATCTTGAGACCTTTCCCTACGAAGGGCAGAAGTTTGAGCAGTTGGAGATACTGTCAGGCCAATCTTCGAGGGTAACCAGCTGGCTTGTAAAAGATACAGCGTATCGTGGTTTCGCTAAAAGGCCTCTGGTGCTGATACCCGAAACGGCTGCGATATCGGCCATATCAAAGAGCCCGGGAGTGATATATTCGAGACTGGGTAGGCGTGTTCGCTTGGCCAAGAGTGCGGATGGGGTATCGTCTATGGTGGACGACGTTGTGCCTACCGGATCTGCTGGAGAGTATGTAAACCCTGCAAATTTAGCCAAATATGCATCGCTAAGTGAGGTCCAAGAAGAGGCCCTTGGTAGTGAGCAATTTGCGCTAAAACTTATCCAAGGCTGCTGGGCCTTGTTAAGGGACGCGCCGTTAAGGTTTAGGTTTCGAGCGCGATTGGCCCTACAAAATGACTGGCCTTGGCGACCTGCGGCCAAGGCAGTGGGCCTCATCTTGACTGGTTATCTTGCTCTGACTTCTGTCTACATTGTAATTTCCGATCATTGGTTAGACCGAAAAATTGAGACCTTGACCTCTAATATCGCTCCGGTGAACAAGACTAGACAGAGCATAGCCGACCTGCAAAGTCAGTTGGGTGACATAGATACAAGTCTACAGTCTATCCAGCCAAACTGGGTGATTGGAGATATAGTCCTAGATTTAATTAAG
>ERZ1048872.2079-NODE-2079-length-14973-cov-6.035796_pt1 | contig 14973 bp, 16 predicted proteins | sample MGYA00383100_ERZ1048872 | MGnify/ENA primary metagenome ERZ1048872 (study PRJEB29581, sample SAMEA5548370) | metagenome | biome: marine; feature: coastal; material: water | depth 50 m | study: Short-term variability in the microbial, nano- and picoplankton... | reverse complement strand
TCATTTGAATGTGATGGCGGTATAATGCTAAATGAAAATAGTTATAAACTTTGGAAATTAAGTTCTGACTGTGAATAATTTTAATTAACAAAAGTGTAAAAAATATAGCAGTATTAGCGCAATCCATTTGGTTTGCGCTTTTTTTGTTATCTTCATCTTTGGTGAAAACAAACACTTTAAAATCTATTACAATAAAAATACAAGCCCGTTAGCCTTTATTATATTAAGACAATGATAAAGTTTTTTAGAAAAATACGACAACAACTTATAACTAAAAACAAGTTCAGCAAATACATTCTTTATGCGATTGGCGAAATTGTACTTGTTGTAATTGGAATTTTGATTGCCTTGTCAATAAATAACTGGAATGAAACTAGAAAAATTGAAAATAAAAAGCAGGTTTTAGTTTTAAACTTGATTGAAGACTTTGAAGAAAATAAAATCCTTCTTGAATCTGCGATTAATTATTCCGACACTTTAATTTTAAAAATGGATGGCTTTTTTGAAAACGCTTATTCAGATAATCCGAAAATTTCTTTAGACTCAATAAAAATTTTGAGTGATGGTTTTTTTCGACCAACTATTTTCTTTCCATTAACGACAACCTACGATGAAGCGAAAGCTAGTGGAAATATAACGCTTCTAAACAACAACGATTTATCTAAATATTTTACTGATTTTCAGAGGGGTTTCAAAACATATCTAGGACTTCAAGATCAAGGACTAAATTCATTTTTCAATGGTTCTGTTTGGGAACTAAAAAAATCAATAGGTAGTTTAGATTATATAAGAGGTAAAAAAAGAATATACACAAAGAAGTATCTAGATGTGAATGAGTATAAAGAATTAATCAACACACCTTTAGTAATTGCAGCTTTAGAAAATCGATATACACTAAAGAGAAAAGTAATTTAAAAAGAATGAAAATTAAATCTGAGAAAATACTGGAAAGTTTAGAATTATTAAAAAAATAACGAAAGCACAACAAGGTGAATAATTAATTATTTTGGTTATACCCTACTTACGAAATTTGTCGGCACCAGTTCGCTTTGCTAGTGTCTCGCGGATTTTCTAACTACCTTCGGGCAAGCAGGCGCAACACAATAAAGCACAAGACCGTTTATTGGACCTCGCTAATTTTATTTAGATTTAGAGGAGTCTACAAAAACGCAGACGGAAACTACATACAGCAGCGTGTATGGTATATAAGGTGCTATTATGGCTTCCAGTGAGGCATGCCTCACGGGAAGCCATACACAGAGGACCTAGTGTAAAACATAAAAAACAAGATGATAAAACACTTCTTATTACTTCTATTTACAATTTCAATTACATCATGTAAAACAGACCACAAAGAGTCAACTAATTTTAAAGTAGAATATAGTGGTGCATTGAAAAACGTAATGCATAAAGGAGATATTTCTTCTAAAGTAGAATTGAAAAAATTTGAAAATATTGAACACTTTTATGCGCTTGGAGCGATTGAAAATTTAAAAGGTGAAATTCAAATATTTGATACCAGCGTCTATAATACAATGGTTGTTGACAGTGCTTTGAATTTTGATAATTCTTTTGATAAAAAGGCAACGCTTTTAGTTTATGCTTGTATTAACAAATGGAAGTCATTTAAAATTCCCGAAAGTATTGTGACATATAAAGAATTAGAACTCTTCATAAGCGAAACAGCTAAAGACAACCAAATAAAAGTTGATGAACCATTTCCTTTTCTACTAGAAGGAAAACCAAAGTATATTGATTGGCACGTAATTAACTGGAAAGATGGTGATACGGAACACTCTCATGAGAAACATATAAGTTCAGGACTTAATGGAAGATTAATTAATACGCAAGTCGAAATGTTAGGGTTCTATTCTGATTCACATCATGCAATCTTCACTCATCACACTACCAATATGCACATACACTTAAAAACGATTGACAACAAAATAGCTGGACATGTTGATGGTTTAAACCTAGAAAAAGGAATGATTTTAAAACTACCAAATATTCAAGAATAGCGATTACCAATTACGTTTATAATTGCTTCGCTAGTTCGCTGCGCTCGTTTCTCGCGGATTTCCTGCCTGCTTACCGACAGACAGGCGCAACAAATACATATACAAGACCCGTAGGTGTTCATTAAAAATTAAAATGGTTAACAATAAGAATATTATTAACCACTTAATTTAGAAATATAAATCGTGGCACTACCATCGACTGATCGTTGGCTAACTCTATAATCAAATTCAAAACAAAATAACTATTACTAATAATCATAATTTTATCAATTGGATTTTCTGCCAAAGCACAGTCATCAGAAAACAATGAACTAAGAAAAAATAGCATCAATTTTATACTGGTATCTTTGCTGTTGTTCATGCATTTGCAAATTTTGAACGAAGTTTATAACATGGATAAAAATGTCTTGATATTGTAGAACAGGATTTGGATATGATAGTCTTTTTCTTATTGATGTAGGTTTTATATTTAAGTCTAAAGTTGGAATTCTTGGTGTTGGGATAGATTTAGGATATGTTTTTTAATACTTAAATTTAAGAAACAATTGGCCAACAATGTATTATCGAAATTACGTTGGATTCGACCACGTCCGAATCCACACAGAAATACTAAAGTCTGTGCTTAACCGAAAATATTCGCTAATTTTAACCCCTAATTAACGGTTTTACAAAACCGCTGTAAACACATAAAATGACTACAGCAAATACTTTTGCTAAAAAAATCTACAATTTTTAAATAATGAACGTTACTGGCAAACGCTATATAGATTACTCTTCTTTTATTAGATATAAATTTGGGGAGAGAGTACAAAAAATATCACTAGATGTTGGTTTTTCTTGTCCTAATAGAGATGGATCAAAGGGATATGGTGGGTGTACCTATTGCAATAACAGTTCTTTTAACCCTGACTATTGCAAACCTACGGTAAATATAAAGCAGCAATTAACTGAAGGAATAAACAGGTTTTCTAAAAAATATAAATCTCAAAAATATTTAGCATATTTTCAAGCATATACAAATACACATTCAGATTTTGAATCTCTTAAAAATAAGTATGAAGAGGCATTATCTGTCCCTAATGTTATAGGCTTAGTCATAGGCACACGACCCGATTGTGTTTCAAAAGAAATCATCAACTACTTATCAGCTTTATCTGAAAAATATTTTATTTCTCTTGAATTGGGTGTTGAAAGTACTATCAACAGGACCTTAAAAAAAGTTAATAGATGTCATACTTATGAAGAAACAAAAATTACCTATGAATTGTGTAAAAATAAAGGTTTTCATCTTGGTGCACATCTAATATTAGGGCTACCTGGTGAGTCAAAGGAAGAGTTATTGAATCATGCTATAGAAATCTCAAAATTACCAATTGACACATTAAAACTGCATCATTTACAAATTGTCAGACAATCAATAATGGCTTTTCAGTACAAACAGAATCAAGAAGACTTTAGCTTATTTACGTCTAAAAACTACATAGATTTCATAACAGACTTTATCGGTTTATTGCGCCCTGATATTATAATTGAGCGTTTTATAAGTGAAGCACCTCAAGATTTATTGATTGCCCCAAAATGGAACGGGCAAAAGAATTTTGAAATTGTTGCAAAAATTGACAAAAAGATGGTTGAAAAAAATACTTGGCAAGGGAAATTTTATAAAGACATATCACCAGATTTATAGGGATACAATTGTGTTTGATATTGAATATTATTAAAACACATTTGCTAACAGCGTAAATGATTTATTGTTTGTTCTAGCCTACTTACGAAAATTGATTTCACGGTTCACTTCGCTTACGTCTGGCGGATTTTCTCCCTGTCTGCCGGAGGCTGGTGCAACAATCCATATACAAACACGTTGAGATAAAGTTGCCTGTGGCATGAAGAAACGCGTTTTATATACGCTTCCCTTCTGCTTATTACATCATAACCACCACGGTTAATTGCACCTCGCCAATTTTGTGTATATTTAGTCGAGCCTACGAGAAATATGGACGCGACCAGTTTATAAAGTAAATAAGGTGCGCCTCACTTTGCCATATACAGTGCACGTTGTGCTTCATTAAAAATTAACACTAATCTATGATAACTCTATTTTTACAAGCAGCCTTAATCATTTTAGCTTTTGTAACTTTATTATGGATATGGAGTATTTTTATAAAAAATGTAAGTATCGTAGACATTTTTTGGGGTTTTGGGTTCGTGGTTGTTAATGCATTTTACGTATTTATGTCAGGAGAACTAAATGCTAGAAAAATATTAATTCTAACTTTAGTTAGTATTTGGGGGCTTAGGCTCGCAATTTATCTTGCTTTCAGAAATATTGGCAAAGGAGAAGATTTCAGATATCAGGAATTCCGAAGAAATTATGGTCCCAAACGCTATTGGTGGTTTAGTTTTTTTCAAACTTTTTTATTACAAGGAGCCTTGATTATGATTGTTTCTTTACCCCTTTTGGGTATTAATTCGAGTACAAGTACTGGAGCCCTTAATTCACTAGATTATATAGGGATTTTAGTGTGGCTTATTGGCTTTACTTTTGAGGCTGGTGGCGATTTTCAATTGGCGCGTTTTAAAAGTAATTTTAATAATAAAGGAAAGGTCTTAAATACAGGGTTTTGGAAATATACCCGCCATCCAAATTATTTTGGAGATTCCGCAGTTTGGTGGGCATATGCCATTTTTAGTATCGCTGCCGGTAGTTACTGGCAAATTATAGGATCTGTTATAATGACTCTATTGATTATTAAAATATCGGGCGTAAGCTTGCTTGAAAAAACTTTAAAAGATACAAAACCGCAATACAAAGACTACATCCAAAAAACCAATTCCTTTTTTCCATGGTTGCCAAAAAAATAAATAAAAAAATGGATTTTATAACTAAAAATATATGGTTTATACTTTTTGTAGTTTGGGGACTACCATTAGGCTATTACAGAAGTAAATTCCGAAAAATAGTCTATCAGACTGATAGTTGGTTAATAAATATTAAACCTGTTTTTTGGAGAGAAATCAAAGGTCTTTTTGGAAATATCTATCCTGAAAATCTCAATTATAAAAAGTTTAGAAACTTCTATCTGTTCTATCTGGCGATCTATTTATTGTTATTTATCGCTTATCTAAATTTTTGATTCAAATTTATAAAAACTACTAAATTTAAATATTGTTTATGGTGCAAAGCATCACAATACGTCTATAGTTGCTACTATAAATTAGTGCATCCAAGGTACTTCTCTAACTGAGTTAACCATTGATTTTGTTGCGTAAGTAGAATTTAAACTTTCTCATTTAAAGCCCTACTTCTTTCTACCGACCACAATCGATAGTTAAGCTCATAAAAATGACCAGTAATTCGGGATATTGCGTCAAAAGGACATCCTCTTATACAATATGGCACAATGCAGACACAAAACCAATGAAACACATGGTGCTATAGCACTCTAAAAGAGTGCATCCTTTACGTCTTATCCTTCAAAACAATACTCAAATTATAGAAAACTATTTAATGATTACTTTTTTTGTTAATTGCTCATTACCATCTTGTAATGTCACAACATACACTCCAGAACTCAAAGTACTGGCATTCATTGTGTGTTTACTTAAAGCTGCATCTAATCCTTGTTGTAAAACCTTTCTGCCTAGTAAATCGTATACTGCCACTTCGGTTTCTCGCTGTAAAATCCCTTCTATAATGATAGATCGGTCACTTTGATTGCTGTATATATTTATAGTGTTAAAACTAGGCGTACCAATTGACAACGCATTTGCTGTAAAACGCAAGAAGAAGCGTCCTGTATCACTAAGGTTTGTGCTTGGTGTTAGGGTATAACTCGACGTATTTAATAAGGTAAAGGTATTAGTTAATGTGTCTTCTAGATACACTTCTACTGACGACGGTATATGCGAATCTTCTAAACTAAAGGTTAGTTGTTCACCTTGATTAGTATGCATGCCTAAAGGGATGATGACGTTATTAATCGCATCAGTGTTTAAAGTTTGTATAGCTATAGGGATCCCTTGATTGTCTTGTACCAAATGTGAATACAATCCAAATTCTGAAATACTGCCACCAAAAACAGCCGCATCATAACCTATATCTAAACCTGCACTTGCACTTTCATGAAAATAAACGGATATAGAAGAACTATTAGTAGCCGTAGTTGCTTTTAATTTTATAAAATCAGTAGGCTGTGACGTTCGCCCTTGAATAAAATCATCTGAATTACCTACAACTTGCATAGCTGTTGTAAACTCTAACGTTGCAGATGCATTCTTTGAGGACACAAAAAAGCCCTGACCTGGTGCTATGAGTGCCGGACCTTCCATTAAGTTAGTAATTGTCCAATTGCTTCCTGTTGTATCTGTTTCGTCTGCATCATAACCATAAATAGCCGCTGTAGATTCATCTAACAAACTAAGATTTGTGACTCCAGAAACAGAGCCTACATGGTTTAAAAATGTATTAACATCTATATAAGCCGGATAAGGATTCCCGATAAGATTCCATTCGTGAAAGTTCCCTGTAATATCATCTTCAATAGCTGCATCTACAGATTCTGTTAAAATTGATCCTGTGAAAATTAGAGGCTCACCATTGCCGTCATTTGCGACTGTATTTGTTGCGACGCGATAACCTTTACCAGAATCTAAAGTTACGGTGTCATTATAGTTATAAACCAAATAATTATCTGTATCACTTTTTTCAAACGGTCCAAACAGATATGTTGTATTTGGTTCTGCCACACCATCAGTAAATAAAATGTTAGCATTGTAGTTGCTGTCGCTGGTTAAAAAAGAAGACCAACTTTGCCCATCTAGTGGTGGCGATATTAAGTCATTATCATTTAGTTGCGAGTTGGTATAGCGCTTATATTTTGAGGTTCCTGCAACAGAAATCGTTCCATTGACAACTAATCCAGAATACGAATTTGACGCTGAATCCATATTTAAATCATCAAGAATATTTAGCGTAGTACCAGCGGGCACCTCTACATTAGAACCACTATTAATATCTAAATTATATATGTTTGAAATATCTGTAATTGCTGGTGTATTAGGCGTTATGGGGATTGTTATTTTTGAGCATCGATTTGGCACAAGGTTTGGCGTCCAGTTATTTGGATCATCCCAATCTGAAGATATCAAACCGTTCCAAGCAACAGTATTAAGCTTGGGGTCCGTAAATTTTGAAATTTTTCCCCCGCCCCATTCTGCTACATAAAAATCATCACCAACATTAACAATAGCATTAGGATTATTTAACCCTGTAACAATATTAACAGGTATTGGATTTGCTGAATTTATATTAATTTTTGAAATAGAATCAGAATTCCATTCTGTTATGTACAAAATATCACCGATTAATAGTAATCCAGCTGGACCGCCTAGACCAGTGACTAAATCAATAGGTGTAGTAGGGGTTGGTACTGTGATATCAATTTTTGAAATTTTACCAGTATTATAATTTGTGTAATATATAAAATCACCACTTAATACCATATCGTCTAGAAATCCTGATACTTCGTCGACTACATCCGTAATCGTTGGGGTAGTTGCTGTTATATCAATTTTTGAAATTTTGCCCATCCCAGAAGTGTTGGAAAGAAAATATAATTCGTTACCATTTAGTACCATTCTGGTTACCTTTAAACCAATAATTACAGGCACTAGAGAAGGAGTTGGTTCCGTGATATCAAATTTACTTATGCCAGTGCCATGTCCTATGTACATATCATTATTATTAATCATAAGACCATATGGATTTACTAAATTATCAAATAAAACGATTGGTACTGGATTTTGACTTGTGTAATCAGTCTTATAAACACGACCTCCATCTGCCGACCCATTAGCCCCTTCAGTAAAATACATTGTATTGTTATTTATAATTAAATCTGGTAAAGCAGGACGTAATCCCGTAATTAAATCAGTTGTGGCACTGACAGCATTACCTGGATTTCCTTTAACATTCATTACTAAGGCAAGTTGTGGAGCACCAATAAATGCAAAGGTCACAGGTTCTGGAAAATCACAAAATGCGCTAGAAACATAAGAAGGTGCAGTTTCACCATCCTGATTCATACCGGGATAATATGTTGTTGAATTTCCGTTGGCAACTTCGTCTGGAACTCTAATCCCGAAGACTAATATTGGATAGTTGCATAAATCGAAATTATAAGCTATTGGAACTGACTTAACTGAAAAACTATCAGAATTAGATATAGGAACAGATGTAAACGTAAGCTCCGTTAAAGTTCCAGAAGGGAAATTATCGGTACCATAGATTACTACATCAACAGCAAACCCTGCAGATGCAAAATCTACTCTCTCAATTCCAAATTCTACTTCTGTTATTTCAAAAGAAGAATAGCCTAAGGTATCTAAATTAAAAGCTCTGTAATATATATTATCGTACGTTACACCATATAATACTCTATTGTTGCAAGCAATCCCATCTGTAACAGTATTATTCGTCGTTTGTGTTAAAGTGATTTGTGCGTTTATTCTAAGTGCACCTAAAAAAAATAATGCTGCTAAAATGTAAATTTTATTCATTTTCCCAAATAGTTTATGAAGTTGCAAGCTAAGCACTTAACTACACATTAACTATACGTATAACATGCCAAAACTACGTATAGGTACGTAGTAAGAAGAGCTATGTTTTAATAGCGCAAAGAAAATACTTACTTATTAATTTAAAAAACAAGTCATTACACAAAGTTGCTAGCCTTTCGTTATTCTAAATTTAATTATTAAATCGTATAATTTATTTAGTTAATTTATAGTTATTTCACTTCTTGGCTTGTTTCATGCGAGATATAACTCTTGCCAATTCAATGAAGCTAGGATTTTAGTGTTTGAATATTTTAGTCATAACAATAACATGTGGAAATGTAATTGCCGCTAAAAACGAAAAGAATACCGCAGAAAACGAATCAGATTCTTTTACCAGGAAACTAAAAAAAATAAAAAGCCCTAATACAGATATCGACCAATATAATAGAGATGACTTTATATAGCTCATTATTGACGATTTATTTACTTTAAGGGATAGATATTTTATTTGATTTAACAGGGAAGGTAAAGAATGCCAAATGATAAAATATATAGCAAACGCCCATAATAAAGATGCCGTTTTAAAAACCACAATAAAAACCAAAAGATTAAAAAGTTCTCTTAAAGGTTGTTTTATTTTCTTCATAAGTATAATAAAACTAAAGCTAAAAACGAATAAACTTACGATCAAAGCATATGCAAATATAGTTGAGGTAATATGAATATTTGTAATATGATATATAATGGTAATACTTTCAGAACTGTTGCTTATCAGTAATAAAAACAATACACTACAACCATATCCTGTAAACAAGGAAATTCTAAAAAATCGATTATTAGAATTTATATTATGAAAATGTTGCTCACCAAAGTGATAACCACTTATTAGAATAAATAAGAATAAAGCTATAGTAGGTACACTAAAAAACATGATTGTGACTATTAAAACAATACAAACGTACAAAGCCAGAAATTTTACAAAACTCCAATTTTTGTGTTGATAAACTTTTTTAATAATTCTTATATCGTTAGCACCATGAATTAGGCCTAATGAAAGAATAAAAAAACAAGCGACATAAACCTCCACATTATCAGGCATATAGCCTGTTAGCCATAAGCACAGAAACGTTGAAACTATATTAAAATTTTGAATTTTCCTCAAAATATTAAGGTTATTTTTTATTAATGTTTAATAATTTTAAGAAAAGTTTAAACATTTAGTGTTTAACTTTTTGTAAATTTACTCAAACAAAATAACTAAATAGTTAAAATTATGGAAAATTTATTACTTACAATTATCGATGTTAGCAAGTTAGCTACTGATGATTATGTCGGATTTACATTCTTCGTTGGATGTATGGCAATGATGGCAGCCTCTGTCTTTTTCTTTTTATCAATGAACAGTTTTGATAAAAAATGGAGGACATCTATTCTTGTTTCTGGTTTAATTACGTTCATAGCGGCTGTACATTACTGGTACATGCGCGACTACTGGGCAGCATACGCAGATTCACCTACATTTTTTAGATATGTAGATTGGATACTCACAGTACCTTTAATGTGTGTAGAGTTCTACCTTATATTAAAAGTAGCTGGTGCTAAAAAAGCTCTGATGTGGCGACTTATATTTTTATCTGTAGTTATGCTTATAACCGGTTACCTTGGGGAGGCAGTTTACAGAGATCAAGCTCAAATCTGGGGTTTCATTTCAGGTGTGGCATATTTTGTAATCGTTTATGATATTTGGTTAGGTGAAGCGAAAAAATTAGCAATTAAAGCTGGTGGAAATATTTTAAAAGCACACAAAACTTTGTGCTGGTTTGTTTTAGTGGGATGGGCAATTTATCCAATTGGCTATATGGCAGGTACGCCTGGTTGGTATGATGGCATTTTTGGTGGCTTAGCAATGGACGTAATCTACAACATAGGTGATGCTGTAAATAAAATTGGATTTGGTTTAGTTGTCTACGCGGCAGCTGTGGCGTCAAATGCTTCAACAGATCCAAAATAATTAGAATTTCGAAACAAACTTAAAAAAAAGCAAGCTCAAAAAATAGTGTTTTCAAATTGTTATTGTTTATAAATAGTAAAACATTATTCGGTGGCAAAACTGCAGAAATAGAAGCTGTATTGATTATCAGTCAGCTTCTTTTTTTGTCAGTTAGTAATCAAAGTATATCCGTGTTATTATTTGCACATTTATTTATTCGTTAACACCTCTATTAATCTAAAACATAATATAAAATGAAAAAAATTATTTTAAAATGGTATCCTATCATATTAGCATTCCTCTGCTTATTATATTCCGTATCACTTGGATTATTTGGTATGACAGAAGAAGCACAGTATTCAGCGCACTGGCCAGGAACGATACTATTATTTGCAATAGCAATTAGACAAAGAAGAACGACATGAACAAAGGTTTTTTACTTATCGGAGGTATCATTTACGCTGTATACATATACCTCACATTTTGGAATATTTTCAATTCTCACAAGAAACAAAAAGAAAATCACTATCCAAATTTGACTGAAAAAGATATCACAGATTCATATTTAAAATCTAAGAATGATGACATTAAAGAGCATGACTCTAAATAGTTTATTTTGAACCTATTTTAATTTATAGGTTGATTTTACTTCTTTATATTCAAAAGATGTTCAAGATAAATTTTGAGAAACACACATTTTAGAAACAATATAATGCTAATTCCATCATCAGGCGCTTAAAATATTGTACATAAAAAATTATAAAACATAAAAAAGAATTTATCAATTTTAAAGAAATGCACTATTGCTAATACTGTAAAAAATAATTGCAATTTTGTGAATAAATAAGAGATGTTGCGTAATCGTTGCATCTTATTGTACTAAGGGAAACTGATAAACGCAGACACGCAACTGTTTTTAGACAAAACCATTGTGATTAAATAGCCTTGTACATGACGAAAAAAGAATGAATATAATTAAATTTCCGGATTCATTAAATTTAGAAAAATCGAAAACTGTTCAAGTATTCGATTACTGTACTACAAGAGAAATTTCGAAACAGCAAATTATTCTAAACCAGAATACATTTAGTTTTTTGGTTGAGGGCAAAAAAGAAGTTGTTTTTGATAATTCGGGCTTATCTATCGACAATAATAAATTTTTAATTATGAAATCTGGTCATTGTTTGATGACAGAAAAACTATCCGAAATTAAAAATTACAGAAGTATTCTTCTATTTTTCACAAACGATACCTTATCAAAATTTATACAGAAATTTGAACCAAATGATATTGAGCTAACGACATATAAATCTGTATACGCATTCGAATATGATAAATTCATTAAACGTTTTGTAGATAGTTTGGTGGATATTTCTAAACTATCAAAAACAGTACAAAGCAAATTAGCTGAAGTCAAATTTGAAGAGATAATGCTTTATCTAACAGGGAAGTACGGCACTTACATATTACGTGCTTTAACCGTAAATAATGATAATATTACACAAAACTTTACGCGAACTGTGGAAAGTAATCAATTGAAAAAACTCACATTAAAACAATTAGCATTTTTATGTAATATGAGTATTTCAACATTCAAAAGAGAATTCGAAAAACATTATTCTGAATCGCCTATTAAATGGTTTCAAAACAAAAGATTAGAGCACGCTCACTATTTACTCAATCAAGAACAAAAAAAATCTTCCGAAATTTATTTTGAAATTGGCTATGAAAATTTATCGAGCTTTATAAAGGCTTATAAGTCAAAATACAATATTACACCAAAACAACACCAAACAAGATGAGCTTTTTGCAACAGTTTTTGAACATTCAAACACATACCTTTTAATAAGGTCGCCCTTAAATTTGTAATGAATATAAATATGATTACAATGAAAAAATTAATTTTAATGGTGTCCTTAACAATTTCAACAGGACTATTTGCTCAAAAAACATTTACCTTAACAAGTAATGATTTAGGTGGTGAAACTACAAAAACACAAGAATTCAACGGATTTGGGTGTACTGGCGAAAACCAATCGCCTCAATTATTCTGGGAAAACGCACCCGAAGAAACAAAAAGTTTTGCAATTACAATGTACGACCCAGACGCACCAACTGGAAGTGGATTTTGGCATTGGGTAGTTTTTGACATTCCTGCTAACGTTAATGAATTAGTACGTAACGCCGGAAATGTTGCGCTAAATTTAACACCAAAAGGCGCAATTCAGAGCATAACAAATTATGGAATTAAAGGATTTGGAGGGCCGTGTCCACCAGAAGGACATGGATTTCACCAATATATAATTACTGTTTATGCATTAAAAACAGATACATTGGGGCTTGATGAAAATATAAATCCTGCAATTGTTGGTTTTAACCTATGGAACCAAACAATAGCAAAAGCAAGTATTATAGCTTATTACAAGCGATAAGGTTAGATACTGCACACAACAACGTATATAAAAAAGCGGCTTAGGTTAAATCTTAGGCCGTTTTAGCATTTATTTAAGACTACTGCTAATTTAAAAGCAACAGAGGTTAAATCCACTACTTTTCATATTTAAAACCGACGTTATACTGAAATTACCTGCGACACGTAGAATCATATTTTGCATATGCTTCCCTTCTACTAATTACATCACAACGTCCACTATTAATTGCACCTCGTCAATTTTGTGTATCTTTAGTCGAGTTCTATGAAAACTTTGAACGAAACTACGCACTACAGCGTGTATAGTAAATGAGGAGTAATTATAGCGAGGTGAGGTGCCCCTCACTTTACTATACGCCATGGACTTTAGCTTCAATTATATGAAGTAATATTTTTAAAAGCTATCATAAAGAAAGGCTGTAATCTAATTAAAACGGAGTTATTTCTGAAAGATCATAAGAGTAGAAAAATTAAAATTAAAAAACATGGAAAATTTAATAAGTTTAGTACAAATAATTGTAGCAATATCTGTTTTATTTGTTTGGATATTTCGGTTTCATAACGTCTTGAAAGAATTCCAACAATTTGGATTAAGTGATTTAACCCGAAATCTTATTGGAGCTGCAAAAATATCTTTAGCTACATTACTTGTGGTGGGCATATGGTATTCGTCATTAGTTCTTATTCCATCTATTCTAATGGGTTTATTAATGATAGGTGCTCAATATTTTCATTTCAAAATCGGTAATCCATTTATTAAACATTTACCTTCTCTTATTCTTTTAATCTTATGTGCTGTTATTGCATATTCGTCAATTTAATTGATAAGTATGAACTTACTTGTAATAGGTGTTTTAATTTCAAGCTTGTCTTTTTTTGCTTATGCTTATTCATATTTTAAAGCACCACAAATGAAAAATGAATTTAAGCGGTTTGGTTTAGAAAAAATGGGGTTGATAATCATTATGTTAGAGATTATAGGAGCTCTAGGTTTGTTAGTAGGCCTTAAATTCTATTTTATTTTAATGATTTCATCTCTAGGCCTGGCGATACTTATGTTTGCTGGTCTTATTGTGAGAATAAAGGTGAAAGATAATATTTGGATTTCTTTTCCAGCTTTTTTCTATATGGTTTTAAATACTTTTATTTTTTGGAGATCAATAAATTTACTGACATAAATAATTGAAAAACAGAATATATGCACCATAAAAATAGTGAAGATTTAAAATAAATTAGTTTAATGAAAATTAGAAAAAACAAACTCTATGCCTTTATACATGGATATTCATACAGTCGATTCTGACGAATTCTCGGCAGAGGATGTTGTAAAAGCACATATGGAAGATCTTGCATGTAGATGATTTACCTAAAAAATTGAAAGCTACTTATCCTAATAACAAAAAATGGATTAACAAAGGTCAAAGCTGTATAATTAATCCATTCGGTGAACTAATAGCTGGGCCTCTGGATTCTGAAGAGGGAATAATTTATGCTAATATTAATTTACAGGACATACTAATACATAAACGAAATTTTGATGTAGTGGGTCATTACGCACGACCAGACGTATTTAATTTCAGTGTTAATAAATAGATGTTGATATAAAATTTCTTGTTACTAAAATAAAACTACCTAAAAAACATTTATAAGTAATAGCTATTTGAGTTTTAATTCAAATCGCTATTACTTTTTATTTTGTAAAATACTTTATAAAAATTAATAGTTAGATTTTTTCTACTACTCATGTACAGGTACGTTAGCATTCATTAAATAATCATACCCTGAATTTTATATTTTAATATCTTAACTTCATATTTAATATAGATATAAATAAACAATCTAAATGATATTTATCATGCTATTCTAATCAAAATTTAGCTAGATTAATCATTATTTAGAGTCATGAAAAATTCAATTTTATTTATTCTTATTGGGCTATTCACCATTACCTTATTAGGTTCTCAAAATGAAAT
>ERZ1048872.2078-NODE-2078-length-14982-cov-8.483285_pt1 | contig 14982 bp, 14 predicted proteins | sample MGYA00383100_ERZ1048872 | MGnify/ENA primary metagenome ERZ1048872 (study PRJEB29581, sample SAMEA5548370) | metagenome | biome: marine; feature: coastal; material: water | depth 50 m | study: Short-term variability in the microbial, nano- and picoplankton... | reverse complement strand
TCGTGGTTAATGGCTGGGGCATGGGAGAAGGCCACTGGGGCGGTTTGGCTCAGTACGCGCAGGTCAAGGGTGATTGGCTGGTCAAGTTACCCGATGCTCTTTCAACTCGAGAAGCCATGTGCATTGGCACCGCCGGCTATACCGCAGCACTTTGTGTTGAGGCACTCATGAAACACGGCACTACGCCAGCGGATGGAGACATTCTTGTCACTGGCGCAAGTGGTGGTGTGGGAAGCGTTGCAATTGCTCTGCTGGCAGCACAAGGCTTTAACGTTGTCGCTTCTACTGGGAAGACTCAGGAAGGCGCATACCTCGAGGCACTGGGTGCCAGTGAGCACATTGATCGCAATACGATGAACACTTCTGGAAACCCACTTCAAAAAGAGCGTTGGGCCGGTGTTGTTGATGCCGTTGGAGGGCATACCCTTGCCAATGCCTGCGCGCAAACTCGCTATGGTGGGGCGATTGCCGCTTGCGGTCTCGCCGAAAGCCCATCGCTTCCAACAACCGTAATGCCCTTTATATTGCGAGGGGTAACGCTCTATGGCATCGACAGTGTTATGGCACCTCTTTCGGCCCGCGAAGGGGCTTGGCGGCGCTTAGCAGCTGACTTCGACAAAACCCGGCTGGAGAGCATGGTCAAGGAAATTAGCCTAGCTGACGCGCTTGATGTCGGGCCTGACGTACTCGAGGGGAAAATACGTGGCCGACTGCTTGTTAACGTTAATCAATAAGCTGACGCTCTGAAGGCCATCGCGCTCAAAAAAGCACCAGCGTCGAAACAATAACCATGAGCATAGCAGCCAGCTTGTTGAGCCAGCGCAGCTGAGCACCCGTACTCATGCGCTTGCGCAACCACTGCCCGCTGAGAGCGTAAAGACTCATAGACAAAAACTCGGTCACCATGATGACCGACAAAAACCCTGACAGTTGATGGGCTATGGGCTCATCAGGCACCATAAAGCCGGGCAATAGCGCCAGCATAAATGCCCAGCCCTTGGGGTTCATCACTGCCGTGGTGCAACCCAGCATCACCAACGTCGGCCCCGAGAGACTTCCCTCCAGCCCGCCCTCATTTATCGCCGGCTCAGACAACCAAAGAGCGCGAGCAACCCACAACAGATACAGGGCTCCCACGACCATAAGTGCTCTAAACCACATGGGATCCAACAGCATCATATTTTGTAGCAACCATACGGTGATACTTACCACCACTGCCACACCGAAAAGCTCGCCAAGCATCATCCACAATGTTCGCCGATAGCCTTCTGAGATACCCAAAGAGAACGCCAGCATCATGCACATGCCGGGGGTTAGCGACACAATGGCAATGGTGGGAATAAACAACATCAACAGCTCTGGTTTCATGTTAAAACAGCATCTTTGGTAATTGATAAAAAGCCGGGGGGGCCTTACACATGGTCAAAATACACGACTTCCTAATGCAGGTTATTGAATTCAGTGCCTTGCTAATGGCCACCTTAATTCTGGTGGGGGTCGTCACCATCGTGGTGCTCTACATTATAGACGTCACTCAGTCCCAGCAGGCAATCCGTAGAAATTATCCGGTCATAGGACGTTTTCGCTATCTGTTTGAGCATTTGGGCGTGTTTTTTCGACAATACTTTTTCGCCATGGATCGAGAAGAATTGCCATTTAACAGGGCACAACGTGGTTGGATTGCCAGAGCCGCTAAAGATATTGATCACACCATTGCCTTCGGCTCGACCAAACCCATTCATACCCCAGGCGACATACTATTTCTCAATAGCGCGTTTCCTAAGCTTGATGAAGAAACTCAGCTTTCAGCAAAAACTCCGCTGTGCTTTGGCCAAGGCTATGCTCGTGATGTTTACGAGACCCATTCGGTATTTCACATCTCGGCGATGAGCTATGGCGCACTATCGGCACCCGCCATTCAGGCCCTTTCTATGGGTGCCGCCAAAGCCGGTATCTTGCTCAACACGGGGGAAGGCGGACTCGCCCCTTTTCATCTCAAAGGGCAGTGCGACCTCGTCTATCAGATTGGCACCGCAAAATATGGCGTACGCAACACCGATGGCACATTGAGTGATGACAAGCTCCAAGAGATTGCCGCCCACACCTCGGTCAAAATGTTCGAAATAAAGTTGTCTCAAGGCGCAAAACCCGGCAAGGGCGGTATTTTACCTGCTGAAAAAGTGACGGCAGTTATCGCAAGCACTAGAGGGATACCCATGGGGCAAGATTCGCTGAGCCCCAACCGACACATCGACATCAGTTCAGTTGATGATCTGCTGAGTATGATTCATCGAGTCAGGGAAGTAACCGGAAAACCCGTAGGCATCAAATTTGTGCTGGGCCAACCCGAGTGGCTCGATGATTTGTGTCAGGCCATTCAGACCCGGGGGCTAGACTTCGCGCCGGATTTCGTGACAGTGGACAGTGCGGATGGTGGCACCGGTGCGGCACCGCAAAGCCTGATGGACAATGTGGGGCTGCCCGCGGACAGTAGCCTGCCATGGGTCGTAGACAAGCTGATTGAGTATGGGCTTAGAGCACGCATAAAAGTCATGGCATCAGGGAAAATGAGTACACCTTCTGGTGTTGCTGCAGCACTTTGTTTAGGGGCGGACAGTGTCAATACCGCTCGAGGATTTATGTTTGCCTTGGGTTGTATTCAGGCCCTGCAATGCAACAAAAACACGTGCCCCACCGGCATAACAACCCATGATCCAAAATTGCAGAAGGGTCTTGATCCTGAGCTTAAAGCTACTCGAGTGGCGAACTACGCTAGAAATCTCCTGCATGAAGTTGAGGTTGTTGCCCACAGCTGCGGCGTCGTCAATCCTTACGAGCTGGGTAGAGAGCATGCGTATTTGGTAACGGCTAATGGCCTACCCCAGCGACTGACCGATCGTTATCCCACATCGGCTAAAGCACACCATCAGAAATAAACCATTGCGCTTGCCCCCAGATTTGCCAAAGTTTTTGATCCCTGTATTGGTGACCCTGCTAGGCATTGTTGTATTGGCCGTAGGGCTCAGCTTTGGTGCACTTGAGCAGCGCAAAACACTGCTGGCAGTCTCCGCTGAGGACGTTGTGTCGAGCGACCCGGCACTACCGGCGCTTTTGCACTTCAGAAACCAGTCTAGAATTCGGGAAGCACTAGCACTTAAGCTTCGCCTTGAAAAAAAACCCAAAAATATATGGTTGCGCGCGCTTCATGTTGATGGGGAGATTTTAGCTAAGGCCCCGGGGCAGCACAGTGATAGCGGCACAACCGCATTTATCAGAACATTTAACAACAGATTAGAGGTGCTAAGCGCCGTAGACTTGTTTGCCCACAACAGCGCAGCGCACTATCAGGGCACTTTAGCGGCCATTCCATTTATGGATGCGCAGTTCAAAATATCTACCCCGGTCTTTTCTCCCATTGATCCAATACGCACCGATGTTCCACAATCAGCTTATCAACAAACTCTTGCACAGCGTGCTGATCAGCCCCGAAGGTTTGTTGCTGGGTATATTGAGCAGGGAATTTTTCTAGGCGATATTCTCGAAACCATTATCCCCACGCTTGGGCAGGCGCTGGCAATTTCAATCGCTATTGGCTGCACTGCGTTGCTAACATTTTGGTTTTTCATGCATCAGGCGGGTGTAAAAGCCGCACAGCTTATGGCTCGCAATCAGCGATCTGAGTATCCGAATTTGACTCAAAAAGGGGGTTCACCACAGGCTCCAATAATCAAGGATCGCCACAGCTCGCGCCCTCAAGACCAGCCTGCAGAAGACTCTGTAAGTGCGCCCCCCACCAATTTCTACACATCAACAGATGTTGATCCCGTGACAAATCTGCCTTGCCGACAACGTTTACTGGAGCATGTAGCAATGCTGATGGATGTTGCCGCTAAGGAGCACCGCTATGTAGGGCTAATACTGCTAGAGGTTTCCAGTATTGGACCTATTCTTCATGCAAGAGGTCGAGAAGTCAGCGATGATATTTTGAGAGAGATAACATCACGAATTTCCAATTCAATCCGCCGATACGACATGGCCAGTCGTGGATTCGATGCCAGTGGCAAAGCAATATTGGATGCCGATCAATTTTGTATTGTCCTGCATAGCCTCGACAATATTCAAAGCCTTCACTCCGCCGCAGAGCGGTTACTGGACCTCACCAGGCTTCCAGTCAACGTGGCTGGAGAAACTCTTAACCTCAGCGTTGTAGCCAGCGCTGCCGCAGCACCCCAACACGGAAAAACCCCTGAGGGACTGATCAGCGCCGCAAAATCAGCGCTCATCAAGGCTCGGGAATTGAAAGCCCCTAACCCTGTGTTTTTTTATCACTAGAGCAATTCAAGCGCTGTGCTCTACAGGGCATACTTCATCAAAAAAAAAGGATCGGCACTGACCTATCGCTGACATAGCGGCATCCAGATATTTTTATGACGCAGGAACTCACCGCTAGAATTTGCAGCTTTGTGGACGTGCTAACTGCTTCAGCACGGCTGTCACTAATCTACAACATTAACCTGCGGTAGAAACTAGGGAGGGTCACAACCTGCCTAAATAGGCTCAGGCAAATAGCACAACCTACTAAGACTGCTCGTTTTCCAGTTCCGCCCCGGCCTCGCCTAACTCTGTCTTGCGAGCCTCTTGCACCTGATTCATGCAATCACGAAAACCATCAACCACCTTGTCTACACCCGACGGATTGAGACCCCCGGTATTGCCGGCCACCGAAAACGTGGAATACACCGCGCTAGCGGTCAGCATGGACCAGGAAATAACATGGATAGGAACACCTCCGTCTTTGAGCTCGTTAGCCAAAGCGATGAACCGGTTGGTGACTTCCATTTGCTGGTCTTGGTCGGACATTGCGCTGTTTCTCCCTTGTCTATCGGAAAATTATAACAGAGGGCGAGCGTTGTCTCATCAAATGTGTCGGTTTGTTGTGGTGCTCGTAGGCATACTGTAGCCTCCCGCCACAGGCCTTTACGTTTCAAACCCATGCACCCAAAACACCCATCAAAGCCTCGACGGATCGTGAAAGTCTTTCTGGGACTGACTGCCGGGTCTGTGCTGTTTTTGACTAATAGTGCTATCGCTGAAACAACAGTTTCCGGCGCAGTTAGTGTGGGTTATGAGTACGATAGCAACGTTAGCGTCGACGAGTTGGACAGAAGCTCCAGCCTTGGTGATGGCGGCGCTCTTTTTGCAGCAGATATATCCCTAGACCATGATTTATCGGACAAAACGTCTGCATCAGCTTCCTATGGATACTCGCGGATTGACTATCAGGATTTTGACTTTCTAAGTCGAGAAACTCACATGCTGGGCGGCAATATAAGCTCAAAATTGGGAAAAGTAACCGCAGGTATCAACTACTTTTATATCAACGCGCAGTTGGACGGCAGTGATTTCTTAACCTATCACCGGGCATCGCCATCACTTTCAGGATTTGTCAGTAAGCGGTGGTTTCTGCGTGGAGCTTATGTTTTTGGTGATAAAAAGATTGCTAGCCGGCCCGGTCGAGATGCTCAGAACCATGGAACGGAACTGGATGCGTATTATTTTTGGCGTGGCCTGCGCCGCTATATTAATGTTGGTTATGTTTACCGCCAAGAAGATAGCCAGGCTGCGCGATTTAAGTACAAGGCCCATCAAGTAAAAGTTAGAGCGGTACAGCGATTCGAAATATTTTCAAAACTATCGACGCTCGAACTCGGATTACGGTATGAGGACAGGGATTATGACGAACCCACCCCCAGTATCGGCGAGAAGCGTCGCGACGAGAGAGTCAGAGCAACCGTCGAATTCGACCTTCCCCTAACGGAACGTGTTAACTGGGGGATCTATGCAGGCTATAGCGACTATCTGTCAAACCTTCCCTCGGCAGATTACGATCAATCTGTTGTAGGCACTAAGATAGAAATAAGCTTCTAGCGCGCTATAAGGTTAATAAACCGTAGCCGTAAATATCGTCTCGCCCCGGCGGACCGATATCTGTAGCCGCGGCATACAACCTGCTAATCACGTCGATATCAGGCTCCTGATGCCTCAACAATGCCGCCGCAGTAACGGCAAAAGGCACCGCAAAAGAAGTACCCGATGAAGAGGCGTACCCCCCCCCTGCCACTGCATGCCGCAAATTGACGCCCGGCGCAGCCAAATCCAGATAATCGCCACGGTTAGCCAGCCGGAAAGCTCGACCACGCTGATCTACCGCAGTTACCGCGACAACACTCGTATACGCAGCGGGATACTGTGGCTTCGCCATCGGCCCACCGTTGCCCGCTGCCGCCAGAACCATAATTCCCTGATCAGCGATACGTTTAAGTGCGACCTCTAACAGACGATTCGGAGGACCCGCCAAGCTTAAATTGATTGCATCGACCTGAGATGACAGCAGCCAGTCCAGTGCTCGCACTAGGCTAACCGTACTAGCGATTTCACCACGATCCTTGTCCTGCTCAAACACCGCGGCGGCAAAGAGCTCTGCCCTTGGTGCTAATCCCCTTAATGGCGCCGCATTCGCTGCAATAATCGACGCGATTGCAGTACCGTGAAAGTCAGGCAGATTTTTGGTGGCCGCGAAGGGCATTGATGAAATTTTTGCCGTTGCAAAGGCGGGATGGTCGGTGTCAACAGCGCTGTCTACAATACCAATACGAAGGTTCATCGTTGCCAAAATGTCAGGAAAAGCCATGGCGTCTATTGGCGCAATACCGTCTTCATAACTTTGTGGCTCGGGAGTGCCCGCAGTGTATATGTGATTTAAATCGACTTCGGCACGATCTGATCCAACGACGTCCATGATGCCGTCCCGAGTTGTGGAGATATTGAAGCTAGCGGGAGCCGCGACCTCCGCTAAACGCAGACCCAAGCCTGGGAGTTCAGTGAATTCGTCGAAAATATAGCCCTCATCGGCTAACTCATCGAACACCTTAGGTTCGGCCATGACAAGCCACTGGCCTTGATGAATTTTTTGAGTATCGACGTCAATCTCAAGTTCGATGGCGTCGATCATCTCATCGACCTCTGCTGAAAGCCGGCCCTCTGCGCTTGCAATGGCGATCGCCTCAGCAGCGATTACGGCATCAGCTTCAGCCTGTTGTGCAATGAGCTCACCCACACCGCTTTCAGCAGAATCAGCCACCTCAGCTTCTACGTCGGAAGCAGCGGCGTCTGCGACCTCCTCCTCTACCGCAGACTCTGTTGACTCTTCTACGCCTTCAGCCACCTGCTCCTCCGCCGACTCTTCTACGGCCTCATCAACCGATTCAGCCACTTGTTCTTCAGCAGACTCTTCTACGGCCTCATCAACCGATTCAGCCACCTGTTCTTCGGCCGACTCTTCTACGGCTCCATCAACCGATTCAGCCACCTGTTCTTCAGCAGACTCTTCTACGGACTCGTCAACCGATTCAGCAACCTGTTCTTCGGCCGACTCTTCTACGGCTCCATCAACCGATTCAGCCACCTGTTCTTCGGCCGACTCTTCCACAGCCTCATCGACCGATTCAGCCACTTGTTCTTCAGCAGACTCTTCAGCGGACTGCTCGACAGATTCTGTGACTTGCTCCTCTACTCCCTCAGCTGTGGCATCGGCGACTGTTTCTTCAACAACCTCCTCAACAGCTTCACCCACCTCGCTTTCTACCTCCTCGGCGACAGAATCTTCAGCTTCAGCGACAACCGACTCTTCAATCTCGGCCTCTACTTCTTCTTCAACAGTTTCCTCTGTAACGTCAACCACTTGCTGCTCAGTAGCCTCTTCGACCGCATCCTCGACGGTCGCCTCAGACTGCTCTGCCACTTGTTCTTCGACAGCCTCCTCAGTCTGCTCAGCAACCTCCTCCTCCACAACCTCCTCAGTCTGCTCAGCAACCTCTTCCTCGACAGATTCCTCTGCTTCCTGAGAAACTTGCTCTTCTACTTGTTCTTCAACCTGATCCTCAACCTCATCCTCTACGGGGTTGGAAACACCCCCAAAAGTCAGCTCGTCCTCAACTGCCTCTTCAACATCATCGATAACCTGTTCTTCCACGGAATCAGCGACTTCCTCCTCTGTGGCGTCAGTAGCTTCTTCTGTCACTTCCTCTTCAATTTGTTCCTCGACCTGCTCTTCTACCTCTTCCTCCACCGCTTCCTCAGCATCGTCACCACCGCCAAAGGTAAACTGGGCATGCGCTGAGGTTGGAGTCAGTAAGAATGTAAGCAGCAGTAATAGCAAAACCGCGGGAACTACCCGGGTACTATTACGTTGCGTCACTCCTAACAATGTGGGCATGATTGTGATCCTTGGCCTAAATTCAGGCTCTAATAGTTTAGTGACGTTTCAGGATTGAGCTAAATTCCCATCGGTGCGTGGAATAAACCCAGCCTCCGACACGTCTTTATTGTAACAGGCGCTTTATGAGTCAGCTTACCGCAAATCAGAAGGCCGTATTGATGAACGAACTGACCGGTTTGAAACGGTTTTGTACGTCCCTCACTAGCGATGGCCACGATGCTGATGATTTGCTGCAACTCACCGTAGAGCGGGTGTTGGAGCGCGGTATGCCAGAGGATGCACACGCTGGGAAGTGGGCTTACCGGGTCTGTCGGAATTTGTGGTTAGACGAACTGCGGGCTAGAGAGGTTAGAAGCCGCTTTGCCAAAACCGAAGCCGCTAGTAACAGCGACCTAGGCGTAAGTGATGCAGGCGGTTTGGAACGGCTAGAGTTCGAGCGCGTCGACCAGGCTATAAACACCCTTTCAGAAGAGCAAAGAACGGTGCTCTTGCTGGTAGCGGTAGAAGGCAGATCCTACGCGGAAGTCGCTGAAGTACTCGACATCCCAATTGGAACAGTAATGAGCCGAGTGGCTCGGGCACGACGCAGCCTTGCAGAGAAAATTGCTTGATTGCGCACTTTGAAACACAGCACGGGTCACGCTAGAAGCAGAAGCTCAGCGCGCAGTGGTAGAAGTAAGGAGAAGTTAAGTGGCGGATATTTATACGCTAGACATTGCTGGACAACGTGACGATGAACTCCTCAGTCGACTCATCGATGGTGAGTGTTCTACTGATGAACGCCTTGATCTCGAAGTCCGACTTGCTACTGATTCAGCCCTTCGTGCGCGATTGGAAGAATTGAAGTCCAATGATGCTATTTTCAGGGCGGTCGTTGAGCGTCAAGATAGCACTGTAAACTCCACTGTTGCCGAACGCGTAGCCAAGCACAAGGTCAGGGTCGACCGTAAACCCTTGCCGGCTTACAAATTTGCTATGGCTGCGACTGTATTGCTGGCCACGGCCGTCGTAACAGTTAACAGTCTCTGGAAGTCCCCGCTATCTGATACACCACAAATTGATGCTGCACTGGCACAGGCTTTGAGTACAGAACCGTCTTCCGCCGAGGGATGGAACAAGCTCGACGATGAGCGAGAGTTGCGGGTTGTCCTCACGTTTCCCGCCGCAGATGGGCAGTGGTGTCGTGAATTTATGCTGGCCTCAGAAGCCAGTCATTGGCGTGGGGTCGCTTGTAAAGACTCAGAAAGCTGGGTTACACAAGTTATCGGCAGGGAAGTATTCCTAGAGCAGCAAGGCGGTTATCGGACTGCTAGTGCCGAAACCAGCAGCCCAATCGAACAGTTTATTGATCAAACTGCAACGGATATTGCATTGTCGGCTGATCAAGAAGCCGCGCTTATCGCTCGCGACTGGTCAACGACTGCAGAGCGCTAATTCTCCCAAGGCTAGCACCCGCAAAAAGAGCCAACGGCGTCCAAGCTTAGCCTTACCGGCTTAAGGCCACTGAAAAAAGGCACGCTGGCCCTTGATCCCGCTAGTAAACGTGCGCACAGCCCCTTTTTCCGCAAGGAACACTCTGCTCTTTAGGGAGCATGCAACGCTAACTGCACATAAAACACCCACGCCAACACACCCTGCAGGTGTGTGACTTTGGTATCAGGCGATCCGCCTAAGTGTCTTGCCGCTTTCTGGCGTGCTCCATTAACGCCCACAAGATGTTACTGGAACTCACTTGACCCACCAGCTTTCCCTGATGTGTAACGGCGTTGCGCCTTTGCTTGGAGTCAATCATTCGCTGAGCAACCTCCACGATCGTCTCATCAGGGCTACAAGCATCAATATGCTCAGTCATCGCTTGTTCTACCTGAATATTCTCGGGGCTACCGTCATTGTAAATGGCCGTAAGGACTGCGCGAATACAATCTAGCTCTGTAATCTTCCCGCAGGGTACAGCGTCATGGTCGATAACCGTCAACCCGGTCAGTCGAAATTCCACCAGTAACTCTATCGCCTTCACAAGGGGCGCAGATCGATGAATTGTGAGGGGATTGCGATGCATACAATCTCTGATACTGGTTGGAGTTGTCATGGATTGCTCCTCCTAAACGGGGTGACAGAACATAAAGAAGTCATGAAGGTTTGAATACGCCAAGCTTGCAGAAGCCAACGCACAGCTGGCCTTAACCTCTGCCAGTAAAGCGCGGCTTACCACTGATAGCAATTGAAATCATGCTAGGCATCGTCCAAGGCATGCTTTTTAAGCGTCTCCAATGAGACGATTTGCAGAGTTTTCATATTGGTCCTGCGCAACCAAACTTTGGGGGCGCAACCCGCCATTTCCGCTTCTTCCCAGCGCCGAGCACAAAGACACCACCGATCGCCGGGCTGCAAACCCGGAAAATCATATTCTGGACGAGGCGTGCTTAAGTCATTGCCCGCCCGTGCAGAAAAAGCCAAAAAGTCTTCTGTCATATCCGCGCAAACGGTGTGCGTGCCCGTATCCATGGGTCCCGTATTGCAGTACCCATCTCGGTAAAAACCCGTCATAGGTTTTTTACAACACACCTCCAATGGCGCTCCCAAAACGTTAAGCTGCCGATCTCCACCACCATCACCCATCGCTCAAATCCCGTTCTTTATTTTGTGTCCCAGCATGGCTGCGATAAATACCCACCACTTTTTCACCTGCGGCATTAATGCTAGCGCGGTACATGCCCTCGGTATTAAAAACCAGCGCAACATTGCCCTTGGGGTCAATGGCGATCACACCGCCCTCTCCTCCCGCTACAGCCAACTCATCATGAAGTACCTGATTCGCGGCCACCAATAAATCAAGGCCCTGGTATCTGACACGTGCGCAAATATCGCTGGCTACCTGCCAACGAATAAAGAATTCACCGTGTCCTGTCGCCGATACCGCGCAGCTACGATTATCTGCAAACGTTCCTGATCCAATCAGCGGAGAATCTCCGATCCGCCCCCAACGTTTTCCCGTCATGCCGCCAGTGGATGTCCCCGCCGCCAAATTTCCCGCAGCATCGAGAACCACAACGCCAACGGTGCCCAGTTTTTCATCGCCATCCTGCGCTTTTTTGTCCTCGTATTTAGCTCGAAATAGTTCAAGGGCTTCGACCCGTCTGGGGGTTGTAAAGTAACGATTATCGACCATAGTCAGGCCCTGACTCTCGGCAAACTTGTCTGCCCCAGCACCCGATAACAGCACATGCGGCGAGTATTCGAGCACGGCATAGGCCGCTTCAATAGGGTTTCTAACTCGGGTCACTCCTGCAACCGCTCCTGCTGCCAAGTTGTGCCCTAACATCATGGATGCGTCGAGCTCGTGTGTGCCATTCCACGTAAGAACCGCTCCATGTCCTGCGTTAAAAAGCGGCGAATTTTCCAATAACCGGATAGTTTCTCGCACAACATCTGAGCCGGCAGCGCCATCTTGAAGTCGCTCATGACCCTGCTGCACGGCCGTGTTGAGTATCGCGAGGTAGTCGCGCTCCTGCTCGGCAGTAATAGAGTCGCGAGTTAGCGTACCCGCACCTCCATGAATCGCTATTGCAATAGGCTCAGAAAAAGTCACAGGCACTAAGCCCAGCAGGCCCAACAGTAATAATAGCCGTCGCAATTGGAACATCGCCCTCCCCCTTTATAAGTCTGACCTCTAAAGCATGGCACGATCGCAGCGCCATGCAAAATGTTAACGAGACATTGAAGAACCTGCACGCTAACCTTTCACCCTGATCTTTTAGGGAGCAACTCAAGTGATCGTCAGATCTGTCATTGACCGCAGCGCGGCTATATTGCTGCAACCCCACCTTTACTTTACCTGTGACGATGATTTTTTAGATTTTGGCGATGGCAGCGTTTACGTCGCAATCATGGCTGCATTGGCCACACTGCTCGGCATCGTTATGGGCAGTGCAGGCAGCCACTACAACTCTTTTGGTTTGGTCCCAGCTCTTATCATGGGTCCTTTGGCTGGTGTGCTAGTCACTTTCGTTATGGCAGGCATCATTCATGTCTTATGCAAAGCGCTAGGCAGCCAGGGTGACTTTGGTGACAGCTTCCACATAGCGGCCTCTGCCGCAGTTTTTATGCCCGTCAGCCAATTATTCAGCGTTTTACCGCTGATGATAGTAAGCATCGGTTGGGCCTGGTGGGTGGTCTCAAGAGGCGTCATCCATGTGCACAACGTGGCACCCAGAAAAGCAGAGATCGCTTTTGCACTGCTATATGCGACCCTTCTGCTGATTGCAGCGGCCAATAACTAGTTAGGCCCGAACACCGCTCTGCCCACACATAATTAGATACTTAGATGAAAGAGCGCCGCAGCTCTCTCACCTTGCAATTAGCTACTTGAGCCCCACTAACCCGCAGAATAAGCCCACATTTGAACTTATAACGCCCGTGTGCGGCTGCACTTTGATTCCGCGTTGCGCAGGGAAACCAAGGCATGACGACGACAGCGCTAAAGTTTGCAGCATGGCCAAACACCGTCGCATAAACTACTCCACTCATTTCCGATTTTTACGGTCGCGGAATGCGCTTTTACATTGGCTAAGACAGGTTCGCCTTTGACTCATTGGCTGCAGAACCAAAAATACCTTTGGCCATAAGAGACGTCTCACCCTCCCTGCGTTTTTGATAAATTTCAGCTCTGATGGCATGCACGGCCGTGTTATCGGATTCCGCCAGCGCTGCCATCTCAACAAGATGACAGGCCAGCCGGATATCTGTTTCTACATGATCCAGCGCTCGCTGGGCCAAGGTTAAGGCACCCCCTGCCAGGCTGGCGACCTCAGCGGCTAAACGCGCCTCTTGCGCAGGCTTCAAATGTGCGGGGTTGCCGTCATACCAGCCGCCATATAAGCGCCATATATTTTGCACAACAAACTCAGGCTCATCATAGACCGGCGCCATCCATGGCAAGTCCAAGGAGGCCCTCGGAATCTTCACACTGTGAATAACGTCATTTAACCGAGCACCTTCGTTCATTAAGTCGAGCGTCTGTTGCACCAATGACTCCAGAGCCTCAGCAACGCTTGTTAGAACGTGACGAATGCGCTTTTCCCCCGCAATTGGTAGCCCATGGGCTGGAAGAAACAGCTCAGGTTCCATAGCCACCATGTCACGGAGCGCCTGCGCCCACTCTCTGGGGTAGCGTTGAGCTTTTTGCGGATTGCCGGCATTCGGAAACGCCCAAATAAAAAAATCACCGGCACAAATAGCGCGCTGTGAAGGCACCCAGGTCCAAGTATGGTCGTCGGTTTCCCCCCGGGCATGGCGTAACTGAAAAGCGGTGCCACCCACATCCAAATCTAGGGTCGATTGATAGGTTTGATGTGGCTCGGGCGTGGCAGTAGGCAAGAACTGTCGGGTACCCGCCAAGTCGTAGCCCCGTCGCTTGAACTGCCCAAATTGCCGCTCATTAATCACGTGGTTATAGCCATTGGTGAGCCGGTAGCGCTCAAACCGACGGGCAACATTTTCATGGGCAACCACCTTGGCAGACTTCGAATCGGCAACAAAGGCCCCAGCACCCCCAACGTGATCGATATGACCATGAGTAAAAACTAGTGAATTAAACTGCGAATTGCTCCAACCTCGGACAGCATCTACGCATCGCTGCCCCCCGTGCTCGTTGGACGTGTCGAACGCCACTAAGCCGTCATCTGTTTTGAACACAATGCAGTGGGAGAACGCTTCAACGACTGCCAAGCTGTCATTGATTTCCGACAACTCGTGATTGATACGATTAAGCGGGCCCGCGCGATCAAGCTCGAGCCTACCGTCAATGACGTCAGCCGACAGTGTAAGAAGATCGGTCATCGCTACCCCCTCAATTTATAATTGTTATGGCTCGGTTGCCTGTAGCACCCACTTTCTATGACGGTGGTTTTCTAACAACACTGACTTTGGCACACCTTTACACTGGTGACGAGTCGAACAGGCGTATGACCGAACTCAATATTTGCGGTACTGTATTCGATCGCAACCAGTGGCGGACAAAAATATGTTTAGGTGGCAGTTTTTCGGGCTAGGCCTTGTCTTTCTCTGGTTCATGATTGGCGGCATCTCCCATTTCACCTCCCCTGAGTTTTTCGTCAACATTATGCCGCCATATATAGGATGGCATCTTGAAATCGTGTACCTCAGTGGTGTGTTGGAAATATTGGGCGCTCTGGGCGTGCTGATTCCAAAAACACGGCTGCTGGCGGGTAACTGCCTGATGATTCTTACCCTGGCAGTTACCCCTGCCAACATTCATATGTGGATGCACCCCGAGCTTTTTCCCGATGTTTCAGAACCAGCCCTAAGCATTAGACTTTTTGTTCAGGTTCTATTACTCGTCTGCATTTGGTGGTCTACGAGACCTACGGAAATTAGCGGCGCCGCGTCTTCGAGCCGGTCAGCTAAGACGTTAAGCTAACGGAGACATTGAAATATTTAGCTTCCTGAACCCTCGTAACCCTTTTAGTGCGAACCTACCTGCACAGCATGATCACTCCGAGTAACAGCGCCACTATGACAATACCAACGACAGAATTCGAAACGAGCTTGTGAACATTACCGACGACCCGGCACTGGGCCCAATCACCGAACTTGCCAACCAAACTTGGCAGTTAATTTCGACACACTTACCCAGAGATCTAACATGGCCCATCTTGCTTCTGACAGGTCTTCTGGCGACAGGA
>ERZ1048872.2077-NODE-2077-length-14984-cov-5.089691_pt1 | contig 14984 bp, 11 predicted proteins | sample MGYA00383100_ERZ1048872 | MGnify/ENA primary metagenome ERZ1048872 (study PRJEB29581, sample SAMEA5548370) | metagenome | biome: marine; feature: coastal; material: water | depth 50 m | study: Short-term variability in the microbial, nano- and picoplankton... | reverse complement strand
TAATCATGGAATTAATGATGTTTTAAATGTAGCAGGTGGTTATAAATTATGGAAAATGTACGGAGATTAAATTAAAAGTCCTGATTCAATATCATTGAATTTCAAAACTAAATAACTTATTTATCAGATTTTACAAACTTTATAGATGAAGTATTTACACAATACCGTTGTCCGGTTGTTTCTTTTGGACCATCATCAAAAATATGACCCAGGTGACTATCACAAGCAGCACACACAATTTCAGTTCTAATCATACCGTGACCCTTATCGAGAATAAAATTTACTGTTCCTTCAATTGAATCATCAAATGATGGCCAACCACAATGTGATTTAAATTTACTTCCTGATTTAAATAATTGTAAATCACAAGCTGCACAATGGTACGTTCCTTTTTCAAAATGAGTAGTTAATCCACCTTCACTTGGTCTGTCAGTTCCTTTCTCTCTTAAAACAAAATATTGCTGAGGAGTTAATTCACTCTTCCATTCCTCTTCTGTTTTTACAATTTTTTTAACCATATTCTTTTTCTTTTTGTTTTGTGAAAATACACTTGTTAATGCTAATAATGCTATAATTGTTGCTAAAAATAATTTCATTTTAAGGTGTTCTATTAATAAATTCAATAATTCGTTCTATGACTTCGTCATCTTTTAAAATACGTGTATGTCCCAATCCATTAGTGATTAGTAACTCACCATTTACTAATTTTTGACGAATATTATATGCACAACTTACACTAACTTCATTATCTTCAATATCATGAATAATAAATCCACGAGTTTTTATTTCTTTAGCTGCTACACTTGCTGAATAGTTATCAACATCCTCACCAAAATATTTTAAGAAAAATTGTTTCATTTTGTCAACTAAATCAGGTTTCAGTTTTAATTTTTGAATGAAATTTTTAATAATATCTGTTATCATATCCCCAGCTCCAATAGTAACTATTTTTTGTACGTTTAACCCTTGTTTTACCGCATTTAAAACAGCCATTCCACCAAGCGAATGACCAATAGCTATTTCAAAATCCCCAAACTCTTTTTCCAAATGCTTAATTGTGGCAATAAATTCAGTCATCATTGTAGTTTTTCCAGGTGATTTTCCATGAGCAGGAGCGTCAAAACTTATTGTCATATAACCTTTTTCTAATAATTTATCTGCAATCTTGTAAATCTGTGTTCCTCTGCCTGACCAACCATGTACTAATAGTACTTTTCTTTTCGAATTTCCATAACTATAAACCATTACATTTTTGTTGATTTCAGGAATTAAACGCATTGTTTTTTTAGCAGTTTTAGCCAATAATTTTTCCGATTTAGGAGTTTTAAAACGTATAGGGGTTCTAAATAATTTTATTGCAAATTTAGTGGCTAATGAGTGACTTATTAACTGTAATGTGTGTCCTATTAGTATAATACTATAAGGAATTTGATTTCCATTATTAAGAGATTTCTGATTACTTTTATGACTACTCATTTAAAAAATGTTTTTTTTGCGCATAAATATAGAATTTGTAATTTTAAAAAATAATAATAATTTTAAAAAATTAAAAATGAAAAAACTATTCTCATTAGCTATTGTTCTTTTATTCATGGTAAGCTGTAGTACAGTTCCAATTTCAGGAAGAAAAAGAATAAATTTAGTAAATGATGCACAAATACTACCAACGAGTTTTGCACAATACAATGCATTTTTGAAAGAAAATAGAGTATCAACAGATGCAACAAAAACAAATCAAATTATATCTATAGGACTTAGAATTTCAAAATCTGTTGATAAATTTATGAGAGCTAACAATATGGTTAGTGAAGCAAATAATTATCGATGGGAGTTTAATTTAATTGAAGATAAAACTGTTAATGCTTGGTGTATGCCTGGTGGAAAAGTAATTTTTTATTCTGGGATTTTACCAATTTGTGCAAATTCTGATGGAATAGCAGCTGTTATGGGTCATGAAATTGCACATGCATTTGCAAAGCACGGACAGGAACGTATGACTTCGGCTTATGCTCAACAATTAGGTGGTGCAGCTGTAGCTATTGGAACAGCAAATAAAGATCCTAATAATAGAGAATTATGGAATTTAGCATATGGAATTAGTTCGTCGGTTGGAATGTTAGCTTACAGCAGAACTCATGAAACAGAAGCCGATAAACTAGGAATGGTATTTATGATAATGGCGGGGTATAATCCAGAGGAAGCTATTAATGTATGGATTAGAATGAGTCATCGCGCTGGTGCAAGTAAACAACCAGAATTTTTCAGTACACATCCTTCAAATCAATCGCGTATAAATAATTTACGCAATTTTATGCCTGAAGCTGTCAAATTAGCTGAAAAATACAATTCACAACCAATTAATGGTTTTAAGCGGTAACAAAAAATATAGTATATTGTAACCGTTCTCAAATTTGAGAACGGTTTTTTTATGTTAAAAAAAGGAGATAAAAAATTAATAAATGCATGGGCTTTCTATGATTGGGCGAATTCAGTTTATTCATTGGTAATAAGTACAGCAGTTTTTCCAATTTACTATAGTAGTTTAACTGAATCTTTTGCAAATGTAGAGGGGAAAATTACTTTTTTAGGAACACAATGGAACCCAACAGCATTGTACGATTATACGTTGGCATTTTCATTTTTAATAGTAGCGTTTATGTCTCCAATCTTATCAGGAATTGCTGACTATACAGGGAATAAGTTGAAATTTATAAAGGCATTTTGCTTTCTAGGTTCAATTTCAGTAGCCAGTTTATACTTTTTTGAGGGAGAAGAAACTTTATGGGTTGGTATTGTAGGGACTATTTTTGCCAGTATTGGTTTTTGGGGAAGTATTGTTTTTTACAACGCATATTTACCAGAAGTTGCTCATCCGGAAGATCAGGACAGGGTAAGTGCAAAAGGATTTATTTTAGGATATACAGGCTCTATTTTAGTATTGTTAATTAGTTTAATTGCTATTAATAAACCAGAATTATTTGGTTTGTCAGGTGCCGGAATTGCCTCACGTTTAACATTTGTTTTAGTAGGAATTTGGTGGCTAGGGTTTGCTCAAATAACTTATAGAAGGTTGCCAAATAATATTTATGATAGAAAACCTCAAAAAGATTTTATTTGGAAAGGTTTACACGAATTAAATATTGTTTTTAAAGAATTAAAACAGTATCCTGAATTAAAATTCTTCTTATCCTCATTTTTTATGTTTAGTGTTGGAGTGCAGACTATTATTTTAATGGCAGGTATTTTTGGAAGTAAAGAATTGGGTTTGCCAACACTAGATTTAATTGCTGTTATTTTATTGGTTCAAATTGTAGCAATTGTAGGAGCTTTTATATTTTCGAGATTGTCAAAAAAAATAGGAAATATCAATACTTTAAGAATAACAATTTTTATATGGGGATTGGTATGTGTTATCGCTTTTTTATTAGATAAAAATCAAGAGAATGTTCACTATTATTTTTATGGTTTAGGAGGATTAATAGGGTTGGTTTTAGGAGCAATTCAATCTATATCTCGTTCAACTTATTCTAAATTATTACCTAAAACCAAAGATCACGCTACGTATTTTAGTTTTTATGATGTTACTGAAAAAATAGCCATTGTATTTGGAATGATTATTTTTGGGTTATTAATTTCGTTAACGGGTTCAATGCAATTTAGTGTATTGTTTTTGGCAATTTTCTTTTTAATATCAGTTGTTTTACTGAAATTTGTTGGAAAAACAACATATGTCCAATAAATTTGATTTTATTGTAGTTGGAGGAGGTGTAATTGGTTTGGCAACAGCTTATAAATTACAAAAAAAGTTTCCTGCAAAATGTATAGCAATTTTAGAAAAAGAGCCTGAAGTTGGTATGCATCAAACAGGTAGAAATTCTGGAGTTATGCATTCAGGAATTTACTACAAGCCTGGAAGCTATAAAGCTGAAAATTGTAAAAATGGGCATAGTCAATTGGTAAAGTTTTCTAAAGAAAACGAAGTGAGTTTTGATGTTTGTGGAAAGATTATTGTTGCAACTTGTCAAGAAGAACTTCCTATATTAGAAAATATATTTCAACGAGGTATAGAGAATGAGACAGAAGGAATTTGTTATTTATCTTCTGAAGAAATAAAAGAAAAGGAACCTTTCATTGAAGGAATTAAAGCTATTTGGGTTCCCACAGCAGGAATAATTGATTATGTTGGTCTGTGTAAAGTTTTCGTGACACAGATTTTAGCAATAAATTCAAAGAGTACCTTTGTTTCAAAATGTGAAGTTCAAGAGGTGATTTCAGAAAAAAATTACTCTGTTTTAGAAACCTCAAGAGGTGATTATACTGCTAAAAAAATTATTTTTTGTACAGGATTACAATCTGATAGAGTAGCGGAAAAGGACAATTTAGAGATAGAAGTTCATATTGTTGGCTTTAGAGGTGATTATTACGAGTTAACACCCAAAGCATCAAATAAAATTAAAAACTTGGTGTATCCGGTACCAGATCCAAAATTTCCATTTTTAGGAGTACATTTTACACGTATGATTGATGGAAGTATTGAATGTGGACCAAATGCTGTTTTTACTTTTAAACGCGAGGGGTATAGCAAAACAAGTTTTAGTTTAACTGATACTTATGAAGCGTTAATGTATAGAGGAACTTGGAAGTTGTTTAGGAAGCATTGGCGCAAAGGAATTGATGAATATCGAAGAGCGTTTTCGAAGCGATTATTTGTAAAGGCCCTTCAGAAAATGATGCCATCTATTACTATAAACGATATACAAGTTGCACGCTCAGGTGTAAGAGCTCAGGCTATTGATTATGGAGGTAATATGGTTGATGATTTTAAAATTGTGAAACATAATAGTAATATACACGTGATTAATGCTCCTTCACCTGCGGCAACTGCTTGTTTAGCCATTGCTGATGAGATTATAAACTTTGTAATTAATTAAAATGAAGTTTTTTCAAAAAGAAATTCAAATAAATTCGGTTAGTAGAGGTTTTCATTTGATTACTTCGAAAATAGAAAATTCGATTCCAGAAATTAAAGATATTTCAGTTGGACAATTACATGTATTTATAAAACATACTTCTGCGAGTTTAACTATCAATGAAAATGCAGATGCCTCAGTAAGAACCGATTTTGAAAGTCATTTTAATAAAATGGTTCCTGAAAATGCTCCCTATTATTTACATACTTATGAAGGTTCAGATGATATGCCTGCACATATTAAAGCTTCACTTTTAGGTCCTTCTGTCCAAATTCCTGTCACTAACGGAAGACTGAATTTAGGGACCTGGCAAGGTGTTTATCTATGTGAACATCGCAATTATGGTGGTAATAGAACGTTGGTGTTAACTGTTTTTGGTAATTAAATTCTTATAATTATTCTTGTAATATGTTTTGTGGTAAAAATTCTGTGGAAAAATAATTTAAGGAGTTATTTAAATTTAGTTGTGCTTGTTCACTTAATTCAATTTTAAAATCCCATTTGTACCCTTGAATTGCTATCATATAAGCTTTAGGAGTTTTATTATAATAGGTTTTACAAAGGTTTAGAATTTGGTTAGGCGGAACTTCATGGGTTGAAAAATTGACTTGTTCAGAAGCTTGAATTTCATAAACTTCATTTCCGTTTTCAATGGCTGATTTGGAGGCATCTACAAATATTACCGTATCAAATTCAGCTATAATTTCAGCGTCTTCTACCATCATTTGGTATTTACACATCAAATGATCTTCATTGAAACCATCTTTTTCCAATGCTTCAATAAAGCACCAGCCAAGGCCATCATCTTGGCGAGTATTATTACCTATTCCAACAATAAGTGTTTTATCTAACTTTTTCATCTATAAGGTTTCCATTACTATCTTCTAATTCAACAATTAACGGCATTTGACCTAATGCGTGAGTAGCACAACTTAAGCAAGGATCATATGCTCTAATAGCCATTTCTACCTGATTTAACATAGGCTCTGTAATTTCTGGTTTTTCATTTAAAACTTCTTGCGCAACTGCACGCACTCCTCTATTCATTGCTTCATTGTTATGCGTTGTAGAAACTATTAAATTACACTTAGTAATTAACCCTTTATCATCAGTATGATATTCATGAATTAGTGTTCCTCTTGGAGCTTCTATAATGCCAATACCTTTATTTCTCGGTGTTCCTTCTCTAACTAAATCATTGCCCAAAAGTTCATTGTCTAATAATAATTCTTTCATTAATTCAGCACAGTGAAGCATTTCAATTAAACGAGCCCAATGTGTGTGCATGGTCATATTATTAGGTTTATTTTGAGTATATGCTTTGAATATTTGCCTTTCAGTTTCTGCCAAAGGAGTGCTGACATGAGAGCATGTATTCATTCTGGCTAGCGGACCAACTCGATTCCATCCATTTTCACGACCATATTTAGTCATATAAGGAAATTTCAAGTAAGACCAAGGTTCAACAGCTTCTTTAAAATGATAACGATATTCAATATCTTCAATATTTAGTAGTTCATTTCCTATTGAATCTACTGAGCGCAGGCGACCATCATATAATTCTAATGCTCCGTTTTCTTTGTCAACTAAACCTAAATGGTTTGAAGGATATTTAGCGAAGTTATCAATCCATTCTGCATTATCTGTATGATAGGTTTTCATAAAATCTATAATTTCTCTAGACCATTCTATCATTGTATCAACATTCGGAATTTGTTTTCCATCTAAGAAATACTCACGCTCTTCTTTTGTAAATGTTTTATGCACTCCGCCCGGAACTGCTAAAATTCCGTGAATTTTTTTACCAGCCAAAGCTTTAATTATCTCCTGACCAAATTTTCGCATTAAAATTCCTTTTTTAGCTAATTCCTGATTAGATTCTGCTACAGCAACTATATTTCTTTTTTCAGCAGGAGCATTTATGCCAAATAAGATATCTGGGGAAGCTAAATAGAAGAAATGTAATGAATGTGATTGAAAAACTTGTCCGTAATGCAAAAGTTTACGCAATTTTGTTGCTGTAGGAGATAAATTTTCAGGGTCTACGCCAACTAATTGGTCAATTGCTTTTGCAGCTGCAATATGGTGACTTACAGGGCAAATACCACATAATCGTTGTACTAAAACAGGTGCTTCCCAATAAGGGTGGCCTTGAATAAATTTTTCAAAACCTCTAAATTCAACAATATGTAAAAACGCATCATCAACTTTGCCGTTTTCATTCATTTTAATGGTTACTTTACCATGCCCTTCAACACGTGTAACGGGTTCTATAACTATTTTTCTTTTACTCATTTTCTTCGTATTTTTGGTTAGTCGTACTTAAATTCAGGGTACGAAATAGAGTATTCCTCTTCAAATAAAATATTTTTTACCACGTTCCAAATATGGTTTGCATTGGGAGGGCAGCCAGGGATGTGATAATCAATTTTTACAACCTCGTGATTAGAATATACTTTGTTTAATATTTTAGGTATATCTTCGTGATTTGGTATTACAGTTTCTCCTTCTTCACTTGTAAGAGAGTCTAAATATGCTTCGCGTAAACATTCTTCTAAAGGAACTGTGTTTCTAATAGCTGGAAGTCCTCCCCATATGGCACATTCACCAACAGAAACTAAAATGTCACAATTTTTACGGAATTCGCGTAAAACTTCAATATTATCGGTATTACAACATCCGCCTTCAATTAAACCTATATCACAACGTTCTGTGAATTTTTTAATATCTGTTAACGGAGATTTGTTAAATTCAATTAATTCAATTACATCTAAAATTCCTAAATCTATATCTAATAATGACATATGACAACCAAAACATCCAGCCAATGAGGTTGTAGCTACGCGTTTTTTCTTTTGATTAGTTGTTTTATGTTTTTTTATATCAGTTAAAGGAATATTTTGTCCTTCGTGAGCATAATCAAATTGACGATTACCAAAAGGTTTTCCGAACGTTTTACCTTTTACTAAAATTGAACCGGTAGGGCAAATTTGCATTGCGTGTTCAGCTTGTGATTCAGAAAGTTTTGCCTCTTGTTCATAATCTACTGAGACTAATGTTTCATTCCCTCTGTTAGTAAAATTGAATACTTTATACCCGTCATTAGTAACAACTTCTTCAATACAGCGTTTACATTTTATACATCTATTCTGATTTACAACAATGCGTTCAGGACGTGCATCCACAATTCTATCTACAAATAAATGTGGGAAACGGGTGTAACGAATTCCTGTTTCGTAACCAAGGTTTTGCATTTGGCAGTCACCGCTTTTTTCACAGGAAGGGCAGAAGTGGTTACCTTCAACAAACATCATTTCTAGTATGGCTTTTCTGGCATCTAATAATTCTGGAGTATTAACTTCAATATCCATTCCTTCATCAATAGAAACTGTACAGCCCGCAATGGTTCTGCCGTTTTGTTTAACAGTACAAACTCTACAACTTCCTAACGGATTTAAGTGTTTGAAATAACATAAAGTGGGAATAAATATTCCATTTTGTTTTGCTGCTTCAACAAGGTTTTGACCTTTTTCAGCTTTACAATCTCTTCCGTCTATTTTAAATGATACTTCTTTCATCATACTGTTTTTAAAGTTGTGTATCTTTAATTATACTATCAAATTCGTGAATGGCATCTTCCATATCAAATTCAACATTTTGAAATTCGTTTGAAGGTGCAATTTTTAAATTGAAATAATCTTTGAATTTATCGATGGAATAAATCAAAGAATTTGGGGATGATTTACCTAAACCGCATCTGCTAGAAAGTTTAATTACTTTCCCCCACTCTCTAACTTCGTTAACATCGTCTTGTGATGCTAAACCACGTTGCATTTTCTTAACTTTTTCATTTAAAATGTAGTTTCCGGCTCTGCAAGGGGTGCAAACTCCGCAAGATTCTTCTTTAAAGAACTCCATAAAGTTGCGGAGTATGTATAGAATATCTCTTGTGCGATTGAAAACCATAAAGCTTCCACCACATAAAATATCTTCCATACAAATTTTACGATCAAATTCAGCAGGTGAAATACATTCTCCTGATGGTCCGCTTACCTGCACAAAATAAGGTGCGGTTGCCTGACTCATTTCAATACCTAATAACTCTCGAATTGATGTTCCGTATTCAATTTCATAAATACCAGTTTTGGCAACATCACCAGAAATACTTATTAATTTTGTTCCTGGGGTTTCTTTAGTTCCCATACTTAAGAAAAAGTCTTCGCCAAGCTCTATAATGCGTGAAGCATAAGCCAAAGATTCGACATTGTTTACTACAGTTGGTTTATGGCGGAACCCGTGTTTTGTTGCGCTCCACATGCGCACTGGTGGTTCACCTCTTTTTCCGTGCATAGATTCAATTAGTGCTGAAGCAGCTCCACACACGTATGAGCCCGCACCTAACTGTATTCGAATGTCAAAATCAAAGTCTTTAACACCTAAAATATTTTTTCCTAATAAATTTTGGTTGTAGAGTTCTTGAATTAAATTTTCTAAATTTTGCTTGAAGAACTGATATTCAGCTCGTAAATATATAATTCCTTCTTTAGCACCAGTTGAATAACCTGCCAAAATCATGCCTTCCAATACTAAGCCTGGTACATGTTGGAAAATAGCTCTGTCTTTAAAAGTTCCCGGCTCACCTTCATCTGCGTTACAAATAATATATTTTGCATCGTCTTCATTTCGTTTACAAGATTGCCATTTGTAGCCAACATCAAAAAAAGCTCCACCACAACCTTTTAGTTTTGATTTGTAAATTTTATCAATAATTTGTTGAGGTGTGAATTTTAAACCTTTCTTTATACTGTTACCTAATTCGTAATTTCTAAAAATTATAGTTTTATCATCCTCAGGTCTGTATTGAATTTTACTAATAGTTTTACTGGAAAAATCTTTTACATTTTCTCCATTTCTAATTTTTTCTATAATTTTTTTAACCTTTGTTGAAGTTAAATCTGTAAAAGGTTGGAAATTGATTAAAGCAGCAGGCTCTTGATCACTCATTCCAATACAGGAAGTTTCAAAAAGTGAAAAATCTGAATTTCCATATTCTCCAAAACTGCATCCAGTTTCTTTTTCAAAAGTTGTTTTTACATCTTCAAAACCTTTTAAGTCAGATATAATACTATTGTTTAAGTAAATAATATTTTTTCCTGTTGGTTGACTATGGAAAAAATGATAAAAGGAAACTACACTTTCAATTTCAACAGAAGAAACATTTAATTCTTTTGAAATATTAGCAATTGCTTTTTCTGAAATAAAGCCTAATTTATGTTGGTATTCCCATAATTTATTTAATAAAAATGTTCTATCCATCTTAAAGGTAATTTGAGTATGATTAAAGTTACGAAGATTTCAAACTTTAACATAATATTTCAAACTATTTAGAACGATTTATTTAAAATTAAATATTTCCTATTACCCATTTTTTATTTGTTAAATTTTTATCATTTTTTTAATTCAGAATTAATAAAAACTACACTTTTATTAAATTATAATTTTATTGAAAAATCAAAAATTACATGATTAAAATCATTTTTACATAAAAATTTTTATAAAAATCACTTTTTTTTAATTATTCTTAAAAATATTATTTATGTAAGTTGCTAATTTTGAGTTTTATGTATTAATTGATCATAATCAAAAACAGCTTCTTCCATATCAAATTCAACATTAATATCTTGTTCAATTACAGATACTTTTAGCTTAAAATAATCACTAAATTTATTGATAGCTGTAGTAAAACTATTTGAGGCATATTGACCAAGACCGCACCTGCTAGTTAATTTCATTATTTGACCCCACTCTTTGATATCTTCCAGATCTTTAGATGTTGCAATTCCTTTTTTTATTTTCTTTATTTTTTCATATAATAGTTGATTTCCAGCTCGGCATGGAGTGCAACTTCCACAAGATTCTGTTTTAAAGAAATTAATAAAGTTCTCCATAATGTGGACAATACTTCTATATTTACTAAAAATCATTATTGAACCACCACAAGCTAAATCTTCTTTGGCTATTTTTCTATGGAATTCCTTTTTGTTTATGCATTCACCTGATGGTCCGCTAATTTGTATGTAATAAGGAGCTGTGGCTTGAGCCATTTCCATTCCTAAAAGATCATTAATTGTGGTTCCCCATTCCACTTCATAAATTCCTGGTTTTCCAATATCTCCAGAAATACTTAATAATTTTGTTCCTTTACTTTTATTAGTCCCAATATTTTTAAAAAAATCACTACCTAACTCAATTGCACGCGCGGCCATAGCAAATGTTTCCACATTATTTACTACAGTTGATTTTCCTAAATAACCAACATCAGTAGGGAAATATTTTCTAATTCTTGGCTCTCCTCGCTTGCCTTCTAATGATTCTATTAATGCGGTTTCAGCGCCACAAACATAGGCTCCGGCACCTAAAAAAACTTCAATATCGAAGTTAAAGTTTTTAAAACCGTAAATATTTTTACCTAGTAATCCTTTCTCGTGCATTCTTTGAATGGTTTTTTCTACTTTTGGAAGTAAGTATTTGTATTCTGCTCTTAAATAAATAATTCCATTTTCAGCACCAGTAACATAACCGGCGGTAACCATTCCTTCCAGAACCAAACCAGGTAAATAATCTAATAATGCTTTATCTTTAAAAGTACCAGGTTCACCTTCATCGGCATTGCAAATTATATATTTAGTTTTGTCTGGTTTGTTTTTACAGTATTTCCATTTTGTTGCAGTTGGGAAAAAGGCTCCTCCACGTCCAGAAACTCCGATAGATTCAATTTCCTTCAGAACTTCATCAATTGTTTGTTGCTGTAGTTTTTTTAGTGTATTTCCCTGTGAATAATTTCTAAAAAACACGGTCTTATCTTCTGAAGGTGTATGTTGAATTTTACTAGTAGGGTTATCTTCAATTTCTTTTAAATCACCTTCATTTTTAATATGAAGAATAATTTTATTCACTTTTTCTGGAGTTAGTTTAGTGAATGGATGGAAATTAATTAATGCTGCCGGTTCTTGGTCGCTTAAACCAATACAAGAACACTCAAATAGAGAGAATAGCGGATTAGCATTGTAGGTTCCGAATGTACACCCTGTTTCTTTTTCAAAGGCACGTTTAACTTCTTGGAAGCCCTTAAATTCTGAAACAATACTGTTATTGAGGTAAATAATGTACTTTCCGGTAGGTTCACTATGAAAGAAATGGTAAAAGGAAACCACACTTTCAACTTCAATTTTTGAAACTCTTAATCTTTGAGCAATTTCGGAAATCGCTTCATTTGAAATGAAACCAAATTTGTTTTGAAATTCCCAAAGACGAGTCATTAACCTTGCCCGTTTCATTAGAAATTAAATTAAGTTTAACATTAGTACTTTAAAGTTACGATACAATTAATTGAAAATCAATATGTTTTTGTTGAATTGTGAAAAAAAAGAGGTTTTGATGAATAAATTATATTTTATATAATAAAATTTAAAAAATTGATTTAATTTTTTCTTAAAACACTGTTTTAATGTCAATACTTCATTATTAATAAATTGTGTTCTAATAAAAATAAAATTGGGTTTTATTAAAGTTTGTTTTAATAAAACCCAATCAAATTTGCATTTATGGATTACTTTATGTGCAGCAATTACTATTAATTTTATCTTTAAAAATTAATTTTTACAGATGTGATAAAGTTTCTTCCAATATTATGAATCCCACTGTCTTTTAGTCGTGATAAATGATTCATATATACTTTATCAAAAAGGTTGTTTACGTTTAAATTAATATCAAAATTTAACTTATTTAATTTAACGGACCCACCCAAAGCTACATTGAATAAATTATAACTATTAGTTTTGGTTTCAAAAGCACTAATTTTATCTTGCTTAAATGTATTTTCCATAGTAATTGAAGCAAAACTATTTTTTAACCATTTTTGAGAATTATTTAACTCTGCACGTAGTGTATTTGTTAATTTATTAGCAGGAATTAATGGTAAATAATCTCCGTTATTTTGCTTCCCAACAACCAATTCAAAATTAGAGTATATGTGCAGCCAGTCTAGTGGATGAGGGTGAATGTGTAAACCAATTTCTCCACCATATAATTTGGCGTTATCTTGAATATATTCATAAACATTATAACCATCTTCAACCTCACCTGTTGGAGAAATAAAAATATAATCGGATATAAAATTGTAGAATCCATTTGCTGAAATTTCTACGTGGTCTGTTTTGTATTCTAATGCTAAATCGGTTTGGTAGTTTTGCTCACTATCTAAATCATTATTACCTAATTCAAATCTACTTGTTCCGTGGTGGACACCATTTGAAGTTAACTCAGATAAGTTTGGAGCCTTAAATCCTGAAGCTAAATTTAGTCTGGTTTCAACAGTCTTAAAAAGAGTTGTTTTATAACCTAATGAAGCAGAAAAGTTTTTAAATGATTTGTCTAGAGCATTAAAAATATGCACTTCATCATCATGTGCTACTTCATGGTATTCTGTTTTTAAATTTCTATAATCAAATCTTAAACCACCTTGAATATTATGATTTCCCTTTGAATAAATAGCTGTTGCTAAAAAACCATAATCATTTGTTTTGGCATTAGGAATTAAAAGTTCTTCACCAAAATTTTTATTAGTTTGATGCATTCCCTGCGCTCCAATAATAGCTTCAAAATTTTCTGATTTTGGTAAATGGTACTTTATATTATAACTATAAGTTTTAAGTTTTAAAAAAGTTGCAGCGTGAACTTCGTCATCATGCTCATCATCATCATGTTCTTCATCATCATGTTCTTCGTCATCATGTTCTTCGTCATCGTGCTCTTCATCATCATGCTCATGGTCTTCTTCTTCAAATTCTTTCCTAATGTTATATGTGTAACCCCCAACGGCGGTAACTTTAGACTTACCTAAAAACAAGGTGTTATTAAAACTAACAGATTGTGTTATTAAATCTTGATACGGTAAATCTGGAGATTTAGTAGTTGTTTGAACACCAATTTCTTCTGGAATTCCAATATTACTTCTGTTGTAAGAAAAACGTAAGGCACTTGAAATTAAATTGCTATTAAATCCAATTGCAGAATTGAAGTTGGTTTCATTGAAACGTGTATTTGTAACTCTATCATCGCCTCCAGTTTTATAATCCCTGTGTTCGATACGTGAGACATTTGCTAAAAACTTAAAAGAATTAAAAGAATTTTTAAAACCAAATTGTGTTTTTATTCCTTTTGTATTAGAAAAGTAGGTTTGGTTAAAATCAACATCTATTTCGTTTATTTGCGCAAATTTTACCGGATTAAAGTACAAAACTCCGCCCAGAGCATCTGATCCGTATAAAAGCGAAGCAGGACCTTTAATAACTTCCAAACTTTCAATACTGGAATCATCAATACCTAAACCATGTTCATCGCCCCATTGCTGGTTTTCTACGCGAACTCCGGCATTGTATACCAATACTCTATTTCCTCTCAAACCTCTAATTACAGGTTTACCAATTCCAACACCTGTTGAAACAGATTCAACCCCAGGAATAGAACTGATTCCATTACTTAAACTAATAATTCCTTTGTTTTTTATTTGTTGAAGCGTAGCTTTTTCAACTTTCATTACATTTTCACTTTGTAATTTATTGAATGGAGTTGAAATAATAACTTCATCCATTTTAAAAACCGATTCTTCTAGAATAAAGTTTAAAATGGTTACATCATTAGTTAAAGTAATTATTTTATGTTGTGTTTTGTAACCCAAAAATGCTACAGTAATTTGTATCGGTGTTTTGGGTAAATTTTTTAATAGGTAATTTCCTTTAGTGTTAGATGACGTACCAATCTGAAGTTCTTCAATATAAATTTCTACGTTAGCTAATGGATTGTTATTTGCATCTTTAACAATACCGGTTAATTGTTGGCTGTAAATTACAGGCGTTAATCCTAAAATTAGGATAGTTAATAGTTTTTTCATTATTAGGTATGTTTGAAAAAATAATTTTTTTTGATGCTGTAACGTTTGTTTCAATATTACAG
>ERZ1048872.2072-NODE-2072-length-15013-cov-6.280385_pt1 | contig 15013 bp, 11 predicted proteins | sample MGYA00383100_ERZ1048872 | MGnify/ENA primary metagenome ERZ1048872 (study PRJEB29581, sample SAMEA5548370) | metagenome | biome: marine; feature: coastal; material: water | depth 50 m | study: Short-term variability in the microbial, nano- and picoplankton... | reverse complement strand
TCATCGCTTTGCTCGTGGCATATCGCGCTTACAGACAGTTGAATGTTTTGCGCATTGTTTTGCCAATTGCACTTCTGTTCCATGGCTACATGATTTTCGCGAAGTCAGGGGCAGATGGTCTTGCCGTTTGGCCCATCGTTCTGTTTGTATTTATGCTGTTGTTGGCGTTCCTTGCACGTCCGATTTACAGTGCAAATGCTGACAAAGAATTCTACTTCTCCGAACTTTGGGATGAATTCTTTGCTGGTTTGATGCCACCAACAATTCTGATCTCGTTTGCTTTGGGTTCAATCTTGTTGGGCTTTGCAACACCAGCCGAGGCGGCGGCGATGGGTGCCTTTGGTTCCATTCTTCTGTCTATTATGTACAAGAAGTTTTCGATCCCAAGCTTCTTTGACAGCTTGATCAAAGCGTTGGAAATCACCGTGTTGATTATGTTCTTGGTGGCGGCATCTAACTTCTTTGGTGCTGAATTCAGCTCATTGGGTACGCCCAAGATGATGACTGAAATCTTGCTTGGCTTGGACATGTCGCCTTACTTGATCTTGTTGATGGTCATGGCGTTGATCTTCTTGCTTGGCTGGCCGCTTGAATGGGTGCCGATTGTGTTGATCGTTGTGCCAATCCTGCTGCCAACCGTTGCGGCTTTGGATATTCATGGTCTTAACCGATACGACCTGATGGTTTGGTTCGGTATCCTTGTGGCCGTGAACCTGCAAACCGCGTGGCTGAGCCCGCCGGTGGCGCTGTCGGCGTACTTCCTTAAGGGTGTTGTGCCGAATTGGGACCTGAAGGACATCTATCTTGGTATGATGCAGTTCATGGTCGTTCAGTTGATCGGTCTAACCCTGCTGTTCATATTCCCACAGCTTGTTCTTTGGTTGCCAAAATTCCTTGGTGGTTAAGGGGCTAAGGGTCTACTTGCCGCAACAGGCAGGCAGGACCTAAGGACAACGTAAAATATGATGGGCGCAAGCATTACATGGCTTGCGCCCATTTTCGTCGTAGGGGTTTTGAAACTTTAGTCGTCAAAAAAAGAAGCCGCTTATTTTCATAAGCGACTTCTTTCTGTCCATTTCAGGGAGATTAGAAAAGACGTATAGCAGTTTAGTTCAGACGCTTGCCTGTGTCCGGCGCAAAGTAGGAAACTTTGCCCAAATCAAATGCCAGTCTTTGGGTTTCACCGGCTTTGGCCGACGTTTCTGAATGCAGCCTTGCGGTGACATGTTTGCCACCCAGTTCCATTACCGCAAATGTGTCTGCACCTGCTGGTTCTACAATTTCAATCACGCAATCCGCTTCTTGGGTTTCATTGTTTGCCCGTAATGAAGCATCTGAAATGTCCTCTGGTCGAACACCCAAAATCACATCTTCGGGCAGGTCCAAATTTTTGGTGTCTGACAGAACAATCGGCGTATTTCCGTTACGCTCGATCTGAATGGCGGTGCCTTTTCCGTTTTTCACGGCTTTGGCAGGGATCAAATTCATCGCAGGGCTGCCCATGAAATCGGCAACAAACAAATTGGCCGGACGGTTATAGATTTCTGCGGGTGTGCCGATTTGTTGAATTATGCCACCCTTCATAACCACGATTTTTGTCGCCAATGTCATGGCTTCAATTTGGTCGTGGGTTACGTAAACCATAGATGCGCCAAGCCGTTGATGAAGCGCCTTAAGTTCGGTGCGCATTTCAACACGCAATTTAGCATCCAAATTCGACAAAGGTTCGTCAAACAAGAACAACTTTGGATCACGGACAAGGGCGCGGCCCATTGCAACACGTTGACGTTGCCCACCAGAAAGTTGACCTGGTTTACGCTTCAACAAAGGCTCGATCTGCAATTGTTGAGCTACATAAGCCAGCTTTTCGTCTTGGGTGGCTTGGTCAACACCACGAACCTTCATGCCAAACGTAATATTTTTGGCAACCGTCATGGTTGGGTACAAAGCATACGACTGAAACACCATGGCGATGTCGCGATCTTTGGGGCTGACGGTTGTCATATCCTGACCGCCGATGCTTAGATTGCCACTTGTAATGGGTTCTAGCCCAGCAATACAGTTCAGCAACGTTGATTTACCGCAGCCCGATGGGCCAACGAGCACCAGAAAATCGCCCTGATCGATCGACACGTTGATGTCTTTCAAGATCTCGACTGGACCATAGCTTTTGAACAGGTTGTTAATTTCAAGGATCTTAGACATTCGGATTATCCTTTCACCGAGCCAGCGGTCAGCCCGCGTACGAAATATTTACCAGCGACAACATAAACAAGCAGGGTTGGCAGGGCAGCGATAATTGCTGCAGCCATATCCACATTGTATTCTTTAACGCCGGTTGTTGAATTTACGATGTTGTTCAGGGCGACTGTCACCGGTTGGGTGCCAGCTTGGCTGAAGGACACACCAAACAAGAAGTCATTCCAGATTTGGGTGAACTGCCAGATGACCGTTACCACAATTATTGGGATCGAAAGTGGTAGAAAGATCGACCAAAAGATGCGGAAAAAGCCAGCGCCATCGACCTTAGCGGCCTTCGTCAACTCTGATGGAATTGAAACGTAATAGTTGCGGAAGAACAAGGTGGTGAAGCCCAAGCCATAAATCACGTGAACAAAGATTAACCCGGGAATTGTGCCAGCGATGCCCATCATCCCAAGAACCCGCGCCATTGGCAAAAGGACAACTTGGAACGGGATAAAGCAACCAAACAGCATGAGCGAAAAGATGATGTTCGCCCCACGAAATTTCCATTGCGAAACGACATATCCGTTTAAAGCGCCCAACAAGGTTGATATCGCAACACCGGGAATGGCAATCAGCATAGAATTCCAAAAATAGGGCCGCATGCCCTCGCACTGAATGCCAGTACAGGCACCAGACCACGCGGTACGCCATGCATCTAACGTTACTTCGCGTGGCAACGAAATAAGATCGCCAGTACGAATTTCATCAAGACTTTTCAGCGACGTAGTCAACATTACAAAAAATGGCATCAGATAGAATACTGCGAAGATACCGAGCATCACGTAGAGTCCCCAGCGCAGCGCGATTTTACCAATTGGGTTATTGTTCCGAACTGTGTGCATTGAATAATCAGCCATCTTTAGATCTCAGTTCTGAATAAAGGTAAGGAACAACAATGGTGAAAACGACCATCATCATGATCATGGCAGAACTTGCGGCCTGACCAATATCGCCACGAGAGAATGCCATTGCGTACATGTATGTTGCAGGCAGGTCTGTCGCATAACCCGGACCACCGCCAGTAAGCGCAATAACAAGGTCAAAGCTTTTGATTGCTAGGTGAGATAAAACAATGAAAGCCGAAAGAAAAATGGGTGCCATCGAGGGAATGATGATCGCGGTGTAAACGCGCCATGTTGGAATACCGTCAACTTGTGCTGCCTTGATGATTTCACCGTCAACAGACCGCAGTCCCGCAAGGAAAAGCGCCATCACAAAACCAGAGCTTTGCCAGATGGCGGCAATCACAATGGTGTAAATTGCCATATCTGGATTAACCAGCCAGTCGAACGTAAAGTTCTCAAAACCCCACCCGCGCACCGTCGCTTCAAGACCAAGGCCTGGGTTTAAAATCCATTTCCATGCCGTGCCCGTTACGATCATTGATAGGGCCATGGGGTACAAGTAGATGGTGCGCAATGCACCTTCGGTTCTTATGTTCTGATCCAGCAAGATAGCCAACAATAGGCCCAAAATCATTGCGATCACGATAAACAAGATACCAAAAATAAAGAGGTTACCAAATGCGGTGTCCCAGCGTGGGGAAGCAAATAGGCGATCATATTGGATGAAGCCGTCGATTTCGTATTTGGGAAGCAATCTTGAGCGTGTCAAAGAAACCCAAGCTGTCCATGCAATAAAGCCGTAAACAAAAACCATTACAGCGATAAATGATGGGGCTAGAACTAATTTCGGGGTGTTTTCTTCAAGCCATTTGAACATGGATTTTTTCCCTAAAAAGAGGTTCTGCCCCCGCCTTAATGGCAGGGGCAGAGAATGCATTTACATGCTGTTTGCAACTGCTGTTGCCAACTGCTGAACGGCGTCTGCAGAAGACATATCAGAGTTGAAGTGCGCTGTTACAACGTCTGTGATTGCACCAGATTGGGCGCCGCGAAGGGCCATACCGTGTGCATAGCTTGGCAGAAGCGATCCACCAGCTGAACTTGCAGCCATATCGTCTGCGGAAAGAACCGCACAGCTGTCAAATTCGTCAAGTGAAACGTCTGTACGTGCAGGGATAGAACCCTTGTTCAAGTTGAACACTTTTTGGAAGTTTTGGCCGACAACCAATTTCGCCAAAAGGTCTTGACCTTGACGCTTTTCTTCACCGTCAACAGAGAACATTGCAAAGCTGTCTACGTTGTAAAGGAAGCCTTCGCCAGGTGTGGACATGCACAAGAAGTCATCACCTGGAACTTTGCCAGCAGCCATGAATTCGCCTTTGGCCCAGTCACCCATGATTTGGAAAGCGGCTTCGCCGTTCATGACCATTGCTGTGGCCAAGTTCCAGTCACGACCAGAGAAGTTAGGATCAACAAAGCCACGCATTTTGCGCATTTGATCAAAAACAGCGACCATTGCGTCGGATGTTAGTGTTTCTTTGTCTAGGTCAACAAATGCTTTGCGAAAGCCGTCTGCGCCCAAGATACCCAAAGCAACCGCTTCAAATACTGTCGCGTCCTGCCATGCTTGGCCGCCGTGTGCCAAAGGAATGATGCCAGCGGCTTGCAACTTAGCTGCTGCTGCGTTGAACTCGTCCCATGTTTTTGGCATTTCGATGCCGTTTGATGACAAAACATCTGAGTTTGCCCAGATCCAGTCAACGCGGTGAACGTTAACAGGTGCCGCACACCAAGTGCCTTCGCATTTCATGTGGCCAGCAATTGATTCAGGCAAAACGTCAGCCCAGTTGTTGGCTTCTGCAACGGCTGAAATGTCAGCAAGAACGCCCTCTTCATACCATTCTTGAATGGCTGGGCCTTTAAGTTGAACTGCCGTAGGCGCGTTGCCTGAAAGAACGCGTGCACGCAAAGCTGTCATAGCTGCGTCACCACCACCACCAGCAACTGGCATGTCGGTCCATGTACCACCATTGTCAGCAAATTCTTTTTGAAGAACTGCTACTGATTTTGCTTCACCACCGGATGTCCAATAGTGCAAAACTTCAGCTTCTGGACCAGCAAAAGCGGCAGTTGATGCCACCAAAGCAAGCGTAGATGCTGCGCAAGTAAGATAAGATTTCATTTTGGTTTCCTCCCAGAAAAATCCGCAAATGCGGTTGGATAGGTAAGTTTCTGCGGGTCACTGGCATTTGATGCAATCCACTGACAGCGAACATTCTGGCCTTCTTTACAAATAATCAGGCATCGCGTTACACGTTGTTACCTAGCTCTCGATTTTGTTGCTAAATGTTACATAACGGCGTGGCAATGCACAGCATGAAGAAGTTTGGTGCTGAACATGAAGGGGACAAAACGATGTCGATTCGGCGTATCCTTGTTGTTGATGATGATCCTGACATGCGTCAGATGATGACGCAATTTTTGCGCCAGAACGGCACCATTGCTTTGCCTGCAGCCAGCGAAAGCGAAGTACGGTCCCAATTAGAAGGTGGCCGAATTGATCTGATCCTGTTGGACGTGATGCTGGGTGATGAAAACGGTCTAGAAATTTGTCGAAAGCTTAGACAGGAACAAGACGTACCTATTATAATGGTTTCAGCGTTGTCTGCTGATCATCAGCGCATGGAAGGCTATAGTGTTGGCGCTGATGATTATATTGCAAAGCCCTTTAACCCTGAATTGTTGCTGGCCCGCGTGAAGGCGGTTTTGACCCGCACGCGAAGATCAGCGTCGCTCGTTCACCGCCGAAACACTAAAATATTTGTTTTTGGTGGTTGGCGATATGATGCCAAGGCGGATCAGATATTTTCCCCGACAGGCGTTCAGGTCGCTTTATCTCGGCGAGAAACGACGTTGCTTCAGGTGTTGCTTGCAAATCCTCATATTCCACTAAAGAGAGAAGAGATTGCCGTTGCATTGGATGTAACAGGAGAGACCTCGCAATCAAGTGATGCACTTGGCCGCGCAATTGATGTGCTGGTTGGTCGTTTACGTACAAAAATTGAAGTAAACCCCAAAGACCCACAGTTTCTAAAGACTGAACGCGGTGTTGGTTATGTTTTTGCCGTCGATGTCGAGGCTAAAGAAGCGTGACCAATCGTTTTCGTAGCCTGCGTTCAATAAATAGTATTTTGGTTGTTGCCGCCTTTTTGACAGGTAGTATCGTGGTTTGGTTTTGGACCACTTCAACGATGAATTGGCAGCAACATAAGAATGCAGCCTTTGTTAATGGATTGAAAATTTATAACGCAATGCAGGATGGAACAGTTCCGCCAACTGGTACTGTTTTTTCAAAATTGTCAGATCAGGATCAAAGTTTTGCTAACATTGGTTCGTTTCGGCAAATCACAGGTGCCCCCGCGCGGGCTCGTATAACGAATATTCCTATTTCCGCGGATGTACAAAATCGTCTTTCTGGCGCGCCGCTCATGCTTGCTATTCTATCGCCCGATCTAACGTATAAGATTGCTGATCTGCCCAATCGAGATGGGCAGTCCGCGGCCGAAACCGCAGGCGAAGTTTTTCGCAAATTGGCGTCATATTGCAGTGCGCCGTTTGTGCTGGCAAAGATGGGTGATGCCCCCTGGATGCAAATTCAGGGTCCCTCTGTTGGGGGATGTGAAAATGCGCCCGCCGACAGACGCCTTGTTGCCATTTTGTTGGCCATTGTCGGCGTTGGAATTTTGATGACAATTGCGCTGAACATGTCGTCAGATTTTAGCGCCTTTGCACATATGCTTCGCAATCGTCGCAGTGTTGGTGGCCCCTCAAGTTACGAAATTAAAGGGCCGCAGGAACTTCAGGAAATTGTGCAGGCGGTTAACGGTTATCTGGAAATCGAACGTGAACAACTTGCCAGTAGGGCGGCGGTTTTGTCTGGTGTTAGTCATGATTTGGGCGCACCCGCGACGCGCTTAAGATTGCGTGCAGCGCTTATTCAGAATGCTGAATTGCGGCAAAAACTGGAAACCGACATTGATAGTATGATGGGCATAATCGAAAGTGTTTTGAATTATACCCACGCTGAAATGAACACAGAGGCGCCCCGCAAACTTGCGCTCAACTCGTTGATCGCGGCCATTGCCGCCGATTATCAAGATCTGGGGCGTTCGGTGAAACTGCGAGACGTTGAGGATATAGTCGTTCAAGGTGGCCGCTCTGTTTTTGTTTCGGGTAAAGGTCAAAGTGTTGTTGCTGATCGGCGCGATGTTATTGCGACTGTCCGCCCAATTTCACTTGAGCGAGCAATAACAAATTTGATCGAGAACGCCTTAAAATACGGGCGCCGTGCAACAATCGCACTTGAATCTGACGCTAACTGGGCAACCATTGTGATTGATGACGAAGGCTCTCAAACCTCGGCAAGTGAAATCGAGGCATTGATGGCTCCGTTCCAACGCGGCGAAAACACGACGACAATTGATGGTCATGGTCTTGGTTTAACAATTGTTGCGACCATTGCGAAACTACACGGCGGTACGCTATCATTTGTCGATACGTCCTCTGGCCTTTCTGCGCGTCTAAAAATTCAGCGCAGCTAGTACAAATCGCTATCTGTTTGTCCGATGCCGCAACGTTCTGCGACATCGGACAATTGCAACCTACTCTTGAAGACCAAGCAGTTTCTTCTTGGTGTTTGACCAGTGCAAAATGACCATATCGAAGGTCAACGCCATGAAGGCCACGTTAAAACCGAGAACGAAGTTCTTACCCAAATCAGTTCCCGCAAGTGTGCGCTGCAATTCTTGGCCCAGATCAACGGTACCGATGTAGGCGGCGATCATCGTCATGAAAAATGCAAACATTAGCGCTTGGTTGAAACCGACGGCCATGGTTGGCAAAGCAAGAGGGAACTGTACAGTCCACAGCTTTTGCATCCGTGTCGCGCCAGACATATCTGCACTTTCCGTCATTTCGGCGGGTACATTGCGCAGCCCTTCGATTGTGTATCGAAGCAGGGGGACCATTGCAAAAATCATGATGGCAAACAGCACGGCGATTGGCGTGATTGAAAACAACATGATGGCCGGCAAAAGGTAAACGAAGCTGGGGAATGTTTGTGCACTGTCGGCTGCCAGCAGCAAGAACACATCACGCATCATTTGGCCCATAAACCGCCAGATCAGGTAAAAACTGATCGCAAAGATGATCCAATAAACCAATCGGTATATGCTCATAGACACTTCTTCGTCACCAAAGACGCCAAGTTTCCAAAGCATATAGCGCAGAATGCCAGCCACAATAAATGAGGCAAACGCGATGATTGAACGGCGGAAAATCAAACTGATAAGGCCAATGATTACATCCCCATTTATGCCTTTGGAAAAATCAATCCGTTGCGCTGGCGGGCTTGCACCCCAAACCGCAAGTGGAATGGCGATGAGCGCGGCAACCGCTGTAGAGGACACTACGTAATAGATAGTGATGATGGAACGATCCCACCAACCAGACAACGCAACCCAACTGAAAAAGGCCAATGCGAACAACGCTTGCTTTCGACCCGCCATATACCAAGAAAGCGCCACAACGAATGCGATGAACGCTGGCATAGGGATGGACAGCAAGAAGTTACGGAATGGGATCAACACATAATTGTTCATGAATACCCGCAAGCCCGTGGTGATGAACTTTAGCGTGGGATCTTGAAGCAGGGTGTTTTTCACAAAACCATCAAGGGCCTTGCCTTGGCTGTAATGTTGTTTGCGGCCAACCTCTGACGCGAAGTCCCAAAATTGCGCAACAATGATGAAAAACACAAAGGCCGCGACAGACATAACCAGATACTTGTGACGCAAAAACCAGCTTGTGCCTTTTTCAAAATGTTCAGGCTGCTTGGCTACCCACGCTTTGGTCAATCGATCTAACATAACGGCCAGCAAAACAATTGTGATCCCAATTTCCATGGATCGACCCAGTTTAAAGCTGCCCATCATTGCCAACAGTTTTGCGCCGAGGCCGGGCATGCCAATAAAGGCTGTCAAAACCACCATCGCAAGACACAACATGATCACTTGGTTTACGCCGACCAAAATTTCTGTACGGGCCGATGGAATGTAAACGTAGCGCAACATTTGCCAGCTAGAACAACCTGACATTTTACCGGCCTCTACGACCTCATGTGACACCTTCTTCAGCCCAAGCGTGGTCATCAAAATCATCGGTGGAATGGCATAAACGATAGTTGCAACAGCGCCAGCAGTAGGGCCAACTTTGAAAAAGATCACGGCGGGCAGAAGGTAGGTGAAAAACGGAATTGTTTGCAGAATCGACAAGATTGGTTGCAAAGCGGCCTCAACTGTACGGCTTTTCCATGCCCAAATTCCAAGCAACAATCCAATGATGAATGCAACAGGTGCGGCCACGATAAGGACCGACATGGTTTCCATGGCTATTTTCCACTGACCGATCATGGCAGTCCAGATAAATGTACCTGCGCCCAACGCGGCAAGACGCCAACCACCAAGATAATAGCCAATAATTCCGGCCACAGCAGCGATAGACATCCACGGTATTGGCCCCATGTGTGGCCATCGACGCTTACCAAACAAAAGGTTTGCCGTTGAATCAAGCAGCCATTGCAGCCCTTGGGTCAGCATGCGTGTGAAATCCAAAAGATGGAGATCATCTTTGACGAAGTTAAATATTGCATCAAGCCAGATTTGAAGTGGGGGTACCAACCATTCTGGTAAGCGATGTAATACTTCTGGTAACAAGCCAAACCATTGGATCAAAGTCAGAAGAAAACCAAAGCCAACAAGTGTTAGAATGCCACGTTTTTTGTTGGTTTTTTCGTTGTTTTTGCCGACGCTATCCATCACTCAGATCCCAACAGGATATCCAAGGCCGCTTGACGGTCTAAACCGCCCAGTGATTTTCCATCTTCTGATACAGGAATGGTTTTGCGTTTGTCGTTGACCAAAAGGCGCGCCAGACTTTGCACTGTCGCATTGCCATCAACAGCCTCACCTTCGGCTTTTGCGCTTGGGTCCGCTAAAACTCGGGCGCGTACGACGCGCGCCTTGTCAATTTCCTCAGTAAATTTGCGCACATATTCTGTGGCAGGATTCAGAACGATTTGATCAGGGGTGTCGCATTGTTCAACGGCACCGTCCTTCATGATGGCAATGCGGTCCGCAAGGCGCAATGCCTCGTCAAAATCATGGGTGATGAAAACAATGGTTTTGTTCAACATCGCTTGTAGACGCAAAAACTCGTCCTGCATTTCGCGACGAATCAAAGGATCAAGGGCGGAAAACGGTTCGTCCAAAAACCAAATGTCAGGCTCAATGGCCAGTGATCTGGCAATGCCGACACGTTGTTGTTGCCCACCTGAAAGCTCACGCGGGAAATATTCCTCGCGGCCCTCAAGACCAACCAACTTCACAACCTCAAGCGCACGGGCGCGGCGGGTGTGAACGTCTTGTCCGCGCATTTCTAAGGGGAAAGCCACGTTTTCAAGAACCGTTCTGTGGGGCAAAAGGCCAAAGGATTGAAACACCATGCCCATTTTGTTGCGGCGCAGTTCAATCAGCTTTTTTTCAGACAAAGACATGATGTCCTGTCCTTCGACCTCAATTGTACCGCCAGTAATTTCATGAAGGCGCGAGAAACAGCGCACCAATGTGGATTTTCCTGAACCAGAAAGTCCCATGATGACAAGCATTTCACCTTTGCTGACATCAATGGATACGTCTTTGACACCGGCGATATACCCATCAGCGCGGATTTGATCAAAAGAATGCCCTTCAGGCATATTAGAAAGATACTTCTCTGGGTCACTCCCAAATATTTTCCAAACGTTTTTGCATGAAATTACAGGTTGTTCGGTCATTGTTGTTCCCCGGGGTAAAAATTACCCCGCCCAGAATACCCGGGCGGGGCTTGATCTTCTACAAGCTTAGCTTGAGCTTACATTGCTGTCCAAGATTTCCACACAGCTTCGTTTTGCTCTAACCATTCAGCCGCTGCTTCTTCTGGTTCCATTTCGTCGATATCAACGAATTTGGCCATTTCAGCGATCTGTGGGTTAGTGAACGAGATTTTGGTCAAAGTGGCGTACGCGGCTGGCCATTTTTCTTCCATGCCGTCCCAAGCTGCTTTCTTCAGGTAGCCTTTTGCAGGGTTACCACAGTCATAAAGCGCGTCTGGGTTTGGACCAACTGATGGGTCTTTGTCACAACCGTCTACCCACTCTGGGAACTCAACAAATTCACCTGGCCATACGGCCTCTGCAAAGTTTGGTGTCCAGTTGAAAACAACAACTGGGCGCTTGTCTGCTTCGGCAGCGCCGATTTCAGCCCAAAGAGCCGCAGCAGAACCCGCGTTCACAACTTCAAAGTTCATGCCCAAAGCGGCGACACGCTCTTGGCCGTGCTTTAGCCAGTCAACTGGTCCGTCAAGATAACGACCTTTGTCACCAGTTTCAGCCGTAGCAAATACAGCCGCACATTCGTTCAATGCTTCCCATGAAGGCAGGCCAGGGCAAGCTTCTTTTGTCCACATTGGATACCACCAATCCTCGCGTGTTACCGCGTTGTGGTCACCAGCGTCATGTAGACCGCCTTTTTCCAAAGCTGCACGGAATGATGCGCCAAACGCGCCTTCCCATACTTCTAGTTCCATGGTCACATCGCCCAAGCGCACTGATTCATAAACGGCTTGGCTGTCTGTTGTGACATACTCAACATTGTTGCCCATGGATTCCAAAATTTGACCCACAACATTGGACATCACAATTTGTGAAGACCAGTTGTGAATTGGAATAACGATTGGATCACTGCTGTCCGCAGCGACAGCGGCCAACGGTGCCAGTGCAAGCACACCTGTGGCCAAAGCTGTTGTAAATTTATTCATATTATCTCTCCCGGTTAGACGTAATTTTTCACGTTCTTTCGAAAGGCACATCTAAGGCGGTCGAATCTGGACGCACCGTATGCCTCTGCATGCATCCTCTCAAATATTTCCTGTGGGTCAAGTTTTTTTCTTGAAAAGAAGAAATTTTCGATACGTTTTTTTGATTTCCGAACATATTTTTTTCAAAAACCGGAAAAATTCAATTTTTGACGGTCTAAGTGAGTGCGAATCCATTTCACCGTTCTGCGTATATCTGTCGCAGCAATTTTTGAACTGACAGGAAAGTATTAGGTAACAGCAGTGAAATTGTTGTATCATTAGGTGACTGGGGCCAATGGACGGGCAGAGAAGTGTCAACTAAGGGACGTGTTAGCAGTGAATGTAAAACCGCGAGACATAGATATGAGCACCAAATTAACGCAGGATCCACATTCGACATCTGATCGTGGCGAAAAAATCTTAGAGGTCGCGATTGGGCGTGAAGTGCGTGCTTATCGAAAACAACAAAATATTACAGTTGCCGAACTTTCTGGTCTGACCGAGCTGTCGATTGGCATGCTTTCCAAAATTGAAAACGGAAACACCTCGCCGTCGTTAAGTACGTTGCAGACCCTTGCCAATGCGTTGGCTGTGCCCCTCACCGCGTTTTTCCGTCAATACGAAGAACGTCGCCAAGCGGTACACACCAAAGCGGGCGAAGGGGTTGAAACAGATCGGGCCGGAACGCGGGCAGGGCATCAATACAATTTGTTAGGGCATATTGGATCAAACGCCAGTGGCGTTATTGTCGAGCCATATTTAATCAGCCTAACAACAAAATCTGATACATTTGAAACCTTTCAACACGGGGGGATCGAAACGATCTACATGTTGGAAGGCGAAGTGGATTATCGTCACGGCAACGACGTATTCTCGCTAAAGCCGGGCGATACGTTGTTTTTTGATGCCGATGCGCCGCATGGCCCCGAAACTTTGGTGAATTTGCCAGCCAAATATCTGTCGATCATCAGTTACCCACAAAGAAAAAGCGCCACTTAGGGCGCTTTTTGATTTGTTACTTTTGTAGGGGCGGTGCTGTGTCAAATTCCGGCCAAACACCTGGTGACGTTTCTTGACCATCATCAAATTGACTTAGGTAATCTAACATCATTGGGCGATTATCGATAAAGCCTTTGTAGGTTGCCAGCTCTTCGGGCAAATCACGAATAACGCGATGCAAGCGACGGCCCCATTTTGGCGATTTTACGATGTCTTGGAATGCCATCAAATAGCAACGAATTGGAAAGACCAACGCATTGGAGCGCGGCAATCTAAAGAACGATTGCAATTCAACCCGCAGATGTTGTTTTGCGCCGAGGTTTTCGGGTGTCAGCGTCGTTTTTTGAATGCCCCATTTGTGATAGTTTTCAGGGCTGGTGTCCAACAAAGGATTAACCGTCATTGTCCAGTTTAGTCGACGTGCAGGCGCGCCTTGTTGGATGTTCAACAAGAATTTCAGCGCACGTTTGAAAATGCCCTTTTCATGGGCCAAAGGTACTGGCGCGTGCCATTCAAAAAAGTTCATGCCAATATCAAAATCAAGCGACCAATCGGCTTGTGTCGTGATCATTCCAGCATCCATCCAAAGGTTTTCCTCGCGTTGATCTAACACAGCGAAATCACCCTGTGTTTGACGCGTGATATATTCCATCGGGCCATAAGGCAGCGTGGTTTCATCCATAAAGGTAAAGGTATCATCAATGCCCAAAGGTTTGTTCACCCAACGCCACTGATCACCATTGCGATGTAATTCGAACAGTTCAGGATAGTCTTCGGATTTGCTGACCATGATCAATTCAAGCAAGTCCCAACCAGCAAGTGTCATGTGAGGCAATGACTGACATCTAAGCGGATCATCCGCCAGTACCATGGCACGGTCGGCCATTTCAGCGATATAATGCTCATCCACATCAAAGCGTTTTTCGTAAACCGAACCCTCAGGGCCACCACGATGTTGTTCCATATTGACAGCATACATATAGCTGTCTTCGTGGAACGGAAACGGGAAGCGCTTGATGGCCCGATCAGAATTGCGAAACGAATAATCGTCGCGAAAGGTTTCATCGTTAAACTGAATTGTCATAGGATCACCTATCTAATACGAGAGTTTTGCCTTCAAAACGTGAAACGCAGGGCATGATTTTTTTGCCGTCTGCCTTTTCGTCGTCTTCCAGCCAGTGATCGCGGTGAACGAATTTTCCGTCCGCTTCAATCACATCTGTTTCACATTGCCCACAGGCACCACCACGGCACAAAAATGGCGCTTCAACACCCATACGTTCGATGGCTTCTAGCAGGCTTTCGTGTTCGCCAACTTCAACCGTCAATCCAGATTTTGCCAAACGAACAGCGAAAGGTTTTCCAGGTTGTGGGGCCAAGAATTCCTCAAAATGAACGCATCCTTCGGGCCAACCTGCTTCAGCCGCCGTTTTGCGCGCCCAATCGATCATACCTTTGGGGCCGCAAATATAGATGTGCGTGCCAAGTGGTTGACCATCTAATAAGTTTTCTAGGTCAATGAAATTTTTCTCATCGTCGTAGTAAACGTTTACTTTGTGTTCGTGCTTGGTCGTCAATTCATCGACATAGCTGCCCAATTCAGGATTACGGCAAGCATAATGCAATTCCCATTGGCCAGATGTGCGATCCAATTGTTTGATTTGCGCCATAAACGGCGTGATGCCAATGCCGCCAGCGATAAACAGGTGCTTACGCGCCCTAAGATCAAGAGAAAACAAATTGACCGGAAACGTGATGGTCATTTCATCGCCCACAGACACGTTATTGTGCATGAACAATGAGCCACCGCGCCCTTCGTCGTCACGACGAACGGAAATTGTGTATGTATCCAACTCGGCTGGGTCAGACATCAAGGAATAAGGGTTAAGGCGTGTAATCTCGCCATCCTGCATTTCCACGACAGTATGCGCACCGCCTGAAAAGGTCGGAAACTGCATTCCATCACTTCG
>ERZ1048872.2068-NODE-2068-length-15050-cov-9.461487_pt1 | contig 15050 bp, 10 predicted proteins | sample MGYA00383100_ERZ1048872 | MGnify/ENA primary metagenome ERZ1048872 (study PRJEB29581, sample SAMEA5548370) | metagenome | biome: marine; feature: coastal; material: water | depth 50 m | study: Short-term variability in the microbial, nano- and picoplankton... | reverse complement strand
GCCAGTTTTTGTTTGGGTCCTCGTGGTTTATCACCAAGCCAACTTTATGCGCTGTTTCTGGTTTTAGATCTATATCACCCACATAACCATTCCCATCGCCATAAAGGTTATTCATATTGGCTGCCATCGTCCATGTTGACCAGGTATAGCGTTGGTAAAGATTCGGACTTCTTGTTTTCATCGAGTAACCCAATTCAACAGAACTGTCTTCCTCCATGTTGTATCTGGTTAGCAAGCTAATATCAATATTTTTATCCGTCTTTTTCTTTTTTGATGCATTAAAAGCATCAGAATCTGCTAATTGATTTGAGCCCATCATATTCGTTTGGTTATAGCCATGCACATCATCGGCATCTGTCTGCACAATACCTAAGCGAGCACCGATAGAGGTAATCCAATTTTCTGTCCATAAGCTATCAATCTGCCCATAAACATCCAATCGATTACGCTTACCATTATTAATATTTAAAAAATCATTACCTGTCATCATGCCCGTGCCTGAATTTGAATCCCAGGTGTCATCGAGTTGATAGTATTGAATTTCTGAACCCACTTTTAAGGTATCTTGATCATTCAGAAAAATTTCACTATCAACCGCTAAACCAGCAGTGAAGCCGTCAGCCTCCATCGGCATGCCAAAGCTTGTGGTGTAGGTATATTGTTTATCAGGGCCAAAGTTATGCTTATGATTGGTATCATCAATATAAGTACGCGAGGTTAATTTACCCCAATCGTATTCACCTTTTTGGCTTAAATTAAGTTGGTAGTTTTTGTTTCCTACCGAATCCATTCTTTGGTTATCAAAATTTTCATAAGGGCTGTCATGATAGGCAGCAATAACTTGATATATTTCGTTATTAATAGCTTTAGAAATTGAGAGTTGATGGTTTTGATTTTTATAGGCCGATGAACCAACTTCATCCCCATCCAGGTAACCTCGATCAGACGCCGCAAGACCAGCTTCTTTAAATGTGCCACCGGAGTAATAATTATCCGCTTTGACATAAGAACCAAAGTAACTCAATGCAGTATCTTGATTTGCACTATTGAGTGAAATACTTGTGCTCATGGCTTTGTTATTAGATTTGTATTTTGCCCCTAAATGACCAGAAAAAATTGGATTTTCATCCATAGAAAAAATTGGCTTGACGGTATCAATTTTAATCACGCCACCAATATTATCGCCACCTTGATCCACCGCTGAAAGTCCAGCCAATACTGAGATATTTTTTATATTAACGGGGTCTGAATAGGACAATGGCGCATTCATGTGATTAGCGCATGAGGCAATTAAATCCATACCATCAATTTTAATTTTAATGCGGTCATCCGAAAGGCCTTGAATCATAGGTAAGCTTGAAAAACCACCATTGTTAATGCTATTACCACCTAGGAAATTATTGATGAGCTTACCTGAATCATTACTCATAATTTTTTCAGCTCTTGAAACACCTGTACCTAAATTATTATCTGAAAATGGCACCTCATACTCTTTGGTGATATCAATTCCCTCTATGCGATGTTCAGCTATCGCTAAGTGGGCAATTAATAAATTTGTACATACACCCGCAATTATTTTTTTCATTATTCTTTTATCTTTGATCAGTTAATATAAACAATTCGCCTTATGTAAAAACGAATTTAGGAAACTACTTTTTATATAAATTTTTTTAAGAAAAGTGTGGGGGTGCTTGCGCGTAAAAATTTGGTGCGGTATTGCTGCTTATGAAGGCAAGATAAAATCTATTGTGAACATGAGATTTGATAGCAAATGTTTCTGTAATGGATGAAGCATTATAAAAATCTTCATCTTCGCCCAGATTACAAAATGAACAATTCGAAAGGGTATTCGATACTGAATTATTGCTTCCCTCATCTGACAAGGGGACAAGCTTAACGGTATTTCCTGAGCAGATGACTTGGTAGTCAACATCTGCTGCCATGACATTTGAAACAAAAGAACCCGACACAACAAACAACATTGTGATTAACGCAAAATAATGTTTAAAAAGGTTCTTTTTTTTCATAAGCCCTGGATTATAAATCAAATTTTTAAATTTTTAAAATCTAACGTAATGCACTTAGTGCCTGGTCATAGTTAGGCTCTTCAGTAATTTCATTGACCAATTCACTATAAATCACTTCGTTAGATTTATTCAGCACAATAACTGCTCTTGAAGTCAGACCTTGTAGGCTAGAATCTTCAATGGCAACACCATAGTCATTTGAAAACTGACTGATGTTACGAAAGGCAGAGAGCGTTTCTACAGCTTCTGTTTTTTCTGCGCCACAAAATCTTTTTTGGGCAAAAGGTAAATCCGCTGAAATGCATAATACAACCGTGTTATCTAAATTTGACGCCTCGTCGTTAAAACGTTTGACGGATAGAGCGCAAGTAGGTGTATCGACACTAGGAAAAATATTTAAAATTTTCTTTTTACCAGTATAGCTTCCTAGATTAACATTTTCACGTTTATTGTTTGCTAAATTAAAATCTTTCACCGTATCTCCAGCTTTAGGAAAGCTTCCACCGATTTGAACTGGGTCTCCCTTAAGTGTAACTTGCGACATTATTCTATTCTCCAAAATAATTTAAAATATTTCATATTTACTAATATTCTATCAAAGCTTATCAGGTAAAATAAATTAATATATGAAAGACGCAGAACAACCAAAATTTATTCATCTCAGATGCCATAGCGAATATTCAGTGACAGATGGCATTGTCAAAATTGAAGAGTACCTCAACCAAGCACTTGAAGTAGATATGCCGGCATTAGCCTTAACCGATTTAAGCAATCTTTTTGGTGCGGTTAAGTTTTATAAAAAGGCGATCGATAAAAAAATCAAACCTATCATCGGTTGTGATGTTTGGTTGCAAAATGAAAAAAATCGCGAGCAGCCTTACAGGATTCTCGTATTGTGCCAGTCTCAAGAAGGGTACTTAAATTTATCTCGTCTGATTTCAAAATCTTTTTTAGAAAATCAATATAAAGGACGGGCCGAAGTTAAATCTGAGTGGTTACTCGAGGATTTTAATACCGGCTTAATCATATTGTCAGGCGCACTTCAAGGTGAAATCGGGCAGCTGATTTTAAATGATAAAGTTAAAGAGGCATCAGAGGTCGCTCTAAAATGGCAAGAAAAATTTGGTGACCGATTTTATCTAGAGCTCCAAAGATACGCGGAAGGAAAGTTATTAGAAAATCAGGAACGCTACATCCAACAAGTGCTTCACTTGGCCTCTCAAAATGGAATACCGGTTGTTGCCACACATCCTATTCAGTTTATGCAGGCCGATGATTTTAGGGCGCACGAGACAAAAACCTGTATTGCTGAAGGGTATGTTTTGGCTGATTCCAGACGACCTAAAACATTTTCACCCAACCAATTTTTCAAAGATGGTGAGGCGATGGCAGATCTCTTTAAAGATATTCCATCAGCGATAGAAAATTCTTTAGAGATTGCCAAAAGATGTAATTTTAGTTTTCATTTAGGTGAGACTTACCTCCCAAATTTCCCCATCCCTGAGGGAATGAAGATAGATGAATTCTTAAAATTAGAGGCAGAAAAGGGACTTAAACAGCGGCTTGAAAGCTTTCCTAATAAGGAAGCCATTGATGAAAAAGTGTATTTTGATCGACTTAATTTTGAGGTCGATGTGATTAACCAAATGGGCTATGCAGGCTATTTTTTGATCGTCTCCGATTTTATCAATTGGTCAAAGCAAAACAATATTCCCGTAGGACCCGGCAGGGGTTCTGGCGCGGGTTCAGTGGTCGCTTATAGCTTAGGCATTACCGACCTAGATCCCATTGAATATAACCTACTTTTTGAGCGATTTTTGAATCCAGATAGGGTGTCCATGCCTGATTTTGATATCGATTTTTGTCAGGAAGGGCGAGATCAAGTCATTGATTACGTTAAGGAAAAGTATGGGGCTGAGTCTGTTTCACAGATTGCGACATTTGGCACCATGGCAGCAAGGGCAGTTATTCGTGATGTCGGGCGTGTCCTTGATCTTCCTTTTTTATTCGTAGATGGCATCGCTAAATTAATCCCAATGGAACTCGGCATTACACTCAAAGATGCCATTGAAAAAGAGAGTCAAATTAGAGATAGGATTAAAAAGGAAGAGGAGGTCAAAGAACTTTTTGATCTGGCATTAAAACTTGAAGGATTAATCAGAAATGTGAGTATGCATGCCGGCGGTGTATTAATTGCACCGAGTGAAATATCTAAATTCTCCCCTATTTATTGTCAGGCTGAGGGTGAAGGCGTGGTTAGCCAGTTTGATAAGGACGATGTTGAAGCCTTAGGCTTGGTCAAGTTCGATTTTTTAGGACTGAGAACACTCACTATCTTGTCAATGGCGTTAGAAAATGCGAATTCATTAAGACAAAAAGAGGATTTAGAGTCGCTTGATCTTGAAGAGATTGCGATTGATGATGAAGCTACTTATGACTTGCTCAAAGCTTCAAACACAACGGCAGTTTTTCAGCTTGAATCTCGCGGTATGAAGGACATGTTGAAGCAGGCAAAACCCGATTGCTTTGAGGATATTATTGCTCTAGTTGCTCTTTATCGACCGGGACCAATGGACTTGATTCCAGAGTTTTGTCGAAGAAAGCATGGGATCGATGCTGTTTCCTACCCACACCCTGCGACAAAAGAAATTTTAAAAGAGACTTATGGTATTGCCGTATATCAAGAGCAGGTGATGCAAATTGCCCAGGTGGTGGCGGGTTACACTTTAGGTAGCGCAGATTTACTTAGACGAGCGATGGGAAAGAAAAAAGTTGAGGAAATGGACGCCCAAAGAGCTACTTTTATTAGTGGTGCTACAAAAAATAATTTAAATGAAAGACAGGCTAATGATTTATTTGATTTGCTAGAAAAATTTGCAGGTTATGGTTTTAATAAATCACACGCAGCAGCCTATGCCAAAATTGCTTATCAAACCGCTTACCTAAAAACACATTATGCATCCTCATTCATTGCAGCCTCAATGTCAGCGGACATGAATAACACAGATAATGTGCATTTATTATTCGATGACTGCTCGAGAAATAAAGTCGAGTTACTTCCACCCAACATCAATCAAAGCCAATATAAGTTTGTCACCGTCAACCAAGACCAAATTTTATATGGACTGGGTGCATTAAAAGGCTCGGGGCAAATTGCCATTGATGAAATTTTGCAAGAAAGGAAAGAGAATGGGCCCTTCAAATCTCTTTTTGATTTCACATCACGACTTGATTTAAGGAAGGTTAATCGAAGAGTCATTGATTCATTAATTAAGGCAGGGGCATTTGATGAAATAGAAAAAAATAGGGCCTCACTTTTGGCGAGCATTGGTTTAGCAATAAATTTTGCTGATCAAGCTAATGCAAATATTGGTCAGAACAATCTATTCGAAGCTTCTGACGAACAGGAAGTTGAGCTAATTTCTGTTGAAAGTTGGGATACACAAAAGCAGTTATTAGAAGAAAAAGAGGCTTTGGGGTTTTATTTTAGTGGGCATCCCTTTACATATTATAAAAAAATGATTCGAGAGTTCATCCCAACAAAATTATCGGAACTCACTCCAAGAGAGTCACCCTACCTTGTCGCAGGTATCATTTCTGATGTCAGATTTAAAATGACGAGCCGGGGGAAGATTGCCATCATTACATTAGATGATTCTGAGGGGAGAATGGATATGGTGGTAGGAAGCAAGGTACTTAATGACTTTTATGAGCTTATCAAAGAAGACCAATTGCTATTTGTTGAGGGTAGGGTCAGTCATGACGACTTTACTGGCGGGAATAGAATTAACGTTATCAAAGCCTTTGATCTATTAAGTATACAAAGCACAAAAGCCCAACTCCTTAAAATCATCCTTAATAAACAAGCGAATCCAGACGTCCTTAAAAACTTACTTAAGCCTTTTTGTAATGGTGCTTTTGGATCTGATATTAAAAAATGTCGAGTAAAGGTTGAGTATCACAATCAACAAGGAAAGGTTGAATTAATGTTAGGTCCAGAGTGGTCCGTGGCACTTCATGAGGATCTAATTTTTGGACTTGTGGCATCATACGAAGATGACAACGTCAAAATACTCTATAATTAGCAATTTAAATTAATATCTTGATTGGATTATGAAGCGCACCTACCTAGAATTTGAAAAACCTATTGAAACTCTTGAGACTAAAATTTCGAGTTTAAAGGCTGCACATGATGATCATCCAACCATAGATATTAATAAAGAGCTGAATTCCCTTCAAGAAAAACTCGAGACGTTGCAGCACAAAATTTTTGATAATCTGACTGCATGGCAAATTTCTCAAGTCTCTAGGCATCCACAAAGACCTTACACGCAAGACTATATCCAAGCCATTTTTAATAATTTTAAGGAGTTGCATGGCGATAGAGCCTATTCAGATGATCCGGCAATTATAGGCGGTCTAGCAGAATTTGAGGGACAGTCTGTCATGGTGATTGGACATCAAAAAGGGCGTGATATTAAAGAACGACAACATCGCAATTTCGGAATGCCTAGACCTGAAGGTTATCGAAAAGCACTTAGATTATTTAAGCTCGCAGAAAAATTTTCATTACCCATTGTGACTTTGATTGATACACCGGGTGCTTATCCCGGTATTGGTGCGGAGGAGAGAGGTCAGTCTGAAGCGATTGCAAGAAACCTCTATGCGATGACTGAATTAAAGGTTCCCATTATGACTATCGTTATTGGTGAAGGTGGTTCTGGAGGTGCATTAGCCCTTGGCGTATCAGATTATTTAGCGATGCTGGAGTTTTCAACCTATTCTGTTATTTCACCTGAGGGATGTGCTTCGATACTTTGGAAAAAAGCGGAAATGGCAGAAGTCGCTGCTGATAGATTAAGCATTACATCTTCAAAATTAAAAAAATTAGGTCTCGTTGATGATATCGTCTCCGAGCCACTAGGAGGTGCACATAGAGACTATGGGTTAACTATGGCAAATGTAAAAAAAATTTTAAAAGAAAAGCTGGTCAATCTGAAACAAGTATCAATTGAAGATTTACTTAAAAAAAGATATGAGCGTCTAACAAGCTTTGGACAACACAGTCAAAGTGGAAAATGAAGATCAAATCCAGGATAAAATTAATCAATCCTTCATAGAAAACCTTAAACATCAAGCTGAACAACCTGAGCTTTTACTTGGTTTGAGTGGTGGCTTAGATTCCTCTGTTTTACTATTCCTTCTTGCAAAAATGCGGGTCAAATTTAGCTTTAATCTTAAAGCGATCCATATTCATCATGGTCTTAATTCTTCAGCAGACGAATGGTTAAATTTTTGTAGAAAAAAATGTAAATCGTTAAATATCGATTTTTACAGTGAAAAGGTAAAAGTAAATAAGGATAGTTCGCTAGGTCTCGAAGGAGAAGCCAGAAAATTAAGATATGAGGTAATTGTAAAAAGACAAAAAGGAATTGTCGTGCTTGGTCATCATCAAAATGACCAAGCAGAAACTTTATTACTTCAATTGATGAGAGGTTCTGGATTAAAAGGTTTATCTGCGATGTCAGAGTTTGATTTAAAAAGAAACTTTTGGCGACCTATGTTGGATATTAAGCGACACAATCTAGAAGTCTATGCCAAAGAACATGAAATTCAATATATTGAAGATGAAAGTAACCAGGATGAACAATTTGATAGAAACTTTATTCGTCAAAAGGTTTTACCTTTAATCCAGTCAAGATACCCAGCATCAATTGAAACGATAAGCCGCTCAGCAAGTAATATTGCGGAGGGACATAACTTAAATAATTTAATTGCGATTGATGATAGTAAGAGCCATATGTCGGTTGATGGTAAATACCTTTCAATAGACGGCTTAAAAAAACTTCCAAAATTAAGAGCAATCAATTTAATTCGATGGTGGTTGTCACTAAGTAATTTATTAATGCCCAGTAAAAAAAATATGGGTGAACTTTATAGACAACTAAAGCATATAAAAAAAGACTCTGCGTTAAACTTAAAAATTTCAAGAGATAAATCTGTTCGTGCACATTATGATAAATTATTTATTGTTAATTCTGAGATTAAGCCAAGCACATATAATCTAAGCTGGTCTGGCGAAGATGAGCTTCATCTGCCCAACAACACAAAACTTCAATTTATCAAAAAAATTGGAGGAGGACTTTCTTTATCTAAGCTTGGCGTTAAAAGTTTAAAAGTTAAAAGTAGAACTGGGGGTGAAAAATTAAAACCTTTTTCTGATCAACCCAGCAGGAGTCTTAAATACTTATTTCAAAACGCTGATATCCCCCTTTGGGAAAGAGACCAAATCCCGCTGATATTCGCAAAAAAACAACTCATTGCTGTTCCTAATTTAGGTATTCATTATGAATATCAATCAAGCGAAGGGGAATTAGGCTATGAAATAAATTGGCTAAGAGAGTAGGTTAGGAATAATTCCTTTAAAATTTAAAGTATTTGTGTGTAAAATGCCACGTTATCAATAAGATACGATCAAATTTTAAAAAGATATTCAAAATGAAAATGAAAAAAATAACTAAATCCTCAGGCTTAATTGCTATCACAAGTTCACTTTTTGCAACAGGCTTAATTGCTGGCGAATCAGTCAAAGTTGACAGCATTGAGGTCTACTCACCAACTGCATTACCAACGATTGGTTTGCCGATTAAAGACGTACCTTATGCTATACAAACTGCAACAGGGGAAGAAATAAGACAGCAAGCCGGGGTTAGTATCGCCGATTATATGGTAAATAACCTTGAAGGAGTAACTGTTAACGAGGTTGGAGGCAATCCATATCAGTTAGAACTTAATTATCGTGGTTATAACACAACACCAATTTTAGGAAACCCTCAAGGGCTATCAATATACGTAGATGGTGTAAGACAGAATATGCCTTTTAGTAATAATGTGTTATGGGATACGATCCCTGATTTTGCCATTGACGATATGCAATTAGTTGGTGGCTCAAACCCAGTATATGGTCTTAATACATTAGGGGGCTCACTGAGTATGCAAACAAAAAGTGGTCGTACTTTTAATAAGTCAGCAATTGACGGTTCGACAGGTTCTTGGGGAAGGAATACTGGGCTTGTAGAAACAGGCGGTATGTCTGACGATCAAGGTTTTGATTACTACGCAGGTTACTCATATTTTCAGGAGGATGGTTGGAGAAAGCCCGCTCCATCAGAAGTTCAACAATGGTTTAGTAAATTCGGTTATGAAGACGAAGATTCTAGATATGATTTAAGTTATACGGGTGCTCATAATAGCCTTGTAGGTAATGGTATGGTTCCGAAATATCTTCTTGGAGATGATCTAAAAGGCGTTCATACACTTATAGATAAAACAAGAACACAATACAATCAAGTTCAACTTAATACTACAGAATTTATAACTGATACATTAATGGCCTCAGGTAATGTTTATGTGAGAAACATTGATCAAAGTACCTATAATGGTGACATAAATGATGAATATGAGCCGGATGAAGAGTTTGAAGGCGTCATTAATAAGACCAAAACAAAACAGAGTGCTTATGGGGTAAATGGACAATTAACATTCGATGATGATTGGCAGGCAAGAAGAAATCAGTTAATTGTTGGCGCATCATTTGAATACTCGAAAGTCAAATACAAACAAACTGAGCAAGAAATTACAACACTTGACCCTTCAGGATTCTTTTCTGGAGCCAGGGAAGAGGTTGAGCAAACTACCGGGCTAACTGGAGAAACTTATACATCCAGTGCTTTTGTTACAAACAATCATGCTTTAAATGATCAATGGAGTATTAACACTGCTGCTCGTTACAACTACGTTGATATTAACAATAAAGATACTTTTAATGCTCCTGGCTCTGGCGCATCACTTACGGGTTCTCATGATTTTGACCGATTAAATCCGTCTGTTGGACTTTCTTTTAATCCTTATGATAATTTGAGTACTTATATTTCTTATAACGAGGCTAATCGAGCTCCAACAAGCATTGAGCTAGGTTGTGCAAACCCAGCTAATCCTTGTACATTGCCTACTCAAATGGCAGATGATCCCCCACTTGATCAGGTTGTCGCAAAAACATATGAGGTAGGTGCGAGTGGCGCATTTGCAGGTATGTTAAACAGTAAGATGTCTTGGAATGTTTCGGGCTATAGCGCTACGAATCATGATGATATTTTGTTTTTATTCGTTGATGACGACAGTGTTGCTGGCTACTTTGATAATGTTGATAAAACAACAAGAAAAGGCATAGATGTAGGACTTAATACAGCATTTGAAACATGGTCACTTAATATGAACTATAACTATGTTCGTGCTCAATATGGTACTGACCTTACATTAATAAGTGAAAACAATTCATCTGCAGATGGTGACGGAGCGATTCAGGTTGAGGATGGTGACTTCCTGCCAAATATACCAAAACATAGTTTTAAGGTTAGAGCAGAGTACAAACCAACCACTTCTTGGTATCTGGGAGCAACTATGACTGCGTTTAGCTCATCTTATATGATGGGTAACGAAAACCAAGAAAATGATTCTTCGGCTAATGGACTGCAAAGTGAAGTCCCTGGATATGCAATTATAAATTTAGACGGGGAATATAATTTTTCAAACATGTTAGAGGGCTGGAAACTATATGCCAAAGTTACTAACTTATTTGATAATAAATACTACACTGGTGGTCGTATTGCTGAATCAAGAGTTGCAGCGGACAGATCTTTTAGTGATGATGAAATAGCAACTGCTTCGCTTGTTGGGGGCTCTCCAAGAGCAGGCTGGGTTGGGTTACGTTACGAATTTTAATAAGACAGAGTAATAAATATAAAAAAGGGATTACAGTCCCTTTTTTATTATGATCGGGTGTATATTATATTTTTAAGACAAAACTCACTTCATGAGCCTAAAATATAGACTTCTAATTTACATTAACTCTTTACTGCTGACTGCCACAGTAATTGGTTTAGTAACTATTATGATGGTCACCCAAAAAAATGTGAGAGAGGAAGTTTTATCTACTATGTCTCTCGCTGAATTTGCTATAGAACAGGGTGTGAAAAAAAATCCTGATTTTTATTTATTTCAAAGAGAAGATAATGATTTAGGTATTTCAGAGTTGTCAGAAATTCGTCACTTAAAAATCCAATTTTTTAGTAATCAAGATATTTTACTGGAAGAAACATTAAACACTTTTAATGATATCAAGCCACCACCTGATTGGTTTATTTTCCTAATTGAAAGATTATCAGAGGAGATTTATTTCTCAAAAATCAATATTGATCAAAGAGGTGAGACGACGGGCTACATATTAATTAAACCTGAAACCATCTATGAGTATGCAGAAATATGGCAACAGATAAAAGTCGGATTATGGATCATAGGTACTTTCCTTATTCTGATAAATATTATCGTTTATATTCTTTTCTCTCATATGATAAAACCGATAAACAAAATTATTGAGGGCTTTGAGAAACTTGAAGCTGGAAATTATAAGTCAAAAATTAATAAATCGAATATCCTTGAGCTTGATATCATTGGTAAAAAATTTAATAGCATGATTAATAATCTTAGACAAAGTAATGACAAGATTCATAAACTTAGTCAAAAGCTAATTAATGTTCAAGAGCAAGAAAAAAGTGAGTTAGCTAGAGATCTTCATGATGAGCTAGGACAATCCTTAACCGCACTCCAGGCAGAAGCAGCTTCAATCTCAAAATCTACAAAAAAATCATCACGTGATGATGCCATTTTTAACGTTATTCAGTTATCTAAAAATATGATGTTTTCTACTAGAGAGATAATTAAAAAATTGAATTTAGGTCTGATTGAAGACTTAGGTCTTGAATCTGCATTAATTGAATTATTTGAAAATTGGAAAAGGCGATTTAAGGGCGTTAATTTTGAATATAAAATTGATGATAAGGCCCTTAGAAGAATAACAAAACAAGAAACAGCACATTTATATCGCATTTTTCAAGAGGCACTAACCAATATTGCAAAGCATTCAGATCCTAAAAATATTGTGATCACTATAAAATCTTTAGATGGAAAAGGTAAAATTAGAATTTTGATAAGAAATGATGGAATCAAGGCTGAATTATCTAATAAAGACGGACTCGGCTTAATTGGTATTGCTGAACGTGTCGATCAAATTAATGGAAGTTTAGAGATTACAAGAAAAAGATTTTTTCAAATAATTATCAATAAAGGCGAATGAGATGACAGATTTGTTAATTGTAGATGATCATGAAATTGTCCGATCTGGAATTAAACGACTAGTTGAAAATAACCCGAATTTAAATATTGTTGCCGATTTAGGTTCTGGGGAAGAGGCATATCAATTTTTACAGAAAAATACAGTGGATTTAGTAATTATGGATATATCAATGCCTGGGAAAGGTGGTATAGAGTCAACAAATCAAATAAAAAGAAGATTTCCTAATATAAAAGTTTTAATGCTTTCGATGCATGATAATTCAATGATTATTGATAAGGCTATGAAGGCAGGCGCTAATGGATATATTCTAAAGAATGATTTATCAGATGATTTGCTGGATGCAATTGAAAAAGTCATGAACGATGAAATTATTATTTCAGCTTCAGTAGATAGTCATGAGTTCGATGGTTCAAAAATTAAAGACTTAAATAATAAAGAATTTGAAATATTTAAGTCTATCGCATCGGGTGAGGAGCTGTTATCAATTGCTAAAAAATTGAATATTAGTTACAAAACTGCCGCAAACTATCAAACATCAATTAGACACAAGCTAAACATTAGAAATACACTAGATTTTTATAATCTTGCTGTAGAAAATAAAGTTTTATAATTAAATATTCTTTTAAAATCTATTGTTATAATCTAAAAATATTACTATCGGTCTCTTTATGAAAATTGGAACTCCTTTAAGTCCGTTTGCAACAAAGGTTATGTTATTAGGCGCTGGTGAGCTGGGTAAAGAGGTAATAATTTCATTTCAAAGGTTGGGTATTGAGGTCATTGCAGTTGATCGATATAAAAACGCACCAGGGCAGCAAGTTGCTCATCGTTCTTACGTTATTGATATGACGAATGAAGCTCAATTGCGTCAAGTGATCCAAAAAGAAAAACCAGACTATATTGTTCCAGAAATAGAGGCCATTAATACAGATTTTTTATCTGAGGTGGATAGCGATGGTCATTCTATAGTCATTCCTAGTTTAAAAGCAGTTCAGTTAACAATGAACCGAGAGGGTATTCGAAAGCTCGCATCTGAAGAATTAGGCTTACCAACATCAGTTTATGGTTTTGCACGAAGTTATGAGGAACTTAAAGATTTAATTTTAAACAAAATTAAATTTCCATGTTTTATCAAACCTACCATGTCATCCTCAGGAAAAGGTCAATCATTAGTAAAGTCTGAAAGTGAAATTGAATCTGCATGGAACTTTGCAGCAAGCGGAGGAAGGGTTAATCAAGGTGTTGTGATAGCAGAGGGTTTAATTGATTTTGACTATGAAATTACATTACTTACTGTCAGGTCGAGGGATTCAAATGGTTCAGTTTGTACAAAATTTTGTGATCCAATTGGCCATCATCAAGAAAATGGAGATTATATCGAAAGTTTTCAGCCACAACCGATGACTGAAGCTGCATTAGAAAAGTCAAAAAAAATTGCCAAGATAATAACTGATTCTTTAGGTGGTCTTGGTATTTTTGGTGTTGAGTTATTTATTAAGAAAAATGAAGTATGGTTCTCAGAAGTCAGCCCCAGACCTCATGATACCGGAATGGTTACAATGGCATCTCAAAGACAATCCGAGTTTGAGTTACATGCAAAAGCGATTCTTGGCTTGCCTGTTGATACAACTTTAGTCAACCCTGGGGCAAGTAAGGTTATTTATGGTAATCATGAAGCGGATCATATTTACCTTGAAGGAGTTGAGCAAGCCCTTCAAGTCGCTGGTGTCGATATTAGATTATTTGGTAAACCTGAGTCATTCAAGAAAAGAAGAATGGGTGTTATATTAGCGTCATCAAATACTATTGAAGCTGCCTTGGAAAATGTAAAAAAAGCAGCCTTAAAAATTAAAACAAAATTAGAGAGATAAAATAATGAAAAAAATAGTATTAGTTACCATCCTGCTTATAGCAGTTCTTGGGGGCGCGACTTATTGGTTTTTTGATAATTTAGATGGTTTTATTAAAAACTATATGGTTGAATATGGTTCCAAAATGACTAATACCGACGTTGAAGTCGACTCTGTCATAACAGATTTTAAAAAAGGTGAGATTTCGATAAACAGACTTGGCGTTGAAAACCCAAAAGGGTTCAGTAACTCTGAAGCCTTTGAGGTAAAAAAAGTTAAGGTAAGCATTAAAAAGGAATCCTTAAATCAAAATATTATTGAGATCCCATTGGTGTTGATAAATAATCCAGAAATTGTATACGAATATAATGGGAAAAAAACTAATTTTAATGTCCTTAAAGACAATATACAAAATTATCAAAGGGATGGAAGTAATTCATCTAATGAAGAAAAAATAAGCAAAACAACTGAAAAAAAACAAACAAAAAATAGTAACGATAAAAAAAGCTCTAAAACTTTTTTTATTGAGGAATTAAGAATTGTGGATTTAGAAATAAAAGCAAGGGTAAGTTCTTTAAAAAAAGATTTTGTAAATAAAAAAATCCCATTGATAGTAATTAAGGACATTGGCTCTAAAACAAGAGGGGCTTCTCCTGAAATTATTTTGGAGAGAGTTATCTTAAAACTGGACGATAACTTAGAAACTGTATTTGATTTTAAATCACTAAAAACTGAAATCAGAAAAAATGTAAATAAAATTATCGATAAGCTCAGCGTAGAGCAAAAAGGAAATTCTGATAAAAAAAAATTAGACCAAAAAGAATTAATTAACAATCTAAAAGATTTGTTCTAATAGTTGAAAGACAATGAGTTAAGTTATCCTCTTTGTGCTAAAATCGCGCGTCTAGTAAACATAATGGTTATCAATCAATGAATCAAAAGCTTCGTAATATTGCAATTATTGCCCATGTTGATCATGGT
>ERZ1048872.2053-NODE-2053-length-15159-cov-5.091896_pt1 | contig 15159 bp, 14 predicted proteins | sample MGYA00383100_ERZ1048872 | MGnify/ENA primary metagenome ERZ1048872 (study PRJEB29581, sample SAMEA5548370) | metagenome | biome: marine; feature: coastal; material: water | depth 50 m | study: Short-term variability in the microbial, nano- and picoplankton... | reverse complement strand
CATGGAAGAGCTACATATACAAGTAGGGTTTGAAATGTTGGTTTCCATTACAATATTACAGACAGATTGATTCTGAGGAGCTCCACCACTAGCTCCTGTGAATCCCCACCACACATCGGATGGGTTTGGAAAGTATGGTCGTATGTCACCATTAAATTCACCTATTTGAACACCGTCGAAGTATATTTTATATTCAAGGACATTCGGTTCCCAGATGATACATATTTCATGATCGAGACCATCTAATACACTTGCTCCACTTGGAATCAAACAAGAAGGTCCTTCAATAGTTGCGGCTGCCTGAGTGGACCCATCTATTTGAATAGACATGTGGTTACATGGAAGATCATTGTCTAGCCAGGTTGATCCATCGTAGGTGTCAAATTCAACAGCAACTGATGGTTCAATTGGGCAAGCACCACTTTGGCACCCTACACCATCACCCACTGCATAACCAAGTCCACCACCTCTTCCTCCGATGATATTTGGAAGAGCTTCTTGTTGAAGTAAAAATGCAATTCCATCCCCGGTCGTAACATTGTTCCCAAAATTCGCATTAAACGAAACCTTAAAGTTCTGATTAAGATCAATACCATCACAAACCCAAACAGCACCTGCTTCAAAACCTCCCGAAGTCATGTTTATACAAGCCCCCGATGTTGATGCAGTCCCGATTGTGTTGTAAGCTCCCGGAACGCATACAAAATCAGAAGAAGTAATTTCGAACAAAGAAATTCCGTTAAAACTTATGCTTTGGGCGTGCAGATTGATACAACCCAATAATCCTATGAATATTGTTAAAAGTAGCCTAGTCAAGAGTTATAGTTTAGAAAACGAAGATATAATAAATAAGTGTAAAAATGACATTAACTAATTTTTTTGTTCTTTGTACTGCACCGACAATGCACTATATTTGAATGTTGAACAAATAGTTTTTGAAATTAACTGTAGCGCTAACCAACTAATTAGTATCTTAATTTTACAAATTAAAATATGAAAGAGTATACCTCCATAACAACACGTGATAATTTAAAAATTGCGATTTTTTCAAATCAATTAAAAAGCGAGAAAGGTTTGATTTTGATTACACATGGAATGGGTGAACATGCCAACAGATATGGACATATGGCGAATTTTTTCTCAAATGAGGGTTTTGCTGTAATGGCATTTGACATACGAGGTCATGGTTGTTCTGAAGGAAAAAGAGGTCATGCTCCCGGTTATGACTATTTAATGGATGATCTGGATCGGGTATATTTGAAAGTAAAAACCGATTATCCAAGTCTCCCAATCTTCCTATTTGGTCATAGTATGGGGGGGAATTTAGTGATTAACTTTTTACTTAGAAAACAAAAGGAATTAGACGGCGCTATTGTTACAGGGCCGTATTTAAGACTAGGATTTGAACCTCCAAAATGGAAAATAATTTTGGCGAAATTAAGTGCAAATATTTGGCCGTCTCTGTCACAACCTACTGCTCTTGAATTAGATGCGCTTTCTAGGAATCAAGATGTGATTCATAAATATGAAGACGATGAGTTGGTTCATGATAGGATTACTTCAGCATTTTTTGTGAATGTTCATTTTGCTGGGCAATATGCAATAGAGCATGCTGCAGAAATAAAAAAACCATTACTCATAATGCACGGTACAGATGATCGACTCACTTCCCCCGAGGGAAGTAAGGCTTTTGCTTCAAATGCGAACGGTAATGTCAAGCTAAAGCTTTGGAATGGACTCTATCACGAATTACACAATGAGCCTGAACAAGAGGAGGTCTTTCGGTATGAACTAGAGTGGATTAATGGTCTTTTAAAATAGATTAAAAGGATAATAGAAATTGCAATAGGAGGTCACTATGAAAGCTATAATCCAACCCAAATACACCTGAAATGGTGTATGCTTATTAAGTGCTAACCTAGCAGACATAATTAACCCCGAAATTAAAAAGCTAGAGAGAATGATCAAATAGTTGAAATGAAGCTGTTGTGCGGAAAAGGCACATAAGTAACCTGTTATCATGCCTCCTCCAGCGGCATGCAATGAAATTTTTGTCCAATAATTTATGAAGAAGAAAATCAAAGATAAAAGTGCTCCTGAAAAAGGTATTGCGTAAATGTATTTTGGCAAGACGCCCTCTGGCGCTTTTAAAAAGAACAACAAAAAGAGTATTACACAGTAAGAAAAAACAATAAGTAAGGGAACGACTCTTTCCGTGCGTTCATCCATTTCAATGGTTGAAATGAGTTTTCTTCTGAACATGAGCATAAATGAAACGCCTGGGGCAAGGGTTCCAAAAACAAGGAATAGAAAAATAATTTGATCTTTCAAATCACCATCTAATTGATATAGAGAGGGGTGGCTTAGGTTTTTTTCTTCTGAAGGAATATACAGGGTAATTGCCAAGGCAATAACGGGAATAAAAAGGGGTAGGAATGCCCAAGAAATTAAACTCCCTATTCGAGCAATCATAATTCTTTTCTCATCCTAGCCACAGGGATATTCAGTTGTTCTCTGTATTTGGCTACTGTTCTTCTTGCAATATTATATCCTCGATCCCTTAACAAGTTCATTAGTTTTTCATCTGTAAGGGGTGATTTTTTGTTTTCAGAGTCAACGGCATCGGATAATATTTTCTTTACTTCTCGTGTAGAAACCTCTTCACCACTTTCCGTAGATAATGATTCAGAGAAAAAATACTTTAAAGAATAAATCCCAAAATGAGTTTGAACAAATTTACTATTTGCAACACGAGAAACCGTTGATATATCAAGATTAACTATATCTGCAATATCTTTTAAGATCATTGGCTTTAGCTTGGTTTCATCACCAGTAATAAAGTACCGTTCTTGATATTGCATAATTGCAGTCATGGTCATCAATAAGGTATGCTGTCTTTGTCTTATGGCATCTATAAACCATTTAGCGTTATCCAGTTTTTGTCTTACAAAGGTAACCGCGTCTTTTTCTGATTTTGAAGTTTTTGCACCTTCAGAATAAGAACGTAGCATGTTTTCGTACTCCCTGCTAATTCTTAACTCTGGAGCATTTCGCGAATTCAATAAGAGCTCTAACCTTCCCTCATTTTCCGATATAATGAAATCTGGAATGATTTGCTGAAAATTCTTACTTGATCCTTTTGATGAGCCTCCTGGCTTTGGATTCAGCTTAAGAATTTCATTCATTGCTTCCTTAAGGTCTTCATCATTTATCTCTAGTTTTTTTGAGATTTTATCATAATGTTTTTTAGTGAATTCTTGAAAATGATTCTCTAAGATTTTTTTTGCCGTATATCTAGAAATATTTCCATCTTGTTTTCTGTTAATTTGAATCAATAGACATTCCTGAAGATCCCTTGCTCCAATTCCAGCTGGATCTAAATCTTGTATCATATTTAAGACTTCAATCACCACCTCTTGTGTGGTTTGAATATTCATGGAAAATGCCAGATCGTCCACAATGGCTTCAATATCCCTATTTAAATAACCTGCCTCGTCAAGGTTCCCGATCAGAATGCTTGCAATGATTTTTTGGGTTTCATCTAAACGAAAAAGCTGAAGCTGTTCAGATAGCTTTTCTCTAAATGTATGACCTCCTGAAAAGGGGATTACTTTGTCATCATCATCTTTGGAGTGGTTACTTGATTTTGTTTTGTAATCGGCAACATCATCATCGAGATAATCAGAGATGTCAAACTCTTCTCCATCACCTTCTTCAAAGGAATCTTCATTAGAAAAATCATCATCTTCTTGTTCCTTTCCTTCTTCAAGGGCTGGATTTTCCTCAATTTCTTGTTTGACTCTTTGATCCAACTCCATGGTAGGGACTTGCAATAGCTTCATTAACTGTATCTGTTGTGGAGACAGCCTCTGTTCGAGCTTTTGAGAAAGTTGTTGTCTAAGAGCCATATTAATTTTATCTACTCAAATATATGCTTTTAAAAAAACAAAAAAGAAAGAAAGCTTAACTCAAACGTTAAATAATAGTTAAAGTCGTTTATGGGTTGATTTTCTGCTTGACTACTTGGTAGATTTCCCAAGTTTCCGTGTTAAATGCGTAGATCAATAAATGCATATTAGCGGCATTGTACTGTCCGTCCAATTGATTTGGAACACTGAAGCTGTAATTTATATAATAATTTCCTCCAATTAAATCATCACTCGATACAGGTCGACCAAAGGCTGTTTGATTTAAATTCCCTCGATGAATATCTCGATGAGTATAGCTCGAATTATGCGAATTATCATTCATCTTTTGATCGCCAACTAAAGAATCTTCAATTAAATAAACAGCAACTCCTAGCTTTGGTACAACACTTTCATCAATAGGATCCAATTCAACATGTAAAAAAGCACCTTTTGTTTCAGGATAATAATTGAGATTTGATTGAATATTTACTTTGAGATTGTTTAAATTCAATTGGTCATTGACCATACTTGTCCATTGATTTGGGCTTTGAAAAATGTTATCTCCATTCTTAACTCTATTTATTGTTCCACGTGGATTACCAGGAAACCCTCCATCATTTTCTCCGAAATAGAGGCCTATTTCAACACCTTCGGCGTTCGTGAAATCCAAAGGATAGTCTGGGGGTGATACTGACTGAAAATCTCCAATCCCATCTGGTCCCGCATGCATTGATGCGGTGAAAACCCTTGATGGGTCAGCTTCATGTAATTGATGTGCTAGTTCAGCGGCAGCAGGACAGAAGACACACTTATGACCTGTGAAATCTTCTATCAGGACATTTTTGATTGTGTTGGTGTTTTGTGTGAAAGATGGCCATTCATTATTTTCATAATCAGACCATAATCCTGGATACAAAGTAGTGTCCAATTCAAGATTTACTTCGGTAGGGTATGGATTTTTAACATGATCGCAAGAAGAAATCAGAAACCCAAAAAGAACGAAAAATAGTAGAAAACGCATATTAAAAACTTTGTGTAAAACTTAAGGTAAGGCCATTATTAGCAGGGACAAATCGACAAACCCCTCCAACACAGAACAAACCAGCCCTCTGTCGGCCATAAGAAACGGTAAACCTTGTTGATCCTCGAATATAACCACAGGTCATGATTGGGTAATTTACTCGTTTGGTTTTGTCGGGGTTTCCATAATTATATTGATTCATAAAACTGAAAAAATAGTTCGGTGAAATGGTGTATTCAATGAGTGCTGTAAACCAATTTCCTTTGTCATTAATAAGGCCTCCTTTGTCCTCAACGAATAGGCCTTGAATTTCTGTTCGAATTGAATGCTTTGGTTTTAATTTGAAAAGCATTTCAACTACACCAATGTGAGCATTAATAATGCCTTGTGCGTCATTAGATATTTTGGCCACGTCATTATTGATCTGGATATTGTAATAACTCAAAATTGCTGAGAATTTTTTACTGAACTTTTTTGAAATATTAAAATTAATGTCTTGCCAATACAAACTATCACTCATTACAAATGGAGTGGCTTTGTAAGCAATCCCCGTGGAATCGAGTGGGTAATTTTCATTTTTAGTCATCTTTGGCTGGTAGGTTGTGGAATAGTTGAACCCGATGGTTGTTCCATATTTCCCGCCCAGTTTTGTTTTTCTCAAAAAGGTGTACATGATGTCTGTTTGGTAGGCGACCTCTCCGACAGGTTGAGTTGCATAGGGGTATAAAGTTGCCACCAAATTGTAGGTGTGTGTTTTATTTAATGCTGGAAGATAATTGATAAATACATCTTGTAAATCTTTTGTTCTATCAGATCGATAGCTCATGTTGTCAACAGATTTTCCGGAAATCAATATGCCTAATCCTTTTTGAGTATAACTTAAGTTAAATACGCTAGCATGTCCGTAATTGTATATGTTTCCATTGTCATTACTAGGATCTTGTTCTTTTTGAATGAATTCTCCGTCAAGATAAAAGTTTTTGTATAGGGCTTTAAACCGTCCACCATATGCTCCAACGTTTTCTGGTAAAATGAGAGTAGAGTTATTATCCTTTTGATATTTACTGACAAAGGAGCCTCCAAAAGTCAAATCCAATTGTGAATCTTCCATTTTTTTAAAAACTTCATTTAAGTGAAATTCCGCATCGATTCCCCGAACGATCCCGTCACCATGTACAATACGCCCTTCTTGGAAAGAGAGTCTTTGATAACCATAAACTCCTTTTATCACAATTCCTTTTCTAGGCTTTACAATGATTCGAGCTCCGTCGAGTAAATTATCATAACCCAGTGCCCTGTCCTCATAAGCTCTTAATGAAAGTCCTGCACCAAATTGCTCATAGAATGAACCCAAAGTAACATCTACAAAATCATTGGCGTATCCAACGTAACGCATTCCTAGACCTGTTCCATCAAATCTGTTTGGATATCCTTGAATTCTAGGAAGGTAAGATTCTAGTCTCATTCCAGCCTTGAAGTCTCCATTGGTGTAAAAGACATTCATGTAGGAATTGATTAAGCCCTTGGAAGGAGGTTGATTCGCTCCAATTATTGAATCTTCATTCAGGTATTGAAAGGTGCTTTCTGCATTCCCACTAATTGTTCCTTGTGCAAACAAAAAAGAAGCCCCCAAAAAGAAGGGAGCTAAAAGAAATAACTTTATTTTCATGTAGACATCATTTGGAGCCTAGCTCGAGGATGTGCTCATAAAGCTCATCTTCATCACCTGGCGCGTAATTGTTGTGTGAATATACAATATTTCCTTCACTATCAATTAGAAATGTATGAGGCACATTATTAACCCCCATGGCGCGTTTAAAATCACCATTTGGGTCTAACAAGATTTTGTAATCCCAAGCTTTCGCATTGGCATATGGTGAAACACGTGCTTTGGTTTTTTCATCATCTATAGAAACAGCGACTAAGGTCACACCAGTTTCATCTTGCCAATCCGGGTACAAATCATGAATCGTGTTAAGCTCTTTCTTACATGGAGAGCACCAAGTAGCCCAAAAACTAATGACTACTGGACCTTCAAAGCCCATTTCTGAGGTGTTAACAGATTTTCCTTTGAGATCTTTTAAGACAACAGAGGGTAGCTTTTTCATGTTCTTTTTAGCGTCTTCTTGGCAAAAAGAAAAACCAACTAGGAGACAAAATAATGTAGTAATGGATAATTTCATATTTTAATATTTATTTGATACTTAGCAAATAGAATGCCAATCCAAAAGTAAACAAAAATACAATGTTTAGTATTTGGCACTGAATTTGTTCAAATTTTGTGATTTTATATATTAAACTTATATTTGTTATTACATTATGAAAAAACTATACATCTTATCCTTTTTGCTATTGCCATTTATGGTTACATCGCAAACAACAATAAATATAAATGGCAGCTCTGACGTAATATCAGGGGGTACACATGTCGTAACAGTTTCATCTTCAGATCCCTTCGATATTTCATTTGACATTAATAATGTAGGTTCTGCAGCTACATGGAGAGTCACCCGATATCAAGTTGATGTTCCATCAGAATGGACTGATAATTTGTGTTGGGGTCATTCTACAGATCCTTTTGGAGGTACTTGTTATTCTTCGAGTCAAATGAATGGAAATCCTTGGACAACGCCAACATCAGGTTCTTTTTCTGTTGGGGCAGGAGAATATGGGAAATTAAAAGTAACCATTGACCCTCAGGATTTATCATACGGAACCGGACATTATCGCTATTATGTCTCCTACAATGGTAGCCTTTACATAGACTCTGTTGATATACAATTCGAATATCCGCTAGGCATCGAGGGTACAGAACCTGTATCAGTATCAATTGCTCCAAATCCCGCTTCTGATTTCATTCAGGTTTCAATGAATGGTATTCAGGGTGCTAAAATGAAGATGGTTGATGTTCTCGGAAATCTTGTGTTTCAAAAAAGTGTCTCATCCTCTGAAAAGATTGATATATCGTCATTTAAAAGTGGGATTTATATCATTTCTTTTGATATTCCAGGAATGAAATCGATTATGCGAAAAGTAATCGTAAAGCATTAATTAATACCCTTTTCAATTTTCTCTACACTGACAATTAATTGTCTACTTTTACCATATGTCAAAAAAGAGAAGAAAACATTCTAATAAAGGCGTTAAAAGAAATTCAATAAGACCCCTTTTAATTCAAGTTTTTGAAAAAAAACAGGGCGACCAACTTACTCATAAGGAAATTTGTCAAATTATTGATGCCCGTGACCCGAATTCAAGACAAAATGTATTTGATGAACTAAACATGCTTGTAAAGCATGGTTCAATTGAAAGGGTAAATCATTTTACATTTAAAAGTTTACAGAATTCTCAATATTTAGAAGGAAGCATAGATATTACTCAAAGAGGAGCAGGGTTTGTTTCTGTAGATGGGGAAGAAAGAGATATATATATTGCACCTCCAAATACAAATAGGGCACTTCAAAATGACCAGGTAAGAATCAAAATAATTAAAGAAGGAAAGTCTAGGGACGAGGGTGTCGTTGTTGAGGTTTTAAAAAGAGATAAAGTTCTTTTTGTAGGTGAATTGCGTATTTCTAGAAAAGATGCAGTTCTCATACCTGACAACCACAGAATGGGTACAGAGATCATTATACCATTGTCCAAAACGAATGGAGCAAAGCATGGACAAAAGGTATTGGCTAAAATTACCGCATGGCCGAAAGGATCCAATACTCCCTATGGTGAGGTCTCGACGGTTTTGGGAGCATCAGGAAGCAATGATGCAGAAATGTTATCTATTCTATATAACCACGGAATAGAACCAGAATTCCCTCAAGAAGTTATCGATGAGGCGGAATACGTAAAAATTGAATTAGATTCTGACGAAATAAAAAGACGTCGAGATTTCAGAAAAACCCTCACAGTTACTATTGATCCTCTAGACGCTAGAGATTTTGATGACGCCATTTCTATAGAACGAATGCCTAATGGAAATCTTGAGGTAGGCGTTCATATCGCTGATGTCAGTCATTATGTAAAGCCAAACAGTCATATGGACAAAGAGGCGGTAAAGAGGTCTAATTCTGTGTATCTTGTTGACAGAGTTATTCCAATGCTTCCTGAACAACTATCGAATGTAGCCTGTTCACTGCGTCCTCATGAAGATAAATACACTTTTTCTGCAGTATTTGAAATGGATGAAAGTGGAAAGGTGTTCAAGGAATGGTATGGAAAAGGAGTGATACATTCAGACAGGAGGTTCACATATGAGGAGGCACAAGAGATCATTATGGGTGCTGAAGGCGACCATGCGTCAGAGCTAAAGCTTTTGGATAAGATCGCCAAGGTCATGCGAAAACGTAGATTAAAAAATGGTGCGTTGAGTATTGAATCTGAAGAAATGAGATTCAAATTGGGAGAGAATGGATTCCCTGAGGGTATATTGATTAAAACGTCAAAAGATGCACATAAATTAGTTGAGGAATTTATGCTATTGGCAAATCGTCATGTTGCTATGTTTTTGGGTAAACCCACGGAAAAAGAGCAAAAGACAACGTGTATTTATCGAGTACATGATACACCAGACCCAGCCAAGCTTGATATCTTTTCAGTATTTATTAAGAAGTTTGGATATAGCGTGGATCTAACTCAACCCGAAAGCATATCGAAAAACATTAATAAATTATTAGGAGACATTCGATTAAAAAACGAATATTCTATGATTCAGTCAATGGCAATAAGATCAATGGCAAAAGCAACTTATGAAGTTGAAAACATTGGTCATTATGGTCTTGCTTTTCCATATTATACTCATTTTACATCACCAATAAGACGTTATGCAGATTTAATCATCCATCGGATGCTCGAAAATAAATTGAGTAAATCAGGCCATAAATTTGACAAAGGACTAGAACAAGTTTGTAAACACATTTCGAGTAATGAGAAAAAAGCATCTGAATCCGAAAGAGAATCCACAAAATACTTTCACACCTTATTTGTTCAAGAATTTATCGGCGAAGAATTTGAAGGTGTAATTTCTGGAATTGCTGATCATGGCATGTATGTTCGTATGGATGAAAATCACTGTGAGGGAATGGTTCCAATGAATGCAATTCCCGGTGACCGTTTTCGTTTTGATCAAGATTCCTTTCGAATTGTTGGTTCAAGAACCAAAAAAGAATACAATTTTGGCGACCGAGTAAAAGTTAGAATATACGAGGTGAGCCCAAGAAAAAGACAGGTGGATTTGGAATTAATCGAAGTATAATATGGCATTAATCAAATCTTGCAGGGGCAAGTCACCATCATTTGGAGAAAGCTGCTGGCTTGCAGAAAACGCCACTGTCGTTGGAGATGTTCGAATGGGAAATGAATGTTCAATATGGTTCAGTGCAGTTGTTCGAGGTGATGTAAATTCCATTCGAATGGGAAACAAGGTAAATGTCCAGGATGGGGCGGTCATACACTGTACATTTGAAAAAACGAAAGTAAATATTGGAAACAATGTTTCAATTGGGCACAATGCTTTGGTTCATGGCTGCGAAATTGGAAACGATGTCCTCATCGGAATGGGGGCTATAGTTATGGATAATTGCTTGATCGAGTCGAATTGTATTATTGCTGCAGGCGCTGTTTTGTTAGAAGGAACGCATGTTGAATCTTGGACGATATACGCAGGAGTTCCAGCAAAAAAAATTAAATCCCTATCTCCCGAATTATTTGCAGGAGAAGTTAAAAGAATTTCCAGTAATTATGTCAAATATTCCGGCTGGTTCAAATAAAAAACGGGACCGAAGCCCCGTTGTAAACTAAATTAAGGAAAAAATATTTTAGGCTGCATCCTTGGATGTTGACGCTACAGCCAAACTGTATACTACAAGACCGAAACCAATTTTATTAATGGCATCACCGATGTTGTATACGACGTTCATGTCAATACCAATGTCTCCCATGAATGAATACCATTGTCCATCGGCGGTTCCAATCATATATCCAAGAGGATAAATGGCCCAACCTATAAGAACAAATTTTACAAGCATGTTGTGTGCGCTTAACACACTTCCACCAGCTTTTTTCGCTAACTCTTTTGCCTCTCCGAACATGATTAGGTAGACAATGTAAAAATATGCTGCACCAGAAATAAGACCCCATAGTGCTGCGTTTCCTTGATAAACTGCTTCTCCAAAATAACCAGTTACCAACATTACCACTGACGCTCCGATTAAGGTCCACATCAGTTTTTTTGTTGCGCCTGCTACTTTCAGGATTAAATAAAATTCCACACACATCAAAGGAACTGTTAATACCCAATCTACATATCTGAAAAAGGTTGGAGAACTTCCTACGACAGTGCCATCTTCTAAATGTACTGATCCACCCCAATAGTCGCGCATGTAAAAGTAATGTACTGCGGCAATGAACGTAATCAAACCGGATACTAAAATAGAGGTTTTCCATTTACGGTCAAATGAGTTCATTGATAAAAAGAAAAAGACTGAAGCAGCCATCATGGCCATACATCCTACAAAGAATGTAAAACCGACATAATCATTAGGCAACATTTCTTTGAAGTCACCAGCAAGTAATAAATTATTCATTTTGTTTAAGTTTTTGATTTGATAGTTAAACAAGATGTGCACTAAAAAGTTCATTGGATCTAAAAAATTTACATTACAGGTACTCTTTTGTACTGATTATACCTTGATTCGTATGCATTCTGTAATGTTCCTAAAATATTTGATTTTGTAATTCATAAGGACCAATATTCACATTTTTTGTTGATGCCGCTCCCATTTGAATTGTTTTAAGATTCATGTATCTACCTTGGACCTTTTTCGGTAAATTAGCTAAAAATTATATTCATGAAATATCAAAGAATAGATGCCAGTCTATACATAAAAAACCGAAAGAATTTTGTTGCACGTATGGAGTCTAGGTCACTGGCTGTTTTTAATTCAAATGACATATTCCCAATAAGTGCAGATAGCACCATGCCATTTCAGCAGCATCGTGATATTCTTCATTTATCAGGTGTAGACCAAGAGGAGTCTATATTGGTTATATTTCCGGATGCATCAACGGACAAACATAAAGAAGTACTTTTTTTAAAAGAGACAAGTGAATTAATCGCCATTTGGGAAGGTGAAAAGCTGGATAAAAAAAATGCGTTTGAAGTTTCGGGAATAAAAACAGTTTATTGGCTTCAGGATTTTCCAACGATTTTTAAGCAAATGATGTCTGAAGCGGATGGGATTTATTTAAATACCAATGAGCATTTAAGGGCCAATAATGAAGTCCAAACAAGAGAAGATCGATTTATTAAAAAAGTGAAGCAGGACTATCCTGGGCATAGAACATACAAGTCAGCCCCAATTATGCACAAAATCAGGTCGATTAAAGATCCGATTGAAATTGAATTGATGCAAAGGGCATGTGACATCACCAAGGCAGGAGTTCAGAGGTTGCTGAAATTCATTAAACCAGGTGTTTGGGAGCATCATATAGAGGCAGAGCTTGTTCATGAATTTTTAATGAATTCCTCAAAGGGATTTGCCTATACTCCAATCGTAGCATCTGGAAAAAATGCATGTGTGTTGCATTACATAGAAAACAATCAAGAATGCTTGGCCGGTGATGTAATCTTATTGGATGTTGGAGCGGAGTATGCCAATTATGCATCAGATTTAACCCGATGCATTCCTGTGAGTGGACGTTTTACGGATAGGCAAAAAGAAGTATACAATGCTGTATTGCATGTAAAGAAAGAAGCTGAAAAACTATTGGTGCCTGGAATAATGATGGCTGATTATCATAAACAAGTTGGTCAACTCATGGAAGAACAATTGGTCAATTTAAGTTTAATAACTCTAGATGATATTAAAAATCAAAATCCAGATTGGCCAGCATATAAAAAGTATTTTATGCACGGAACATCTCATTTTATTGGTCTTGACACCCATGATGTTGGATTGTGGAATGCACCTATCGAGGCAGGGATGGTTTTTACATGTGAGCCTGGAATATATATTCCAGAAGAAGGTTTGGGAATCAGACTTGAGGATGACCTCGTCGTTCAGAAAAGTGGAGCACCATTTAATTTAATGGCTGATATTCCTCTTGAGGTAGAGGAAATCGAAGATGCCATGAATTCTAAATAACAGGTTTTTGTTAAGCTACAAGATTTCAGGTTCTGGACCTCTTTGTGTTTTTATTCATGGGTTTTTGGAGTCGATGAGTATGTGGAATTATTTGCCTTTAAATGAGCTGAATTGCAGAAAACTTATCATAGATCTTCCAGGTCATGGTAAGTCAGTGCTAAATGATTCTAACAAACCGAGCATAGATTTTATGGCAGAAGAAATTGTCTCAATTCTAAACAAAGAAAAGGTTGATGATTTTAATGTGGTTGGACATAGTATGGGAGGGTACGTTGCTCTTTTATTGAAAGAAAAAATGCCTTCATGTAACAAGGTAATTATGTTGAACTCGAATTATTGGTCCGACTCGTCTTCAAAGAAAAAGGATAGAGATCGCGTATCTAAAATTGCATTCAAAGCCAAAAATTATTTTATTCAAGAAGCGATTCCTAATCTGTTTTCAGATCAGCTAAAATATAAGGCTGAAATCCAAGAGTTAATTCAAGATGCGCAAAAAATGACTCCAGAAGCCATATCTTATGCTTCACTCGCAATGAAAAATAGACAAGATAAAAGCAAAGGGTTGAATTCTGATGATTTTATATTTATTCATGGGGAGCTTGATTCCCTGGTTAACAAAGCGATGTTTGATCTAGAAATCATGAAACCAGCTCATTTTCATGAGATTTCAAATGCAGGACACATGAGTTACATCGAAAATCATGGCGAGGTAATTGATGTATTAAAGCTATATTTGATCGATTAATTTTATATGAACTGTAAGAGATTACTTCTATTTGTCTTTTTCTTATCACCATTTATTTCTTACAATCAAATCAACGAAATGAATTCTGATAGTGGAGAACATGTTTATCAGCTTCCATTTGAAAAAGGGAAGAAAGTGATGCTTATGCAGGGATACAATGGAACCTTTTCGCATAAAAAGAAGTTTGCTCTGGATTTTAGATTAAGAAAGGGCCGTAAAATTTATGCAGCAAGAGGGGGTAAGGTAATCAAGGTGGTTCAACATCACAATGAGGGAGGTCCACATAAAAAATATTTAACGAAAGGGAATCATGTGATTGTCAGTCATGGAGACGGAACGTATGCAGCATACTGGCATTTAATGTTAAACGGATCTTTGGTTAAAAAAGATGATGTAGTGAAAACGGGAGATGCAATAGCAAAGGCTGGAAGTACAGGATACTCATCGATGTCTCATTTGCATTTTATGGTATATCGTTATGATAAAAAGGGGTACCGTGAGACATTCCCAACCAAGTTTTATACATCCAAAGGAATAATAGAATTAAAGTCATATAGAAGGTACAAGCACCCTTAACTAATTCTCTCGATCCTCGAAGTTCTCAAGTTTTTTGTTTTTTACCCTTTGTACAATAAAGTAAATCAAAAGAACAATAAGAACCGTAAAGATGAGGCCATATCCAATGATTACAAATTCCATTCTTACCCTAATTTAACGGCTGTTCCGTATGCCAAAATTTCAGCAGCTCCCTGCATCACCATTGTTGTAGTGAATCGTATATTAACAATGGCATCTGCATTTAAGGATTTGGCATCCTCTATCATGCGTTGCATTGCTTGTTCTCTAGATTGGGCTTGTAGTTTGGTGTATTCACTGATCTCGCCACCTACAATGTTTTTAATCCCGGCAAAGATGTCTCGTCCAACATTTCTTGCTCTGACGGTACTACCTCTTGCAATACCAAGAATTTCTATTACTTCTCTTTTCGGTACAGTTTCAATGGTTGATAATATCATAATTAAAGTTTAGAATAGACGCCTGAATCTTCAGGCGTCATTAAATTTAGTCATTAATCTTTGTCACCGTTTATTAGAACTGGTGTTTTTCCATCTGTAAGGATCAACTTGGCATTTGGAGACATTGAAATCTCTTTAAGAACCTCAAGACTTTTCCATTGAATATTACCTTCAGTGATTCCTTCTTTTATGATTAATTGAGCATCTCGAATTCCAGCAGCTTCAATTCTTTTACGTTCCGCTTCTTTTTCTTCTCGTTGAAGGATGAATTTCATTTGTTGCGCTTCTTGTTCAGCCTGAAGTTTGGATTCAATAGCAGAATACAAGCCTT
>ERZ1048872.2049-NODE-2049-length-15191-cov-7.755021_pt1 | contig 15191 bp, 11 predicted proteins | sample MGYA00383100_ERZ1048872 | MGnify/ENA primary metagenome ERZ1048872 (study PRJEB29581, sample SAMEA5548370) | metagenome | biome: marine; feature: coastal; material: water | depth 50 m | study: Short-term variability in the microbial, nano- and picoplankton... | reverse complement strand
CGAAAGTGAGGTTCTTTCAAACACCACCCAATCACACGTGGAGTCATACCCTTTCGAATTCCGGAAAAATAGTAATTCTTCATGCGATTCCTTAATACTCCTGCTGGCCATCAAGCAGCTACTTCTCACAGCAAAATCTTGACACCAATACTGAAAGCGAAACCGAGTAATACAGTAAGACACGCAGTTTTTATGCTTACGTAAGAGAATCTCACGCCCATTTAATGAAAACCCAAAGAGAAGACACCATAACGCGGGCTGTAGAGGGTCAAAAAGTGAACATGGATTTAGCTTTACTGGCGACCATTATTATGACAGTGGTAGCAATAATAACTTCAGGAAAAAATCCTGAACGCATATCTCTAGATAACAAAAATGCACTCCCAACAGATGGAGTCATCTCACTCGTCCCGACTGAAGACTTAAACACGAACCTTGACTCAAACGTAGTTCAGTAACAAATTGAAATCTAATTAAGCACCTAGCATTGGTTCATCTTGTCACGTGGCGTACCCGCTCTCCCGATCAACGGCTTACCCTCTGGCTTAACTTCAAAGAAGCCATCATCTCTCACGATCCTGACCGCGACTCGTTTATATGATGGTGTTCGAGACAGAGGATCAACTTCCTTTGGTATAAGAACATTACTTTCTGGATAATACATGGCCACACACCCTTGACGGATTTCTGGATACGTGGACACAGTCACGTGCCGCATCTCACCAACATCGCTTTGGACGCTACAAAGACCTCCATCAGAGAGTTTATAGATACGAATATCGTCTGGGTGCATAAGAACAATGTCACGACGACTCTGATTCCGATACAGATCTTCCTCCTCGTAGACAACCGTATTGAACTGGCCTTCACTACGAATTGTCATCAACTGCAGACCATCTGGTACAGCTGGCAAGTCGTGGACATAAAAAGTTGCTTTGCCATCATCCGTAGGGAATGTTGGGGTATCGATAGTGCGACCGGGTATGAAGAATTCGTCCTTGGTTTGGTCAATCTGAGACATTTGCTCAAGACCCGGAATAATACGACTGATTGCTTTACGAATCGTGCTCGTATGCGACATCTCAAGCCAATTCACCGGACAACTTGCACCGAGCACTCGGCGTCCGATCTCAGAGATGATCTTCACTTCACTTCGCGGCCCGTAGTTAGCCCCCTGCTCATGCCTCGGCTCCCCTCCATCAGAAAGACGAATGTAACTAAACATACTTTCTTGGGTAGAGGGCTCGGGTTCTTCGTCACGAGCAAGAACGGGAAGAATAATTGTATCCTCCTGTGCCGTACCACAGGCATGTCCGGTATTTAACGAAGTACTCATGTAGACAGTCATATCTGTGCGGGCAAGCGCCCGCGATGCAAAACTTGCATCAGGACTTGCACCAAACAGATTTCCACCAAGGCAGAAAGCAAATTGCATGTTTCCCTGTTCAGCTGCTTCAAGGCACTCGACTGTGTCAAAGCCACGAAATGACGGCAGCCTCACACCAAGTTCTGACTCAAGTCGTTTGAAAATTTCATCTTTTAATTTTGGAGTCACACCAACCGTACCCATTCCCTGAATATTCGAATGGCCACGAATTGGTTGCAACCCTGCCCCAGGACGACCAATCATCTTTCTCATTAGTGCCAACTGAGCAATAGCCTGCACGGTGGCAGAGCCATGAAGATGGTGCGTAACTCCCATTGTCCATGCAAAGACGGCTCGTTTGGAGCCTGCGTACTGAAGCGTAATATTGTCAATATCTGCTTTTGAAACACCGGACTTTTCAATAATTTCATCCCACGACAACCCGTCGAGCCGGTCTGCTAATTCGTCCCAACCATGGGTATGCTCAGCAAGAAATTCCTCATCGACAATTGGCTCGGGTGCATTATTCAACTCGGCTGCATGCAGTTCTTTCAGCCGCTTCATCAGTCCATATACGAGCGCAAGATCGCCACCTAAAAACGGCTGTATATATGAACTTGCTATCTTTGTCCCAAATAACAGACTTACTGGATCACTGGGAACCGAGAAATTCACAAGGCCTGTTTCAATCATGGGGTTCACAGCAACAACCTTGCCTCCTCGCCGCCGCACCATCATTAATGATCTCATCATGCGCGGATGATTACTTGCCGGATTGCCACCTATCAGCATCACGAAGTCACTTTTTTCAAGATCATCAAGCTGTATCGTGCCTGCCCCCGTACCGATAACACTTGTAAGACCAACTCCACTTGCCTGGTGGCAGTAATAACTACAGTTGTTCACATGATTTGTTCCATAAAGTCGTGCGAACAATTGCAGAAGAAAGCCTGCTTCATTACTTGAGCGGCCTGAGAAATACCAAAAGCTTTTCTTTGGCTCTACATCCTGAAGTTTCCTAACAATACGTCCAAAAGCCTCGCTCCATGGTATTGGCTGATAGTGCTGGCTCCCCCTTTGAAGCAGAAGTGGCTTCACAAGCCTGCCAGCATGCTCCATCTGATACGGTGTGAATTTCTTGAGTTGAGCAATTGAATATGTATGAAAAAAATCATCCGGAATTGCATCTTGCATGTCTGCAACCATTGCCTGAAACGACTTTTTGCAAACTTCCGGAAAGTGGCCCGATTCATTCACCATGCCGCCTGCCTGACCGCCCATCCCGAGAGCGCATGTCTTACACGCGTTTTTACTCCGCATCGTTTTCCACAGTGACCAGAGACCTCCCGCTTCGTAGGCCTTTTTCAAGGTGTAGCGTATTGCTCTCCAGCCACCGCCAGTTCGAACCTTTGCCATTGCGAACCCCCATTTCAAGTCACCGAAAGCGAAAAAGTACAAGCTCAGCCTAATCGCATAGTTACTGTTTTATCCTCTAAATAAGCATCGAGGCCGCGTTGTCCAAGTTCTCGACCAAATCCTGACTGTTTAAAGCCACCAAAGGGTGCCGCCGCATCAAAGACGTCATAACAGTTCACCCAAACCGTTCCGGCACGCAATCGTTCAGCCAAGGTGTGGGCCTTACTTACATCCCGAGTCCACACTGCAGCAGCTAGACCGTATGTCGTTGCATTAGCACGACGCACTAATTCATCCATGTCGGAAAATCGAAGAACGGATAATACAGGCCCAAAAATCTCATCTCGAGCAATAGCCATTTCATCACGCACCTCCGTAAATACTGTTGGCTCAACAAAATACCCTCGGTCACCGACCCGCTGCCCGCCAGTTGCGCAAACCGCCCCTTCACTTTTTCCTTTGTCGATATAGCTCATAATTTTTTCAAACTGATCTCGATCGACCTGTGGTCCCTGATCGGTAGTGGGATCAAAAGGATTACCTACTCGGCGATTCCTTGACAGGCCTACTACCTTCTCAACAAACGAATCATGAATTGAGTCTTCGACAAAGAGACGTGAACCAGCACAACAACATTGGCCCTGATTGAGATGAATACCAATGTGAGCACCTTCTGCAGCAGATTCTAAATCAGCATCTGCAAAGACAATATTCGGACTCTTACCACCAAGCTCAAGAGTGAGCCGCTTCATCGTACCTGCCGACTGACGCATAATGTGCTGAGCAGTCTCGCCGGAACCTGTGAAAGCAATTTTATCCACACCAGGATGTTGAACAATTGCAGCACCAGCGGTAGGCCCGAATCCTGGCACAACATTAATCACTCCATCAGGGATACCTGCTTTTTGCGCAAGATAAGCCAAACGAAGGCAGGTTAATGGAGTTTGTTCAGCCGGCTTCATGACAACTGTACAGCCTGTTGCCAACGCCGGCCCCCACTTCCAGGCCGCCATAAGAATTGGAAAGTTCCATGGGATAATTTGCCCAGCAACACCAACTGGTTCTCGTCGTGTGTAGCATAGAAATTCACCACTTACTGGAATTGTGCTACCTTGAATTTTATCTGCCCAGCCAGCGTAGTAACGGATGCACTCAATTGCTAGCGGAATATCAACAGAACGAGCATCTCTGACTGGCTTTCCATTGTCGAGCGACTCAATTGCGGCGAGTTCATCAATTTCAGCCTCAATGAAATCACAAAACCGATGCATAATCTTTCCCCGTTCGCGAGCATCCATACGGGGCCACGGCCCTTCGTCAAAAGCGCGACGAGCAGCGAGAACAGCGTGTTCGACATCAGGCGCATCACCCTCCGCGACCCGTGCAATCACTTCTTCGTTTGATGGGTTTATTGTGCAGAACGTTTTTCCAGACTGGGCTGAAACCCACTGCCCATCGATGAATAATTGAGTCTGTCGAATAAGCACATCTGATCCTGACTCGGGCATCTTGAGCCTCCTTTTTGTGGAATTACTGCAACGGCATTACGCCTCAATTTGCAATGATACGGTTGCCGGTTGTATCGTACCCGCGCTATGATAGAAGAGACATCGGAATTCTTTCTTGCCGGCGTGGCAATAATTCCAAAAACAGTGTGGAGAAATGCTGGAAAAAATGCCGTGGTACAAGAGTCACGCAATTAACCAGCTTCACCGTAAATATCTAGGAGTTTTCAATGGCGTTTCTGAAACCATCTCGAAGCATCATCGTTGGAATAGCAACTCTCGTTTTAGTTGCCTCAGCAAGTTACTCTCTGGCCGATATCGTAAGTGGCCCACAACCAGGAGATAGCGTCGGAGCATTTACCGTTACCAAGGCTGCTGGTAATCCGAGTGATGGTGTAGAGAATGGGAAGAGCCTTTGCTACCGATGCCGCATGGGCAACAAGCCTGTTGTCATGATTTTTGCCCGAACCGCAGACAAACCACTTGCAAAACTTATCAATGAACTTGAGGGTGAAATTGAAGAGCATGAAGATGCTCAACTGAGTAGCTTTGTAAACATGATTGGTGCAGATAACGATAGTCTGAAAACAGCAGCCACGAAGTTTGTCAAAGACAACAACATCCAAAGAGTGGCGTTCGTTGTTCCTGAAGACTCCAAGAATGGTCCTGATGATTTCAAGATTTCTCCTGAAGCGGATATGACAGTTGTTTGCTACAAGAGTGGAAAAGTTGTAACTAGTCATGCATTGAAAAAAGGTGAGCTCGATGATGGGAAGATAAACGCTATCGTCGAATCAGCCTGCAACCTCGTCAAATAAGTAGTTCCGAAAGACCCTACAGACACCCACAATAGTCATCGCGACAACCGGCTCGGGCTTACGAAAAAAAGCCCGGGCCGGTTTTTTTTGTGTGAGATCGCTTTTCTATCTAAATCTTTATGCATTCACGGGTGCACCAATGAAAAGATGGGGTATAGTGATATTCTCATTGATGAATTTCTGTCACAGACAAGAAGTTCCCAAAGGGCGGCGTAGCTCAGTTGGTTAGAGCACAGGCTTCATAAGCCTGGTGTCGCCGGTTCAAGTCCGGCCGCCGCTATTTGCTCTCGTACAAGGAAATATGGCATCTCATCTGCGAATGCACTCCGTTCTACTTCAATAAATTTTCAATTCGTCTCGAATTGCTTGTTTTTTAGATTCTTTGAAGCACCTAGCGACCGTTTCATTGCCTTCCGTGCTATTTGAAATTAGCTTTACATCAACAAGCAGTGTCATGACCACATGACTAAAGACCGACGAAACTTTGCGCAAAGTAGTCATTGCATGAGATTCTTTCATCAGACAAACCAATCCCGTGGTACCACCGCGACTCTTCGTTACCCTATCCAGCAAGGACTTGGTGGCATTGAACTTCTTGAGAATCGCCTCGTACTTGCTGTAGGCACGGGCTCTCTCGACCGCCCACCATTGGAACAAACTGATTCAGTTTATATCGAAAATTCACAGATCGGTCCGTCACCGATAGTAATGAGCAAGTCTGAGATAATTGGAGGTGAAACGAATAGCTTTACTATTACGGCAATTGCAAACGGTGTCGTAGAAAAATGGATACCGTCCACAAATAGCTGGGTAAACGTCTCAACACCTGTTAGTACTTCGAATACGAGCGAACTCCTCAAGCTACTCAACCTTCGCCTGATTCAGCAAGGTGACAGCATCCGGTGGAAGCCTGATGAATCAACAAGCTTGCCAAACTTCCAAAACGCATTCGCGATCATTGGCTGGGATGACGGCCTCCCACAAAACCCACCATCAAGCGAAGCACCGTCGATGGTGCAAGATCTTCGATTTGGTCAGTCGGAGGGACCGAACTCACTGACCGTCGCTTGGGACGCACCTGAATCAGTTGGGAACTCAACGCATTACACAGTCACAATAGCTAACGGAGCAACGAGCACAACCTATGTCACAACATCAACGAGTAAACAGTTTTCAGATTTAGAGACCGGTGTCACCTACACGTTCTGGGTCTGGGCCACAGATGAACACGGGACAGGACCCACATCAACCATTTCAGCGGCTCCTTCTAAGGACCAGACCCCTTCTTTCAGCACCGTATCTCCATGGTCTCATGACTACACCCTATCGTTTGCTGAGTACGAAATGGGAGCAGCAGACGTCCCAACACTGCAATCTTTTGCAAGTGCTCTCCACAACGACCAATGGGTTCTGTTAGCCGGTCGCACAAATGGACTTCACGGATTTTCTGGTGATGGAATTGAGAACTTTCCACCGAAGTACCAGAATACAGATGTTTGGGTGATTGATCCCAGCACGCAAGAAAGTTGGAGCCGGTCGCTCGAAGACCCGAGTAGCGGTCTGAACCAAAGCATAATTGCCAGCCTTTCAGCAACTAACACCCAATCGTATCAGGATGGCAATACTCTGTTTATTGTTGGGGGTTACGTTTTCGATTGGACGACTTATCAGTTCACAACCTACAACGCACTGTCGGCTCTTGATCTTCCTTCACTTGTAAACTGGGTGAAGGGTACGGACTCATCACTCGCGTCAAATGCCATTCTCCAAACAACCGGTGATGCCTCGACTGATGAATCTTACTACGGTGGTTTTTTTGCAGTAACCGGCGGCGGACTCGAGAGAGTCTCACAACAGGATGACCGATACCAACTCATCTTTGGCCAGAATTTTGAAGGCGGTTACACTCCCGGAAGTAATGGTGTCTACACATCGCAAATCCGTAGTTTCGACATCACGTATGACATGACATCAGGCACGTTGGCATACGACAACGAAACTGTGAGTCCATTCGGTGGAGACCCCTCTTCATTCCGACGTCGAGACTTGAACGTCTTCCCAATTCTTTCACCGGATGGTCAAGGTGGTATCGCCGAAAGCACCGTAGCACTCGCCGGTGTTTTTTATAATGGAGAAGGTGTCTGGACAGTACCTGTTGAAATAGGGCCTGATGGCATTCCTACAACGAATAATCCGACTACTGATTCCAGCGCTTTCAAGCAGGCCATGAATCAATATGAATCTGGAAAAATTGGACTTTTCTCAAATAGTTCTGGAGAAATGACTGAAGTCCTCCTCGGTGGCATTTCAGCCAATACATTCGATCCGAATTCAAATCAGTTAAGCTACGACGACAACTACGGTTTCAATAGACAAATCACAGCTGTGTTGAGGGATGCATCTGGCAATTATCAGCAACAGTACCTCACTGATTTCCCAGACATTTACGATGGCGATGATAATCTTCTTTATTTTGGTGCAAACGCACGCTTCTTTCCTGCTCCTGGAATAAGCGTTTTTTCTGACGACATAATTAACGTCGACGCGTTAACAACTGAAACTGTTCTTGGACATATGTTCGGTGGTATTGCAGCAGATCAGCCAAACTTTGGAAATACCGTTGCCTCGTCATTCATCTTTGAAGTGAGATACATTCCTCCGAATTTATAGAAATACATTCCAAGTGATTGACTGAGTATAATCATGATGTATGCGTACAAAATTTTCAGAAATACACTTACGCAACTCCGTCAGATTTTTTTATAAATGGTTACGGAAATTTAATGAAGATTTTTTTGTGTTCTTTATTGCTCATCGTTTCTCCCTATACATCACGTGCTTCTGAATTCAATGCTGACCGTCAGGCCGTGCTTGCATTAGGAAACCTTTCAGCAGTACCACCGGTTTCAGATGATTCATTTTCAACCTCTACCCCTGGCACAATTACATCCCTTTTTTTTGATGGACTTTCCTACAAAGGAAAGCCAACGCGTGTATTTGCGTGGCTAGGTATCCCAAAAGAGATCGCTCCTCGCGAAAAAATACCAGGCATTATTCTGGTCCATGGGGGTGGTGGTACAGCATTTAAAGAATGGGTCGAACGCTGGAATGACCAAGGGTTTGCTGCACTGAGTATCGCAGTCGAGGGACAAATCGATAAGAAAGATACGAAGGCCAAGCAAGGAACAATACCTACCGGCTGGAAACAGCATGCCTTCTCTGGGCCATATCGCACGGGAATATACGGCGATTCAGACAAACCCCTTCGAGACCAATGGATGTATCATGCTGTAGCCGACACAATTTTGGCCCATTCGCTTCTCCGTTCACACCCCAATGTAAATCCTGAAAACATTGGAGTTATGGGCATCTCTTGGGGGGGAGTCATTACGTCAACCGTTGTAGGTATCGATACACGATTTGCTTTTGGCATACCGACCTATGGCTGTGGCCATTTGGCCAATGCAGGAAATCAGTACGGGAACGCTCTGGGTAATAACACGGTATATCGAGAGATCTGGGACCCAATCCACTATCTCCCACGAGCTGCTGTGCCACTTCTGTGGCAGTCATGGCCGGAAGACAAGCACTTTCCTCTCGACTGCCAGGCATTGTCGTACCAGAGATCGTCTGGACCAAGGCTTGTTTCGTTACGACCTGGCATGGGCCATGGACATGGTCCCCCATGGAATCATGCTGACTCCTATGCATTCGCCAAGTCAGTCATCGAAACGGGCAAACCATGGTGCAAGCAAACTGAAGTCGCAACAAAACACGGTATGGCCAAGGCCTCATTTAACTCATCCAAAACTTTCGAGACGGCCGTCCTTGTGTCAACCTGCAACTTAGGTGTAACCGGATCACGACATTGGGTTGAATCACCTGCATCACTGAGACACGACAATGGACTCTGGACTGCAACGGCTCCCTTACCAAAGAACACAACTGGCTGGTTCCTAAACTGCAAAGTTGGTGACCTTATTGCAAGCACTGACTTCCAACAAATTGCCCCAACGAGAGAATCTTCTCAAAACGTCCTCCCCACCTCTAGGCAATAACCAAAATATTCATCAACGTCTTTTTAATCGGTTCGACAGAGCTAATGATGGTCGCGTTTTACAGAGCATTTGCCCATCACCTTGATCAGGACCATAACTCCAGCCTCAATCAAAAAGAGTTCACGCACTCGATAGCAAAACGTCTTGGTGACACTGACGGGGACGAGTCTCTTACAATCGGGGAGAATGAAGCGATTGTCATCCGGCAATATCAAGATTTGAATCCAGACAGTAACGACGCAGTGTCTCAACACGAGTGGTGTGCTTCGCACAACTAATTCATTAAAGCCCCCCTTACCGCCTTGTCTCATTACGAAGAGATTCAAACAAAAATACCAAGCAAACAAACAACTTTGTAAGCTAGCATGTACCTTAAACCTAAAGTTTTAGCCTCATGGCAAATCGAAACTAAAAATGATAGTCACCGCATTCTCAATTAAAGACTACGACAAGAAGTTTCTCGAGGCGGCAACCTCTAACGCACAGGTAAAAGATATTCAGTGGCGATGGCACGAAGAACCTCTCCGTACTGAAACATCCAGACTGGCAAGCGGCTCAGATGCGATCTGTTGCTTTGTAAACGATTCCCTTGACAGCTCATGCATTGAAGCCCTCGCGGACCTTGGCGTGAAACTTATCTGCTTGCGTTGCGCAGGATATAACCACGTTGATTTACGAGCCTCGAAAAAACGCAACCTCCTTGTTGTCAGAGTCCCCAAATACTCACCGCACGCAGTAGCTGAACATACGGTCGGCCTCATGCTTATGCTTAACAGGCATCTCCACAAAGCTTACAATCGTATACGTGAGGGAAACTTTTCACTTCATGGACTCATGGGGTTTGATCTGTATAAGCAAACTGTTGGCCTTATTGGCACTGGCCAGATTGGTACATGTGTAGCCAAAATTTTACTTGGTTTCGGCTGCCGAGTCATTGCTCATGACATAACAGAAAACGCATCTCTGGTCGATGAAGGCATCACATACACCACTCTTTCAGACGTACTCAAGCAGAGTAAAATTATTTCACTTCACTGCCCACTTTCAGACGCGACACACCACCTTATTAATTCAGCTTCTGTCTCTGAAATGCAAAACGGGGTGATGCTTATTAACACGAGCCGCGGCGCTCTCATTGACACCAAGGCTATTATCGATGGGCTTAAGCAAGGAACCATTGGCAGCCTAGGACTCGATGTTTACGAGGAAGAAGCCGGACTCTTTTTTGAGGACAAAAGCAGTTCTATCATTCAAGACGACACCTTCATGAGACTTCTCACCTTTCCAAATGTTGTTGTCACAGGACATCAGGCATACTTCACGCGCGAGGCGATGGAAGCTATTGCATCCCAGACTGTTCGTAATCTTTGTAATTTTTTGGAACAAAAGCCTCTCGAAGCTCTTGTGGAGATGAGGTAAAATATAGAGGTCGAATTGATTGCTAAGGAATGTTTCTTTTTTAAGAATTTGCCTGTGGGGACCGAACGCATGAATCACCATTTTATATTTCTCAAGTCTATCATTGAGAATCGATCTGTAAGACAAACGGTACTACGAAGAGTCTCTGCTGCGATAATGCTGGCTGCATGCTTTTTCACGAACAACAGTTTTTGTGCAGACTCCTCGCATCCAAATATCGTACTCATTTTTACTGACGACATGGGATGGGGTGACCTCCCAGGCTTCACGACGACGTCCGGCATCAAAACCCCAAACATTGATCGCCTGATTCAAGAAGGAACAAAGTTTAACGACTTTTATGTTGCGCAAGCAGTGTGCACTGCCTCGCGTGCGGCACTTATGACAGGATGCTACGCCAACCGTGTTGGGCTTGAAGGGGCATTGAATCACACAAGCACGACAGGCATTTCACCAGAGGAAGAACTACTCCCAGAACTTCTTATGAAGGCGGGATATGCAACTGGCATGTTTGGCAAGTGGCATCTTGGCTTACCTCCATTTTTTGCACCTTCAAAAAATGGTTTCCAGGAATGGCTTGGTATTCCCTATTCAAATGACAACACAAAATATCACCCGGTACTGTCAGACTCCATGCCACCACTTCCACTCTACGATGGCAACACTGTCATTGAGAAAGATCCCGATCAGCGCCTGTTTACAAAACGACTTACTGATCGCTCCGTGAATTTCATTAAGAAAAACAAGGATCAGCCTTTCTTCTTGTATGTACCTCACATCATGCCTCATGTACCAATCTTTGCATCAGACCGATTTCGAGGAAAATCAGCCCGGGGATTATACGGAGATGTTATTGAAGAAATCGACTGGTCTGTTGGTGAAATCGTGAAAGCGATAGATCAGCACAACCTCACAAACAATACACTGATTATTTTCACAAACGATAATGGCCCATTCTTAAGTTACGGCACACATGCGGGTCAGTCTGGTGCACTTCGAGGCGGCAAGTTGACAACATTTGAGGGTGGTGTACGAGTCCCAATGGTGGCTCGATGGCCGGGCACCATACCGGCAGCACGGACATGCAACACCCCAATTATTTCAATCGATTTCCTGCCAACATTTTGCCACTTCGCAAAAGCGCCGCTGCCGAACAAACCAATTGACGGCATAAATATTGCTGATGTTCTTCAGGGATCAGCGACTACTGTCGACCGACAAGACGGTCTTGTATTTTATGCTGGAAGTGAACTTCAGGCTCTTCGTGATGGAAAATGGAAAATCCACTTTCCCCATAAATATCTTATCGTCAACGGAGAAACACGAACCGACGGCAAGCCAGCGGGGTATGGTCGCCTTGCACCGCAATCAATTAGCAATAGTGGTATTGAAGGAATCGCCAGCAGGCATGGCTATGTCGTACGAGAGTTACCGTTATCACTCTATGACTTAAGCACGGATATCAGTGAGTCCAAGAATGTAGCTTCTGATCACCCCGAAGTCGTAAAGAAATTAACTGCTCGTGCTGACCGGTACCGAAAAACTCTTGGCGACAGCCTTCACAATATGAAGGGAACACAAACCCGACCAGTTGGGCGAAACAATAGAACCGAATAACTCTCATGCATACTTAAAAATCTGTGCGACAAACAAACCCAATAACAAACTCCGACTTCCTTCTCTCTACTGATGCTGCGAAAGAACTCTACGCAGCCGCAGCTAAAGAGCCGATTTATGACTACCACTGCCACCTTTCTCCTGAAGAAATTGCCGAGGATAAGCAGTGGGCAAACCTTACAGATGTTTGGCTTCGTGGAGACCACTACAAATGGCGAGCTTTGCGTGCGGCTGGCGTTCAGGAAAAGTACATTACTGGAAATGCAACGGATTTTGAAAAATTCTGTGCATTTGCAGAAACAATGCCAAAGTTTTTACGAAATCCGTTATGGCACTGGAGCCATCTGGAACTGTCACGAGTATTTGGCATTCATGACATTCTTAATGCATCATCTGCTCAACGCATTTGGGAAGAAACAAATGGTCAGCTGAAAAAACTCTCGGCCCAAACATTGCTGAAGCGTTTTCGAGTCGCGGCTATCGGAACAACAGACGACCCATGCGACAACCTTGAGCATCATTTGAAGATCGCTAACAGCCCATTAGTAACTCGGGTGTACCCAGCATTCCGTCCTGACAAAGCCCTAACGGCAGACCAACCAGAAGCTTTTCAGGATTGGATCAAACAACTTGAACACATTACTGGCTTTTCGTGCAACGACTTTGAATCCTTCCTGGAAGCGATTGCAAGCCGCCATAACTTCTTTCATGGGACTGGAGGTCGTCTTTCAGACCATGGGCTCGCCCAATGCTTTGGCAGGGGTGGTACAAAAGACCAGGCAAAACAAGTCTATGACGCTGCCCACAAGGGAGACTTCGTTTCCGGTGACGCACTTGAGGCCTATCGTGGCTATATGATGATCTATTTCGGTGAACTGGATGCACAAAAAAACTGGACAAAGCAACTCCATCTTGGCGCATTACGAAACACGAATAGTCGCGGGCTCCAACAACTCGGACCTGATGCTGGCTATGATTCCATAGGTGATTTGCCACAAATGGAAATGCTTATCGGATACCTAGACGAACTCGACAAGCGACATTCTTTACCAAAGACAGTTCTGTACAACCTCAACCCTTCAGACAATTATGCCGTCGCTGCTGCTTGTGGAAACTTTCAAGGTGACGGCATCGCCGGCAAGATCCAGTACGGTAGCGGCTGGTGGTTCCTTGACCAACTGGACGGCATGCGCTGGCAGATCAACACCCTCTCCCAAATTGGTCTTCTGTCCAATTTTGTTGGCATGCTAACAGATTCACGGAGTTTCCTATCGTACCCAAGGCATGAATATTTCCGCCGACTGCTTTGCAGCATTATCGGAAACGATATTGAGCAGGGATTACTACCAAACGACATGGCCGCAATGAGAAACATGGTTTGTGGTATAAGCTATCGTAATGCAGTCCAATATTTTGACATGGAACCAGGTGACGTCTGACGGCGACCTGACCAAGCAGGAAATTTTTTCAGCCGGCAACAATACACCGGGCCGACTGCCTCCAGAACACGTCGCCAAACCATCCATTTATGAACAGGGCTACTCATGACAAGAATCCTTCTCTCTCTTCTCCTTGCGACACTCACACTGATTGGGAGCAAAAACCTAGCTGCTGGTCCATTGTCAAGAATGAGACAACGCGGAACTCAACGAATAAAAACCTTACGAACTGGCAATACATCGCAAGCCTCTGTCACCAAAAGTTCGAAAGAACAGGGAGACGCTGCGATGCCAACTAAAGTCAACATGCCTCCTCAAGGATTTGTTTCTTTGTTTCATGGCAAGAATTTAACCGGCTGGTACGGCTGGGGCACACAAGACCCAAATGACTTCATAAACATGTCACCAGAGGAGCAAATTGATTACAAAAAAAAATCAATTGCCGGTGGGATTCTCAACAAGAAAGGTGTTGATGTGGGAGATCACATCAATGCCCATTGGCGAGTTGAGGACAATGAAATCGTGAATGACGGAAAAGGGCTCTACCTCACAACTGACCAAGAATATGGCGACTTTGAACTCTTAGTGGACTATAAGATGCAGCCCCTTGGTGACAGTGGAATCTACCTTCGTGGCATCCCGCAGGTCCAGATATGGGATTCGACTGAAGAAAAGAAATTCAAGCTAGGCGCGGACCGAGGGTCCGGTGGACTCTGGAACAACAAACGAGAAGAAGGCAAACACCCCCTTGCTTTAATGGATCGCCCTTTCGGTGAATGGAACAATTTTCGAATTAAAATGATCGGTGAACGAGTAACTGTTGAGCTCAACGGAGAAACTGTTGTGCGAAATGCTGTCATGGATAATTTCTTTGCACACCGAAAAAATAAAGGCAAAAAAAATAAAGCTGACGGTTTCCTTGTTGATCCTGTACCGCCAAGAGGTCCAATCCAATTACAAACACACGGCAGCGAAATCCGATGGCGAAATATTTTCATACGAGAAATCTCACCGAGTGAAGCCAATGAGTTCCTAAGATCACAAAACAGTAATGGCTTCGTCGAACTGAATAACGGACAGGACTTGTCAAACTGGCAAGGAGCAACTGACAGCTACGCAATCCATGAAGGCAACATCACATGCAAGCCCGGCAAAGGTGGGGATCTTCTTACAAAAGAGTCCTTTGGTAATGCCGCCATACGCATTGAGTTCAGACTTCCGGCAGCAGGCAATAACGGAATCGCTTTACGAGTTCCAGATGGTGGGCATAGTGCTCACGATGGCATGGAAATTCAGGTCATTGATGACGCTGGCTATAACGCCAGAAGGACATCCGCGGGGAAGTCAAAACTTAAGGACTACCAGCATCACGGCAGCCTTTATTTTTGCGTTGGTGCCAAGCAAGGCTATTTGAGACCAACTGGTGAATGGAACTTTGAAGAAATTGTTATTCAAGACCAAAAGTTAACGGTGACACTCAATGGCACATGTATTCTTGATGTACAACTTGACGCTCTTAATCGAAATGAAATGGACCATGTACCTGGAGGCCT
>ERZ1048872.2044-NODE-2044-length-15215-cov-6.329617_pt1 | contig 15215 bp, 11 predicted proteins | sample MGYA00383100_ERZ1048872 | MGnify/ENA primary metagenome ERZ1048872 (study PRJEB29581, sample SAMEA5548370) | metagenome | biome: marine; feature: coastal; material: water | depth 50 m | study: Short-term variability in the microbial, nano- and picoplankton... | reverse complement strand
TTCAATGTTGATCGGACAACAAACCCTAGAGCACATCATATTTGGTTTACAGATAACTCATGCATTTTGGGGGTCGGAGACTGCATTCAAATCACAGGACAGAACCTCGGAGGGACAACCGCAGATGATGCGCGAGACGTAATCCATCACGTCTGGGTCAACGGGAATAGGTGCGAAAAAATGCGACAATCGTGCGTCTTTTCAAAGACTCAATCCCACTTTATCGTTAGCGAAAACATCTGTATTCAGAATGATGACGGAGGTGGCTGCTTCAACCTCCAGTACGCACCAACATACACGTGGTATATGTTTAATACCGCCTATAACTCCTCAGGTTTTTCTCGAAATAGTACTAACAACATTGCTCCATCTGTTTCTAGTTCAGTCAAAATGGTTAACTATTGGCTCAACAACATATCTATTAATTCAAGAGTGTCAGGTAGGTTCAATTTTAACGGGATGCCGATGTCAGGTGGTTTTATCATGGCGCAAAACCCACCGCTAGAAGCTGGTTCTAGACGATATATTGGATGGAACACCTGCATCGATTGCTATACTTTCTATACAAACCCGGGAGCAGGCGACACCGCAGAGGTTGCATACTATATATACAAGAACGCTCACATAAGCCCACCAGCAGTTAGTCAAACTGAGTTTGCTAACGTTCAAAAGTCGCACTACGTCTATGAGTTAAACTCAAATCAAAAATCGTCAACTCACTTTGACTGTAACTTAATCGATTCGCGGCACCCTTTTCTTGCAGGACGCGTTGTTTCAAATTCGCTGTTGCAGTGGCAGGAAAATTCAACAACAAATGAAGACGCAAACTCTTTCTATTCTGACCCTATGTTAATAAACGAAAATCATGACCTCACACTGTTAGACGCGACACCTTCCGAGAACTCAAATCTCGTTGATCCACCAGCTGCAGCTTGTACAGGCACAAAATTTCAGGATGGACACGATCCGTATCTAGAGTTCAAGACGTTATATGGTATTGACATATTCGTTGACTACTATGGAAATCCACGCGAAACCGGCGGAATATCTGATATCGGGGCTGTTGAACGTCAGTAAAAAGCTTCTTTAATTACCTTTAAATGATGTATTCATCATTGATGAATTAAACGCCAAACAGTCCACTCTTTTCATCAACGAGTTGAAATGAATCTCACTATTCCACGACAAAAAAATAGAATGCAAAAACTGAAACTTATCTATCTGTTCTCGCCAAGTTTTTCTGGATCAACATTGTTGACCTTAGCACTAAATCACCACCCGGACATTGCTTCAATCGGCGAAGTCAAGGCCACGGCGATGGGAGATGTGAGCAATTACCATTGTTCTTGTGGAGTGTTGCTTAACGACTGTGACTTTTGGAAAGGCATAGCGAAGAAAATTAATAGACTGGGGTATCAGTTTGAACTTGATAACTTTGGCACACACTATGGCAGCAGTAATTGGCTTAAAAATCGTATTCTTGGTGCTCAGGTACGCGGCGAGAATTTTGAATATCTTCGAGGTAAGGTTATTGAACACTGGCCTACTCTGCAGAAAGAATTTAATTCGATCAATCGACTAAATTTCGATTTGACTCGAATTCTTAAAGCTCAGTTAAAAGGAAAGTATTTTTTAGATAGTTCGAAAGACCCCCAGCGTTTGCTCTATTTGCACGAAACTAGTAAGTATGATGTTCGCGTCATTAAAATGTTTCGTAACGGACTCGCTCAAAGTAACTCCTGTCGAAAAAAAGTGGAATTGCGCATGAGTTTTGTTGACGCTGTTCGAGACTGGACGAGCACCGTCTCTCAAATCGAACGGGTATGCAGAAAATTTAACACCGAAAATATTTTCTCTCTGAGTTATGAAGAATTTTGCCAGGCACCAAAAAACACTATAGATAAAATCAGTGATTGGCTTAATTTAGAACCCATGACTATAGATTGGTCCAATCTAAATACTATCTCACAATCTAATCACGTCCTTGGTAACAGCATGAGGACCCAGAAAAACATATCTATAAAATTGGATAACTCTTGGGAATCGGAAGTCAGTAAAAAAGAGCGAGAACTTTTCAGACGCATAGCCGGTAAAACAAATAGATTACTCGGTTATAAATGATCGTCAACGCGAGTAAAACAACTTCATGTCAGAAAGACACGCTAGCGAGCCACAGGACCTTGGACAATCAGAAAAACCTCAAATATTCTAAGACAAGCATATGTGAGAGCCAGTGAGGAAAAAGGATGTCACCGGCAAGGCACAGTTTTCATACAATGTGGTTGTATATTGGTTTGCACAAATTCTAGTAATCGCCTCCGGATTTATTGTACCTCGTCAAATAAGTGACAATCTCGGTATAGAGATACTTGGGGTTTGGGATATTGGGTGGGCAACCTATAACTATCTCGCTATCACCGGTTTCTTTGCTATAGCAGTGAATAGATACATAGCTTTGTATCGTAGTACTGGCGAACAAGACAGACAATCACAAGTCTTCAGCACATCAACAATAATACAATTCTGTGTTTGTCTAATATTGCTACTGCTCTCACTCTTCTCCCTTGAGCAATCAAAAGAATACTTAGAAAATAAGTTTAAGTCCGATGAAATAACAAACATTCTGCGTCTATTTTGTTTCGCTGTTATCGTTAGACTCCTTGGTGATTCCAGTCGAGGCGTAATAACAGGGGAACACCGATGGGATTTACATCACATAATAAACGCAATTCAAGATATTTTGCTGACAATAGCCTTAGTCATCGCATTGAAAATCGGTGCTACGATTCTTACACTTGGTTACATCGTCCTAATATCATCAATCGCCACTACATTTACTCGGATTATTGTACGTAAAAGAATTAGTCCAGACACAGTATTTAGTTTTAGACTTTGGAACAAAAAACTCGCACGAGAATTCTTTCTGTTTGGAGCAAAATCTTTCTCAAACTCAGGGAGTCAACTGATCCTATTTCAAACAGCCGCCATACTATTGGGGGCCGTTGCTGGACCATCTGCTTTGGCAATCTATACGCGCACTCAAACACTGATTCGCATAAGCGATGGCCTTATTCAGAAGATCGCAAACATGTTTGTTCCGATTACTAGTAGTTTAATTGGTCTCAACCGAGATAGAGAAGCTCGAGAATTATTGCTGGACAGTTGCATATTGTTTATGAGTATATCGATACCAATTAGTCTAGGGATGATATTCTTTGGCGACCTTGTAATTGAGGTTTGGATGGGAGCCGAATATGCAAAGCGTGAAATCATTGTCATTCTAGCGCTGGGGTCTCTCTTCCCTATAGCTCATACTGGCGTATTTAGCGTTCTCGCAGGAATGAATGCGCATGGCAAACTTGGGATCATAAGTTTAAGCATCACCTTATTCGCTTTGCTGGCCTCAATACCTATTCTAAACAGCTATTATGCAGTTAGTTACCTATCCGTCTCAATTTTCGTTGCTGTAACTTGGGGACTTAGCAGAGGATTTTGTCTACCCATCTTTTTACTCCACCAATTTCAAATTAGTATCAAGAAGTATCTAATCTGCGTGGTTGTTAAACCAAGTGTATTTTATGCACCAATGGCCATCTTTTTTTATTTTGCACGACAGCAATTCAAAGATGGCTCCTATCTTTCCTCACTGGCACTCTGCGCTCTAGCGGGAATAATAACAGCGATCCTTATCTGGAAATTTCTCTTACCACCTAATATAAAGAAACTTCTCCAACCCACAAAAGCTGCAACTTGACCCATAACGGCACCCAATTAACTAGTAGCTGCCATGATAGGTTTTTAGGGCATCTTTCGAATTTTATTTCGCAATTTTTTTGGCCGCTCCGGGAATTGTGCGCCTTACGGCCACAGCTTATACCGATCAATTCTTCGCACCCCAATAGTTATGTTCAAATGATCAATACAAAGTTTGACCTAGAGTTCTATCTTGCAGCTGATAAATTTGCGCTCGGCAAAACCTACAATTCTCCGAAAATACTAAACGATGAGGTCTGGCTGTACCAAATATTCTTGAGGACAGCTGATACTATAATAACAATCAGACTTCTTTGATAAGCGAAATACTAAAACGATACTATCATTTTCGCGAGCGTAAACTCGCGGTAGCACTCGGCTTTGACATTCCACACAACGTTTTTGGTGCCGGACTCAGAATCAATCACTTTGGAAATATTGTAATTAACGGAAACTCAAGAATTGGCATGTGGTGCGATATTCATCATGGTATCAATATCGGGGCAAACAACCCCCCTGACCCAAAGGTACTCGTTCCGGAGATCGGTTCTAACGTGTGGATAGGTCCAAACTATTTGGTCAAATCACAATCGCATCGGGTGTTGTTGTTGGCGCAAATGCTGTAGTCAATAGAGACGTCCCCGAAAACTCAACGGTTGTTGGGATTCCAGCGAGAATAGCACCTCACAGAGGTACAGAAAGCGTTGAGGTGGCCGCAAGCTTACACAAAATGCGGAAATTTTTTAAAGAGAACCCAAGATTCGAAAAATATAATCCAGAGCAACGTGATATCGCCTCATTACAGTAGAGGAATAGTCAGTTAACACCTTGAAAGGTTGCGTGGCGTTAATGCGACACACAAACCACTTAAACACGAGATTCACTTTCTCTTCAGAACCCTGTCGTACTGTTTCAACCATTTGGTATAGTGCCCCCCATATTGCTGCGACAAAGACTGAATTGGCTCATAATAATAGTCACTCATCGCTTTTCTAAATAATTCAGGCATACTTTTGTCAAACGATTGGTTTACTTTTGAATTTGATTTTTCAGAAACCTTATCGTGATCAAGATTCAAAAAATCAAAAAGGTTTCTGACTAATTTGTCCGGGCTCTCAACGATCTGGTCGTAATACCCAATAAATATTTCTTCTCGTGAATAAACTGCAAACCAGTTATTCAAAATTGTACGATAATCAGATTGAGCCAACTTTGCCGGATGATGTGCAGCCGTAATTAATTGGTTGATGCTACTTTTAGTCAAGCCGGGCGTAAAACGCTGATCGTGATACCTTAGTAATGACCATGCCCGCTCTACTGGGTCTCGCATCATGAATAATATTTTACAGTATGGATTCAATTTTTTTATTGCTCTTATATCATCAATCTGCAAGACCGAGTACTGTGGAGTGATTTCTCCTGCTATTCGATTATCGGCAGTAGCAAAAAGTGATGCGTACCAATCGTCGCTTGGCTGACCAAAAAGGTACAGCCAATCCCAACGCAACTTGTCAAGAGAGGGTCTTATCAAATTGGAGCCGATGGCGCGATATAGATGATAGCGGTATTTCTGAAAATGTTCCTCAGACGAGAAAGCACGCTTTACCAAACTGGAATCATTCAGATAACTCGGACCGTCATACTTCAACGAACGAGAAAAATAGTGTAGTTCTTTAATTCGCGGTAACCAAACATCAGAATGCTGAGCAAGTTGCCTGGCCACCCAGGTTGTCCCAGAACGTGCAGCACCTATACCAATAAAATCAGGAAATCTTGAAGACAAACTACCACCTTTGAATTGATGAAACATAAAACCCACATCTCGACCGCCAGCGTGAGATCTAAATTTTAAAAAATTTCAATATTGAAGGCCATTGATCACACAAAACTACTTACTTCTTTTTCAAACTCGCGCATCGAAGCATTCACAGTATGATTATTTAGATAATAACTCTCAGCGTGCGCCCTCGTCTCCTGCCAAACCGTTTCAACCATCAACTCTTTTAAAGCAGTCTGCAGCGAATCAATATCAGTGGCCGTGCGACCCATCGCATATCTTTCCACCACGCCATCCGGATCAAACGTTGTAACTAAGGGGAGGCCTACACTCCATGCTTCGAGATATATATTTGGGAATCCCTCGTAAATTGATGTTGAGCACAACAAATAAGATCGATTAAAATACTCTCCCATTTTCTCATGAGGCACACGACCGTGTAGAATTACATTCTCCAAGGGTTCTGCGATCTCTTTCATTCTTTTAGCGTAGGACGTATCTCTTCCAAAATTATAATCACCAATCACATCAAATATCATTTCGGGAAAAAGTTTTGCGAGTTCTAAAAAGTATTCAAGTCTTTTTTCTGGCGTAAATCTACCGGCCCAGAGTATGCGTTTTTTCTTGTGAATCACATCCGTGTATGCTCGCTCCGTTGTTTTTTGAAAACCCTCACATGGCATTCGAATAACTCTTGCGTCCAAACCAAATTCATCGCGCAACAATCTTTTTTGATTCTCGGTCTGACACACTATCCGATCACAATTCATGAGCCCATATTTATAGAGCAACCTTTCTCGCAGGGGTTTTAAGGCAGGCAATTCTTGAACACAATCAACATCGTTTGCTATCGAGTAGACCACTTTTTTACCATTTAAGCGTGCCCAAAGCACCAACTGACCCAAACCCATGTCACCGCAGTTATAGTAATACACATCTGAATCTGCCCTCTTAAGTGCCGCGACAAAACTGGTCCAACGTGGGTAAATAAATCTAATAATAGGGATTCCATCACTTTCTTTACAAAGCTTTCGAACCACAACGCCATCGTGATGTATACCATCAGGGTAATCGTTATCCCACGCTATCATCGTTGTGGAGTATCCTTGTTCGACAAACCACCTTGACATCATAGGTACCTGAACTTCAATTCCACCTACGTGGGAAGTATCTTTTTTTGCGAGCACTCCGTAGGCGTTATGTGCTAACAAACAAAGTGAGGGTTTCTTACCTTTTTGGGCAGAATGAACATTATTCGTTTTTTTTCTGTTTAATTCCAAAATTTCGGTCTCGAAACGTTCCATGACCACTTCTGGACGATGCGTGCTGTGAAAATATTGAAGTGCATTTTGACTTGCAACGCTCCAATTTTTACTCTTGATCAAGTCCTGAATTTCCTCCACTAACTCATCAACAGTGTCGCCAATTCGACCTAAGCCTTTACCGACAATCAAGTTATCTGGGTCAATCGTTGCGACTACAGGGAGACCCACACTCCAGGCTTCGAGGAACACGTTCGGGAAACCTTCAAATGACGACGTGGAACACAACAATGTCGCAGCGGAGTAGTGCAGCGCCATGTCACGTCTAAGTAGCTTTCCATGTACCGTGACATTCTTGGTAACTAAGGCCTGTTTTTTGAGCGCTTGGGAATAATTTGTCTCGATACTTGCGCCACCAACGATATCGAAGTGAACCTGTGGTAATTTTTTAGCAATTTCCAAAAGCCAAGGCAGTCGCTTTTCCTCGGTAAAGCGTCCAACCCAAAGCACGCGAACCTGATCACCAGTATCGTTCGCGTTTAATGCTTGCCCCTTGAAACCAGGGTTCGGCATTGGTATTAGCGTAGAATTAAGGTTGAAATTACAGCAGAGACTTTCTTGCTCTTCTTGAGTTTGAACAATTATTTTATCGGCATGATTCAATCCATAACGGTATAGTAGCTTTTCTCGTATTGGACCCAGCGAAGGCAGTTCCCTAAGACACACCTCATTATTCGCAACCGAATAGAGCACTGGCACGTTATTTTTTCGCGCCCAGAGCATAATCTGTCCAAACTCCAAGTCACCATAATTATAGTAAATCACATCGGGTGATGCCCTTCGAAGCGCCTGAATCAAACTACTCCAGCGAGGATAGAAAAATCGAACACCAGGAATTCCGGCATTTCTTTCGCACAAACTAATTACGCGAATACCATCTACCGAAGTTTCTTCACCATAATCCTCGTCCCAGCAGATCAAACTGACAGCATAGCCCCGACTAGCGAACCACCTCGCCATCAATGGGATTTGGATTTCCACACCGCCTATAAAGTTCGAGTTATTTCCTGTTAGTGCACCATAGGAGTTTTGCGCGACAAAACAGATATTCAGTCTGTCGATATTTAAGTTATTGTCATCCATGAGTCATTTCTGTTCTAGTTATTCGGGGCCAATTACCATTGAGAGCGTATTTGTCCTAGGGCTATTATTCTCACTAGTTACTTGCGTGCACTCGTTCAGACTTTAAAAGCGAAATGGCAACACTATGTAATATTTCGTAAGCTCTCTCATTTTGCGGGATTGAGATACGGCGAAGTGCCAACAATTCTGAATCGCCTACCCTATTTGAACCTTCGATGGTGGTAACAGCCGTTTTATAACCGCATTCGGCTAGCGCTGCGATACTACGCCTATTGAAATCCCCGTTGGGGTAACAAAAGTGTAGACACCGTTCTCGAGTAGTTTCTTCTATCCAGCTTTTCGATTCCCTAAGTTCGGCAAGGAGCAATTGGTCTGATATCCGATCAACTCTGACATGGCTTACGGTATGACTACCATACGTAATTTTATCGTGCTTACCTGATACTTCATCAGCAGTCATAATTTCTGCGACGGGATCATCTGTAATTGAATCTAGCAATGAGGTACCAGCAAGCTTTTCTAATCGAAATGCTTCAGAAGCAATATCACTCAACATCGCACAATCATCGCTATACAAATCTTTTATTGATCGCCGAAGATACACATAATCTTCTTCAAATCTCGACCGGGGTTTCAGTTTTATTTTGAAAACTTGTTCCTGCAAAGTAATTTCAATCTCGGGCAACTCAAGCTTTTGGAGCACGAAGTCAAGGCGATCAATCCACATCGGCGCTCTGCTTTCTATGTGACCGGTAGACAAATAGAACATAGCGGGTGAGTCTTTCCTGACCAAAATGGGCGCAGCACATGTAATATTATTTCGGTACCCATCATCAAAGGTAAGCCCTAATTTCGCACGCTTGGGTACAGCGTGCTGTGCTAAACTGTCAGCAATTCCATCCATCGACTCAAAGTCAAAATAACAATTTAAGACACTGATTACGTATTCCAGCTGCTTAGGAGGTGTTCTTCTCCAACTAGGCTTCCAATGCCGCGTCATCTGCTCATCGAGCACACCATGGATCATTAGAATGGGAATACGGTCCCGGTGAAGATGTATCAGCATTCTATAAATACCAGAGTAATACAGCGCTGCTTTGAACAGGACTCTTAAATATTTTTCCAAATTTTTTCCTTCGTCGAACCGCCTTCAAGCAAAACAACAATTACTTAACGACACGCTTGAGTCAAAGCGTAAGTCGAAGTGTCGGAGCAGCGGCACATACTTATGAGAAGCTAAAGACCAGAGTATTTCTTGGTCTAGTTTACATTGTAATGCTAAATGTAATCATACTTTTAGCGTACAATTTACAAAGTTTTACATCATCGGCAGAACATGAGGCCCGCAGCAAACTCATGTTTTAATCTAAGGATATTTGTTGTACTTACGATGAAAGTAGTTTTAGTCAGCAGATTCCCATCTAATATCGATCAGCCTCGAGGCGGCGTAGAAACCGCAACGGTCGCTTTAGCAAAGGCACTCTTCAGCCTAGGTATCACCGATCTTCACATTGTAACAATTGAAAAGCACCTCCCTGAAATCTGCATCGAAAATCACGAAGGTTTGACAGTACACCGTCTGCGCCGAAGTCGATGGCCAATGATTCTGGATGCGATCGTTGGACCTAGCGTGCGTATCTTGAATCAATACCTCCGCAAATTAGAACCGACTGTTGTGCATTATCATGAGACATGGGGATTCAGTGCGCCTAAATGTGGATTCCCCGCTGTGTTTACCGTTCACGGCTTTGATAGTCTTAACCTAGCTACTGAGAAAGCCCCTTTTTGGCGAACCAGATCGAAACTATGGGCCTGGGCTGAATCCATTGGACTGCAAAAACAAAAGCACATTATTTCGATTGCGCCTTATGTGCATGGTGCAATCAAAACGAAAACCAGCGCAAAAATCAGTGATATTTGGAATTCTCTGAATCCTCTCGCTTATTCAGTTAGAAGAAAAGAAAAGAACGGCTCATTACTATTTTTAGGATGGCTAAACCCCCGAAAGAACCCGCTAGTTATTGTAAAAGCGGCAGCAAAACTCATAAAGAAATATCCAGAATTGAAAGTCCGCCTGTGTGGAGAGGCTTCAGTTCCCCTTTACTTTGGAGAACTGCAACGTGCCATTTCGGATATGGATCTCACTAAATGCGTTGAAATACCAGGACGCCTGAATCAATCAGCAGTGCGCAAAGAACTCAGTACCGCAGCGTTGCTCGTTTTGCCTTCGTTTCAAGAAAATGCACCGATGGTCATTGCGGAAGCGATGGCTGCTGGTATACCCATTGTCGCCTCTAACTTGTGCGGCATCCCTGACATGGTTGAAGATGGAAAATCAGGATTGTTACTCACTGATCCCACCGACCCAGATGAACTCGCTAGTACGTTAGATCAGTTACTAAGCAATGAAGAACTTCGTCGTTGCTTGGGAGAAAGCGCGAAAAATCGGGCAGAACAACTCTTTCACCCTACCCACGTCGCCAGTCAGACTATCGAAGTATACAAAAAAGCTGTCTCCGACTACTCCTTAAAAACACGAGCTGTCTGAGAGCATCCAAACATTGAACCGTCTATTTGCAACTATTTTCCTGTCCATTACTTATAGCTTCTCGATACTTATATCTGTCTTGACCAAAGGTTGGCTTAAGTCAGAAACTCGCCGCAGTAGGATCATCGTAAATGGGACATTTCATAATCCTAACTGGTTTCATGCTCATATCACGCCACTAGTCAATAGCGGCTACGGAGAAGTCATTCTCGTTTGCGATGCACCCATTGCTGAACTACCAAATTTAATTTACGAGTGCCCTCCTAACTGGGCGAACAAAATTCTTAGTCGTGCCGGAGCAAAATTTGTCTGGACCTTTATGCAAGGCTTTAAGCACCCGGCAGATATTTACATTGGCTACCACATCTTCCCGTCCGCAGTGACCGCACTGGTCTGTGGTCGGTTATTTGGTGCAAAAGTTGTCTATCAATTAACGGCTGGTGAACTTGAACTTCAAGGCGGCGGCTGGAACGCTGAAAACAAAGTAATGGTGGCGTTATCACGCCCCTCGATACTTGTTGAAACGCTAGCTCATGCTCTCATGCGTCAATATGATCTAGCAATTGTACGTGGGTCAAACGCCAAAAATTATGTTTTGCAGCATAAATTCCGTAACGCCTTGGCGGTCGTTACCGGCAGCGTCGAAACTAAATTGCCAATTAGTGACTCAAAGGACATTGATCTAATCTTTGTTGGCCGGCTAAGTGAATACAAGCGTCCCGATAGATTGCTAGAAGTGGTAGCTGGCGTAGGGCGCTCGATTTCTGAATTTAACGCAACCCTCGTCGGTGAAGGTCCTGACAGGGTAGCGCTAGAAAGTCAGGCCCGCGATTTAGGAATAGAAAAAAATGTCACTTTTCTGGGACAGCGCGATGATGTCCCTACCTTACTGAGCAGAGCCAAATTATTCGTTCTGACCTCCCGCTGGGAAGGTGTGTCCATCGCGATGCTAGAGTCCATGGCGATGAGAGCTGTGCCTATCGTAAGTAATGTAGGAGACTTACGGGATTTCGCAATCAACGGCGAAACAGGTTACGCCATTGACCAAGAAGACAAGGAGGGCTTCATCAACGCGATAGTTAAATTACTGTCGGATGAAAAACACAGAGCATATTTAGCAACAAACGCTCGGCAACTAGTCGTTGAAAAATGTGATAGAGACATTGTGTCAGAAAGGTGGTCAGACATACTTAACAACCTCATAGATTGAAGCGAGAGTCCGAGAATAAAGCAGAATTAACACCACAAGACAAAGCTAAGATGGAATAAATGCAGTCTTCCATTCAGAAATCATATAACCTGAAAACTCTCAGAACTGATATTCTAGTGTTAGCCCGCCCGCAACTTCATCGTAATCGCGTGGCAGGTTTTGATAATTGCGCGCGTGATGTTCTAGCCAGAGTGCCCATCTAACATCGGGATTAAACCGATAGGTTCCTTGCAGGCGATGGTTTACGAGTTTTGATTTTTCGTTTGCAGGAATATTCGTAACGAAGGATGAGTCTTCGGTGCCTCTAAAAGTATATCTAAAAGTGAGTTTTCGAGAAGATCTGTACATCAAATATGTCACGAAACCATATACCTTCCTATCTTCCTTTCGGGTCTGATAGTCTTGGTCGTCATAGTAAAGATTAAATGTGAAACTAAATCGCTTGTTCGCTAAAGAAGTACGGTAAACCAAGTCCGATCTAATTCTCTCAACAATGTCAGCATTCGCAAGATTCGAGTCACGATTGAATCGTGAATCCGGTAAATTTTCACTTACCCCTATACCAATACTGGAATCTGTCAATTCTCTATTTCCACTGAAGCTCCACGATGAATTGCTTTTATTAGCAGAAACAGAAAAGCTCAGATAAGGGCCAGACAATGAAGCACCCATGTTCCGGTCAATGCTGTTGTGTCCAATTGCGATAGAATACTGAAAATTTCGTGGGTTACCCTCAAGTGTTACATTGTACCTTTGAAACTGGTAATCAAATATTGAATCGTCAAACTTGGCCTCGGCAGCAAGCACAGTGACCTTGAGTTTATCTTGTGCGTTTATAATCCGCTGATACTCAAGCCCTAGCCGCCCCTGCTGGCTATTATTCGTACTACCCCGTGAAAAACTACTCTCGACATAACTTGCATCGACGGCAAACGTGTTGTTCCTACCGAAACCTATGGACAGACGAGGACCGGTTTGAAGGATATTTCGATTCGTTTGATTTGAAGGGTCGTTCCCAAGTAACGAATCAATCTTGAGCCTTCTTCTATTTTGGGAAAGGTTCCAAACAAGGCTTCGATCAAAAATTTTCCATAAAAATGTACCTGATCCAAGCACATCGCTTCTATCTGCGAATGTATTCTTCGTGTAGTCAATTCGAGTAGCTGAGTAGTTCAGATTCGACTGAAAGTTGCCTGAGCCAATCCTATAGTCTATGACTAGAGAAGGCTCTACTTTTACATCATGATGCGCTTGGCTTTTTGAAGACAAACCAGAATTGTTAGTGTGTTCAACATTCAACCCGATTTTTGTTATATATTCGCTGGCGCTAGCGCTGCAGGCCAAAAAAAAAGTCAGAAAAAACAAAAAACAATGAGGGCTTTTGTGAATAAGCATTTTTACGGTTTTGCAATTATCAAACAGGAAAAAGACTAATATATATAGAATAATATAGTCTCAAAACAGCAAGCAGCTAAACGGTTAGTTTGATAGAGCCAGTAGAATGTTGACTATTCTTTCGCAAGCCTTCCCGTCCCCATAAGGGTTATGCGCTTTGCTCATCTTTGTATACGCTTTTTCATCGCAAAGCAGTATCTCTGACTCATCACAAATTTTCTGGACATCAGTCGCTACCAAACGTACGGTACCAGCCTCCACGGCCTCAGGTCTCTCTGTCGTGTCCCGCATGACGAGCACAGGTTTTCCAAGAGAAGGGGCCTCTTCCTGCACCCCCCCAGAATCAGTCAAAATGAAATAGGATTGCATCATCAAGTAGACGAACGGCAGATACTCCAGAGGGTCAATCAGAAAAATATTTTCTTTTCCGCTCAGGTACTTATTCACTGGTTTCTGAACGTTGGGATTCAGATGTACTGGGTAGACGATTTGGACTTCCGGATGCTGTTCTGCAATCTGGTTGATCGCCTGACACATTCTTTCAAACCCAGCGCCGAAGCTCTCACGACGGTGACCGGTAACGAGAATCAGCCGCATATTCGGATCTAGAAATGGAAATCGAGCTGCTAAATCATTCGAGAGCAAATGATCAGACTGGATCTTCTTTTGAACCCATAGTAGCGCATCGATTACTGTATTTCCTGTTACGTAAATTGAGGCAGCGTTGACATTTTCAGCCAACAGATTATTTTTCGACCTTTCGGTCGGTGCAAAATGAGCATTTGTTAGCGCACCCGTGATTTTTCGATTCGCTTCTTCTGGCCACGGAGAATAGAGGTCACCTGTTCTCAGGCCAGCCTCGATGTGGCCGATAGGAATTTTTTTATAGTAGGCTGCGAGAGATGCCGCAAAGGTCGTACACGTATCGCCGTGAACAAGCACAAGGTCCGGTTCGAAATCAGCATATACGTGCTCGAGACCTTCAAGGACTTTAGAAGTGATTTTGCCAAGCGTTTGTCCTGGGCTCATAATATCTAAATCATATTCAGGATCAATATTGAACAGTTCCAACACCTGATCCAACATCTCCCGGTGTTGCGCTGTGACACAAACCCGCGAAGAGATACCGAGCTGTTCCTTTAGCGCTAATACCAACGGCGCCATTTTAATGGCCTCCGGCCGAGTGCCAAATATGGTTAAAACTTTCAAGACTCTCTCGCTATTTCTACTACCATTTTGTCCAACAGCAACCTACAGAATTATGTAACAAAAAAAACCAGCCTAAGTATTTAGGCTGGGAATCTCTCGGCTCGGGTAAACTAATACATCTTCATCTCACTAAAACTAAAACTGCCTAGACCCGCGCTTCCTCAAGGCACCCATCCCTAACAGACCAAGCCCGAGCAAAGCGATTGATGCTGGCGCAGGTACATTGAATCCTGAGGTGAAACTAAATACTTCTGCAATACTCCACTCACCAACGGTTGTGTCAATCGTATCAGTCAAGCTGTTTTGTAAACCGCAATCCGTGTCGCAAACAAAGCTGAAGTCACCTTGTCCGCCGATATAATTTTGACCAATGCCAACAATTTCTTCGCCGCTAATGATGGTGAAAACTAGGTTACCCGCCGCGCCAGAAGCAGCAGTCACAGGGCCTAAAACCCATTCTACGGTTGGCGTGGAAGCTAGATTAAAATCACTGAGTGTCAGCGCTACGGACGGCAAGGCCACTGAGTTGGACCCACCTGCCATGTCTGCAATATCGCCGCTCAAGACGTATGACATGGCATTGACAGAACTAGGATTAGTACCGCCGCCTAATTCAGCGAAGTCGTAGCCATTTAAAGCGCCCCCGTCGTCTGTGAAATCCCCGTAGGCTTGAAAATTTACAGAACCAGAAATAGGCAGGGCTTGCGCGCCACCAAGGGACATCAGGGCAGAAAGAAACACCCCGGTCTTTAAAAGACGATGAAACATAGTTTTTCCATTGCATAATTCTTTAAGAGTACAACAGTATTTGTTGCTCAAAAACTATGGTGCACTTTACATGCCAACTTTTTAAGTGCTTGTAAATAATTGACATTTTTGAATCTTTTTCAGAGACACTCCTGTACAAGTGGCAAAGTG
>ERZ1048872.2038-NODE-2038-length-15239-cov-8.604715_pt1 | contig 15239 bp, 10 predicted proteins | sample MGYA00383100_ERZ1048872 | MGnify/ENA primary metagenome ERZ1048872 (study PRJEB29581, sample SAMEA5548370) | metagenome | biome: marine; feature: coastal; material: water | depth 50 m | study: Short-term variability in the microbial, nano- and picoplankton... | reverse complement strand
TTAGACCCTACCGCTCAGCCTTCGCCACAAGTATTGTTTTGGATACAATGTCGTTGTGTTCGATGACGCGCAGGGCATACATGCCAGCAGCTAGATCGGACGTGTCGAGTCGAATAGGACCTGCCAGCAAACCGCTAGACAAGGGTTGGACCAGCACCCGTCTTCCGAGCATGTCAATCAGTTCAAATCGGACGTCATGCGGGATGTCACTGGCTAAGTTGATAGTCAGTTGATTGGCAAAGGGGTTGGGATAGGTGGCGAACTCAATGAGCTCGGGCAAATTCACGTGATGACGTGTTTGATACTCTAGCGACAGACGTGGGCGCATTTCGCGCGTTCCAAAATCTTTCGAGGCTACATCTAGTCCATCGGATGCGGCTAGATAATCCTGAAGCACAAGGCCGTGATTCGACGCCGGATTGTTAATCCATTGGGATACGAGCGCGAGCCCTTCAGCGTTTAGGGGTACTTCAAGAGCGCCAATCGCGGCTCCATTCACCTCACCAACCGATAGTTCATTTCTATCTGATGAGCCATCAGCTCCTTCTAACTCCCAAAATTCTCCGCTGGAAGCCGTCAGCCAGTTGGCTTCTTGCTCGTTCCACGCTCTACTAACGCCGTACATTTCATAGGTGTCTATTGATTCATCGAGCACCTCCAAGGCGATGGTAGCCTTTGTGACATCTACGCCTGGCGCGATTGCAGACAGGTCCCAAGACAACAGGGTGGCGCCCAAGGGTGATCCATCGGTCACAAGCCAGGGGTCGTCGCCGTACGAGTTGGAGGGGCTGCTGGATGCTATTTTTGTATCCCGCGTACCATGATACCTTGATATGGGCGCTTGACCGTCTTGGAAATTGGCCAGATTACGGTCGTGTTCATCCACAATGACGGGCCGATAGGCTACGGCTTCATTTCCTGCGTCATCCCGAACGAGTAATGCTACCTCATAAGTACCTAGCTCATTCAGGTCCAACGATAGCGTGGCCCCAATGGACGTTGTTTCCAACGAATTGGGTGCCCCAATACGCCATTCATAGGACGCGATGCTACCATCTGGGTCGAAGGAAGCCGATGCGTCGGCGTCCATGTGAATAGTGGCACCTTCTCTGCGTAGCGTCACACTCATTTCAGCTACTGGCAGGGCAGGGCTAATGGCTGGAGGAATGTCGGTATAGGTGATTTCGAGTCGAGGTCTTCGCGCGGCTTCTGGAAATTCACTGGAGGAGATATCAAGCCCATCATCTCCGGACGTATAGTCTTGAAAAATTAGACCGTAATTGGAGCTCGGATCGTCTATCCACTCCTGAATAAGGGGCAAGGTGGCTTCAGACAGATTAAATCGATAAAAAGCCGGAACGTCAGCGGTAATCGTGCCCAAAGAGGCCGGCGCATGGTCTGTGAGTCCACTTGCACCGGGAACGCCCCACGATTCAGTACCTGTTGCAAAGGCCCAGGTGGCTGTGTTTTCGTCCCATTCGCGACTTATCGCGTAGTACTCATAATCTAGATTGGAGATGTTAGTGATGTCAAACACCATTGTGGCGGATAGTACTTGTGCTCCAGCTGGAAACGCGCTCAAGTCCCACTTAATGAGAGTCGAATAATCTGGATTCGCATCCATTTCAAGATCTGGATCTGATCCGAAGCTAGTCTCAGGAGCATCCGATTTGATTTTGGTATCGGTGGTTCCAGCGTAACTAGGGCTTGGAGCAACTCCATCCTGGAACGCAATCGACTTAAATCCGGCTAGCAAACTGGCATCTCCAGTTTTTAAATCCTGCGCGGCATTGATCGTACTTCCGGATAGGGCGGGCAGACCAAGAAGATGAAGTGCCAAATTGGGTGCATCAGCATTCCTTATAGGTGTTAAGGCCTCTGTTCTAGATACATGATCTACGTCGGGATCTTGTCGATGACCTTGATTTATTGCGTAGAGATCAGCCCCAGACTCAACTCCGTAACCCCAAACCATAAATGGAATTGTGAAGTTGATAGACGAGCTAGCCTCAGTATGATTATTTCCGGACCCGCCGTGATCGGCCGTCAAAATAATACTCGTTTTTCCAGCATATGCCGGGTTCTGATCAACAAAATCGAGTAGCGAACCCAGCGCTCTATCTACTCTTTGGACCGCTTCGGCGTAGACGCTGCCGGGATGAGGGTCCCAAGTACTGATGTGTCCAACATCATCGGGCTCAAAAAAGTGAAGGAATGTGAGGTCAAATGGTTGTGCTGAGGCCATAATGAACGATTGTACGGCGGCAGCTGAGCTCGTCGAATACACATATTCGTCGATTTTGTCCTTTCCGTTGTCTTGACCTGTGACATCTGCCGCTCCGCTCGTAGCATCCCAACTTTGATCGAATAGACTGAATTTAGTCTTTGTGGAAAAAAGTCCCGTTCGGCCACCTGCATCATGTACTCCGTCAAATACGCTTGGCACATACGTTCCAGCTACGTTATGGACTGTTTCTCCGGGTGCCGGGTCAGTGTTTGACCTCCATTGATGTCCCTGAGGTCCATCTACAAATCGCCCCGTCAAAATGGAAGAATGATTGGGTAGCGTGATCGCATAGTCCGGATCAATTCGAGCATTGTTCGTTACCGCTCCCTCATCTATGATTTTGAAGAACGAGGGTAGGTTGCTACGTCCTAGGTTTTGGATGATATCGGATCTCAAGCCATCCACACTCACAATGATCACACGTTGCTCTCCAGATATTTGAGCCAGCGAAAGCCGCGCTCCAAATCCAGAGCCAAACAAAACTAACACGGTCCAGAGGGCCAAAAAGGATCTGGAAAAACCGAAAAATGAAGTGCAGGGATGCATGTTAAGTTAGCTGATGACCGAAAATGGCATTATTACCACAGTTATCGGTCAAATAAGACTAAACATTACCCTAGGCCAGACTCATGCACTTGTACGCTCAAGTAGCAAGATGTCGAAGGCTGTAATTCCATTTTCACAATGAACATGGTGTCCTCCAATTTGCTGCTCACTCAGCTTTGGAAGACTCCACCTCATTTTAGTTTCTCGGTATGAAGTGGGGGACAGGTCCTCGATACGAAAAACAGAGCAAGACGAGCCATAGGTGGAAATACCTTGATGCTGTCCAACTCGATAAAGCACTCCATCCTCGTCTTTAATGAGGCCGGCGTTTCGGCCACCATCGGAATCAATCAGGACGGGATTTTGGGCGTGTGGTGTCCAGTTAGAGCTAGTGGGCGAATCAGAATGGAACAGATATAACCTCGAAAAAATATCTTCGCACCCTTCTGGTCGAATATTTGTTGCCATCCACCACGTATCTCCAGCTTTAAAAATCATGGAGTCTGCGGCCTCTACATCCTTCATGAGCGTTCCAACCCTAGACCATTCAAGCGGAAAATCAACACATTTATATAATGGAATCTCTGCGGCTTCGCTCATTTCCGGGGTCATGTAAAGGTGTCCATCATGATTAAACATAAAGGGAAACGACATGTGGAAGTCTTCCTCAATCACGCGGCCCAAATACGTGGACTGGCCGCCAGACATATCGACGTTTGAGATGTCAATGGCGGAAATGCGACCTTTGTGATCCAAGTAAGAGTATTCTTCTACAAAGCAAATCGTTTGGTCGTCGCGTTCTACGATAAAAGGATCTGCGAAATAGGCATCCTTCAGATTAGGAATCAGATTAGCAGTAGATGCGGATGCCTCGTTCCATGACCCTGAAAATGTGGCTACGGCAAAACGTTGCTTTAAGCCTCGTAACGATCGAAAGGCTTCTTTGCATTCCCGTTTAAAAAAAGAACCCACATAGCTCAAAAAGTGTCCAAATTCGGGCTTTTCCCATGAAAGGGAGGGCGCAACCAAGGGCTTCAGGCTTCCATTTTTAGCGTATCGGTTCAGTACCTGTCCTAGGTCACTCATGCCCTCGCGGACTATGCTCACTGCATTGAGTGTCGATAGGCGTTTCGATTTGTATCGGGCTGAAAAAACGCAGACATCATTCAAGTACCCGAAAAGACCGGTAGCGCCGGATCCGCTATGACATTCCCAGAACCCAGGTGGACCTGATCTGCCAGATTCCGAGTCGCCATATACGATATCTAGTATTCCATCGGTTGCTTTGGGAGCGGGAAGTGAATCGATTAGTGGGGCGGGAATCGTGTCTACAATCAAGTCAAATGTCACACCGTTATCGATCGAGATGGCACCGAGATTCGTTCGCTTGAAATAGTCTTTAATGCTTCGAAAAAAGAGTTGCATCACGAATGCTTCTCTCCATCGAGATAGCCGAAAAAGCCATCCGGGTATATCTCTCTTTCGCGTGTCTAGAAGAACGGTCACATCAGCTTGCTCCCGTAATGATTCAATCATTCGGTGAAGATGCACCGATCCTTTAGGCGAGCCAACGAGTACACCGATTTTTCTTTGCATTGTAAAGCGGGTTACATCCCTTTAGTAACGATCGCACTGTGCTTCCGAAGCTGAGACGATGAAGATCTCAGAACATACGTACCCCGAGGGAGATGCTCGGTATCAATCCGTGTGGAACGCCCATCTGTCTGTATGAGTGCTACGCGACGTCCCAATATATCCAATAGTTCTACTTCTGGGTTATCGGAAGTGGGGACTTGAACCGTGAGGTGGCTCGAAAATGGATTTGGAAATGCAGATATCCCCTCGACTGGATGCTCCGGTTGAAGGTGTTCTTCTCCATCTAAGGAAATAGGGGAGGGCTTTTTTTGCACATAAAAAGAAGCACCTTCCGGAATCTGAATCGAATGGGATCCTCGTTTAACAACACTGACATACACATTGTAAGCGAGGTTGTTAACCAACAACGTCCGATCAAATAACAGACCCGAATTACTTGCTGTAGCAAGGAGGGAGTCGCTCTCAGGAATAACTAGCAGGGAAGAGGTGTTTTTAGTCACCTCGAGTCGAATTTCGTTCTTATCCCTGGTCAAACCGTTTAAAAAGTGGAATCCTTCATAGTTTTGTTGCATCGCGAGTAGCAAGCTTGCTTCCGAGCCTTGGATGCTTCCTGCGGTCCAAGTTGTCGAAAGGTCTAACAAATCAATGGATTCTCCCGTGTCGGAGGAAACCTGAATCGATCGGTTGTTTACTCCATTGGCCGCATATTCAATGACAAGTTTGGGTCGACTCGAAGCAGAAGAGGCTTCGTTAGAATGGAAATCAATACCGTCCCAAGCCTCCGAATAATCTTTAACAATGAGCCCATGGTTTGATTCAGGCGTATTAACCCACTGCTGCACGAGAGATAAGCCTTGTCCGTTTAACTGAAACGAGTGCATTCCGACATTCTGCGTTCCAATATATCCGATGATGTCCGGTGTGTAATCTCCTGAACCTGATGCTCCCGGAGATTGCCAACTACTGTCGTTTCCGGTCTCATTCCAGGTCGCACCTGCTTCTGACCATGCCGACGACAGGCCATACATTTCGTAGGTATCAAACGATGGATTAGTAATATCTATAATAAGAGAGACCGAGAGTATGGCTGCTGCTTGCGGTATTGCTGAAATATCCCATTTTAACAGCGCTGACTGACGTGGGTACCCATCGATTTCGAGCTCAGTAGCGGATCCAAACACAGTTGTAGGTGAATCGGATATCAATTTGGTGTCGATAGCACCAGCGTATCCTGCATCAGGAGAGACGCCATTTTGAAAGGACATCGTCTCCAGGTCGGTGGATCCGATAACGATCAATTTCTCGGATTGAGCGGTTGCCCCCGAATCGTCGGTAACGATCAGGCGAACAAGATATTGACCACCTGATGTGAAGGTGTGTTCTGGCCTCGAACCGCTACCCACTTTTCCGTCACCAAAGTTCCATTCATAGTCAACGACGAGTCCATCTAGGTCATAGGAAGCGGTTGCATCGAAGGCGACTCGTACGGGTCCGGATCCATTAACTGGATCATGAGAAAAGGAAGAGATAGGTGCTAAATTCGAGGTGGGTGGGGCTTCAAGAGAATAGACCAACGAAAGCTTGGGTCTTTTCGACGCGTCAGTCGCCTCACGCGAATGTATATCAAGACCGTCGTCGCCACCAGATGCGTTTTCGATAATGAAGCCAAAGTTCAACTCGGGATTTGAAATCCAACTCTGAACGGTCTGCAAACCTTCTGCATTTAAGACGATGGTATCCGATCCCAAAGCGATCGGGATGAGAGAGCCCAATAAACGGGTGTTGCGATCAGCCGAAGCAGATGCTCCAAGAGAGGTCCAAGACGTGCTATTGTTGGCCATCTGCCAATTAGCCTCCTGCTCAGACCAAGATCGTTTCATTTCGAAAAGCCCGTATTCATTTCCCGAGACATTGGTAACGTCCATGGTTATCTGTGCGGAAACAAGGGTAGCTGTTGTTGGGATTTCACTAATATCCCAGCTAAGAAGTCCTTTGTAGGTCGGATAGCCGTCCATTTCTAAGCTTTCTGCCGAACCGAATGTGGTGTTGGGGGCATCGGAAAGAAGTTTAGTATCCGCGGCACCAGAATAGTTGGGCTTTGGGAGAGACTCGCTCTGAAAGGCAATTTCAATAGGTTGGCCAGGGTTGACAACCGTCGTCGTATTGATGACGATATCCTGATCGGGATTAATAATCGAACCCGGTATGGATGGAAGGCCTAAGACTGATAAGGATAGGTTGGCAATATCAGCGTTTCGCACAGGAGGCGTTTGCCGCGAGGCTTGGTGGGAAAGGTGCCGATTTCCTGGATCCGTGCGAGTAGCGTTCAGCGCATAGAGGTCCGCCCCGGCGAGCGCCTCAGGACCCCATACCATAAAGGGTATGGTAAATGTGTTAGGACTCTTCGGATTTGAATGGTGTCGACCATCTCCTCCATGGTCAGATGTCATAATAATATGCGTTTGACCGGAAAGAAGAGGGTTCGAATCGACTTCCATCATCAATTCTTGGAGTAGCAAATCTGCCATGCGCACGGCAAACCCATATGCAGATGATGGGTCTTTGCTCCAACCGTTCGCATGTCCTGCTACATCTGGTTCCGCAATGTGAAAAACGGCGAGCTCAAAAGGGTTGGTCGATGAGATCGTTCTGAATTCGCGCAAAAGATCGGTCGTGGACGCACTAAGATAGAATGTGTCAATCTTGTCTCGACCGTTGTCGGCTCCCGTCTGGTCGAGAGCTCCATTCTGCTCATTAAATGATTGATCAAAAAGACTGAACTTGGATTTGGTTGAGAACAGACCCGTTCGCCCGCCATGATCGTGCACTACATCGAAAAGGCTGGCTACGTACTCGCCTTTGTTGTTATGAAGCGTTTCGTTAGAAGGCATATCGGTGTTTTCATACCAGTTGTGTCCTTCCAGATCTCCTACATACCGTCCGGTAAACATTGAGGTATGATTAGGGAGGGTAAGTGAAAACTCCGGATCTGGTCGAGCATTTAGCGTCGAAGAGCCCTCCTGCATCAGTCGATGAAATCCGGGAAGTAACTCAGGACCGAAGGATTGTATCACATCGGATCTCATTCCGTCTACTGTTATCAAAATGACACGCCCATCCGCAGTTGGAGAGACTTGTGCAAGAACAGGTAGAATTGAAGAGACAGAGGTAATCAAAAAGCAGGCTAAAAAGGTTTTAAGCAACCTTTTTGTAGCCCAATGGGTGGTGATGCCCATGAGTGGTATCCAGGTAGTGACGATATTGAATGGACACTACTTCAAGAACCTTGCCAACATGAAAAGGGGTCTATATCATATCAGAATGATAAGATGAGAAAAATCTAGTACGGCTTGTCTGGACGCGTCCAAGGACCATCTGATTCGGCAGAGATCCAATAGCTTTCCGCGTTCTTATTCAGCTTTCTGTCTAGAAGATCTTTTCCCATTAATTTGAAAATTAAACCGGTTGGGACAATGATCAGAACATATGTGACGGTCAAGATGACCCTCGTCATGACAAATCCCATGACATGTGCCAGCTTCATCCAGGCCCATTCTATGGGGCTGAGAAGCATGGGAATGAGGAGCCCGATGGTCAGAAATAGAGCGCTCAGACTACCAAAAATTACGGGGTAGGTGGACCAAGACGCAAAATCATTCTTCCACCATAGTAAGGCAGCAAGCAGGGCGAATGCTCCAGCCATGACGTAGCCAAATTTCCGTAGCTCTTTTTTGTCGTTTTGTAAGGGCATAAGTAGCCGGTTTTTTTAGTCTAGGGCGTAGGTCTTGCGCCAATCATCGTGATCCTTAAACTCGGGCTGGTCTTCTTTAAGGAAGAGCATATTACCCAGCACGAGTACATCCATTTCGGTGCGCATAAAGCAGATATATGCATCGTCTAACGAGCAAACGATCGGTTCGCCGCGCACGTTGAACGAGGTGTTGACTACAACGCCATAACCCGTTTTGTCTTTAAAACGAGCAATCAGATCGTGGAAGCGTTTGTTGTGTACGCCATCAATGGTCTGAACGCGAGCTGAATAATCTACATGGGTGATGGCCGGTACGTCCGAACGCTGTACTCTGAGTTGTTCGATACCGAATAACTCGTTGTCCGGCATCGGTATGCAGCGTTCCTTATTCACGGGAGCCACCATCAACATATACGGTGATGGTCGATCCAATTCGAAGAGCTCAGAGACGTCAGATTCGAGACAGGAGGGGGCAAAAGGGCGAAAAGACTCACGAAATTTGATCTTCAAATTGAGCGTAGTCTGCATGTCCGTATTGCGGGCGTCGCCCAAGATGCTCCGCCCACCAAGTGCGCGCGGTCCAAATTCCATACGGCCTTGAAACCACCCAATTACCTTGCCATCATCGAGTAATTCAGCAGACCGTCCCATGAGCTCGTCGTCTTCGAGCGGGGTCCCTACAGCTCCATTTAGTGAAGCCCATTCCTTAATCGCAGCGTCTTCGTACGAGGGGCCCAAATAAGAGCCACTTTGCAAGTCTTTTACACCGGCTTCGACTTCTCGTGGGTTACCGAGATGCTGATACCAGATGAACAAAGCCGCTCCGAGAGCTCCACCCGCATCACCGGCGGCAGGCTGGATCCAAATGTCATCAAAAATGCCTTCGCGCAGTAGCTTCCCATTTGCCACGCAGTTGAGTGCTACGCCACCCGCAAGACAGAGATACCGCTCACCTGTTTCTTTACGGACATGTCTGGCAATACGGATGATAATTTCTTCCACCACTTCCTGAACCGACCGAGCTAGATCCATTTCACGTTGGGTGATTTCGGATTCAGGCTGACGGGGTTCTGCTCCAAACAAGCGATGGAACCGGGGCGATGTCATCGTTAGGCCCTGACAGTAATTAAAATACCGCATGTCCATGCGGAAAGACCCGTCTTCTTTGAGGTCCACCAAGTGCTCGAGAATCAGGTCCTTGTATTTGGGCTCGCCGTAAGGGGCCAAGCCCATCACCTTGTATTCGCCGGAATTAACTTTGAATCCCGTGTAATACGTGAATGCGGAATAGAGCAGCCCAATGCTATGGGGAAAACGAATTTCGCCCAGCGGGGTCATCGTATTGCCATGAGCAACTCCCCAAGATGTAGTTGCCCACTCACCGACACCATCGAGTGTCAGGACGGCAGCGCGCTCGTAAGGAGAAGGGTAAAAGGCAGACGCAGCATGGGACTGATGATGTTCTGGGAAAAAGACATCACCTTCGTAGCCGATATCCTTTTTTATGGAGTCTTCCATCCAAAGCTTCTCTTTCAACCACAATGGCATGGACTTAATGAAAGAGGGAAGCCCAGCTGGTGCAAATGCGACATACGTTTCAAGCAGTCGTTCGAATTTGAGCCATGGCTTATCGTAAAACGCGACGTGATCCACTTCTTCGGCTGTAATGCCAGCCGCTTTTAGGCAATATTGAACTGCGTTTTTAGGGAAGCGGTGATCATGTTTAATCCGAGTAAAACGTTCTTCCTGAGCTGCTGCCACAACTTCTCCATCGCGTACAATGCATGCTGCAGAGTCGTGGTAATAGGCAGAGATCCCGAGGATAAAAGTGGGCAAGAGATTCTAGATCTGGTATCGAAAATGAAGGTAAACCGGTTAGAAGCCCTAATTATGGCTTCTAGGTCTAAAACAAAGCGTAAATAAACGGAGCGAGAGCACTGCCCTCAGCAAAAACAAGCAGCACGCTCAGAATCAACAGCGTTAGGACAATAGGAAGCATCCAATACTTCCTTCGAGTTTTGAGAAATCCGGCAATTGCTTTGAGCTTTGATATCATTCTTTAGTTGAGAGAAGACGATCGACCAATACGGAGTTACCCGAAGATACCACATGGCAGAAGTCGATGTAAACTCTTGACGTAGAATCAAAAACATCAGTAAGGTCTAGCCAACTAAGGTCCGTTTCGTTCAGCATCTGGATAATGATCGGGTAAACCGTCTGGAACTGGTGTCCGAGCGGGCTCACATCGTTGATTTCTGGAAGGTGTTCGACGGACGGTGAACCCAAATAAGCGACCGGCTGAAGTACGGGGATGAAACGGCCACCGTTGGCCTCCACTAGATCACGTGATGCCATCCAATTCACCACCAAATTCCGCGCAATCTGTTCGGCTTTTTCTGGGTTGGTATCACAATCAAATAAAGCAGATGGATCCGGAGATGGTGCGATTGCGCGCCGTAATTCGGATAGCATAAAAAGAAGTGGACGAACGGCATAGAGCGTCGTCAGGGGTTTGGGTGATGCAATCAAGGAGCGAAACCGCTGCTCCCGGCCGCCGGATAAGGGGGCGTTTTCCGCTCGGCATTTATGCAGCACCTCATTTACGCCATCAATAGAATACACACGATCTGCACTCCTTTTTTGGGAGTACAATCTGATTAACAGATTGGTGGACTGCTGAGCAATCCAGGCGGATTCGCCGTAATTCGTTACAACCGAGCCTGTTTCTCGCGCATAAATGGACGCAATCGTATTCTGATCTCTTGATCCAGTGCCCCAAACGACAGAGCCGCCCATGAAGTAAACGGTTTCTGCTGAATCTGCTGGTTCAGAAGAGGGCGCGGTAGAACGGATTCCATCTGCACCAATATGAATGGTTTCGCCGTCGAAGGCTTTACGTCGCCATCCAATGAAGTCGTAGTATTCTGTTTCGAGGTTATTAAACTCAACGAAATGAGTCTCCGCCCAAGGGGAATCGGCATATAGATCAAGTTGTCCACGAGGGTCGACTTCATCCGGGAGAAAAACCCGGACGATATCTATGATAGGCGGGACAGCAAGCAGCAGAAATCCAAAGATCCCGGCAAAAATAGTGAGTTGAACGACCCAAACAGGCCTTTCAGGGCGAGGCGCATCGGATGAGATGGGTTTATCCGGCATCATACCCCATCCATCCTACGGTATACGTGCATACTTCCTCGGGAATAGGGCGGGTGTCTTCAGGGACCTCATATTCCTCGCGTAATTCAGTAAGCCGAACCTTTAGGCCAGCTTCGATATCGGCATAGTCCGCCGAGCCGTATACGGATCGTACTTCGTCAGGGTCTTCTTGTAGGTCGAACATTTCCCACTCATCAATCCCGTAGAAGTAAATGAGTTTGTATCGATCCGTTCGGACGCCATAATGCCGGCGAACGCAATGAGCGCCAGGGTATTCATAATATTGATAATAGAATGCATCTCGGAACGTGAGATCCGTTCCTCCTTCAAGGACTGGAATAAGAGACTTACCCTGCATATCGGCTGGGATAGCCGCACCTGCTATATCCAGAAATGTTGGGGCAAAATCGACATTGGATACCATGGTCTCATTCTTCACACCCGCATCTACGCTTTCAGGCCAGCGCACGATAAACGGCGTTTTAAGAGATGGTTCGTACATCCACCGCTTGTCATACCAGCCGTGCTCACCCAAATACCATCCTTGATCGGATGAGTAGACGACTACGGTGTTTTCAGCGAGTCCTGTTTCATCCAAGTAATCCAGTACGCGACCAATATTATCATCAACCGACTGAACCGAGCGGAGATAATCACGCATGTAACGATTGTACTTCCACTGATCAAGGTCATCGCCCGAGAGACCTGATTCACGCAGTTCTTCATTACGAGGGCCGTAGGATTCCATCCAGCGCTCCATCTGGGCCTCGGTAAGATTTCTGGGAGGCGTGATTTTTAGATCGTTTGCATTCAGATGATCATCAATGCGCATAACAGCCTGTCCAGCAGCAGAAGAGCGTGTGGCGTAATCGTCATAAAACGTGGCCGGCATCTCAAATTCCTGATCCACAAAATCGTCGATATGGTCAGGACCCGGTTGCCAGTTTCGATGCGGCGCCTTGTGCTGGTACATCAACATGAAGGGTTTCTCACCATCTCGGCCTTCATCGAGCCAGTTCAGCGCCATATCGGTGAGGATATCGGTCGTATATCCTTCCACAATCGTGGTATCTGTGGCCGTACGAATCGGTGGATTGTAATACGGGCCTTGGCCGACCAGAACCTCGTAATGATCAAAGCCGGTAGGTGCGCTTCGAAGGTGCCACTTTCCGATCATGGCTGTGGTGTACCCGGCTTGCTGAAGAAGCTTTGGAAAGGTTTGCTGGCTGCCGTCAAAGGCTGGACCATTAATGATCTGACCGTTCAAGTGGTTGTATTTGCCCGTCAAGATCGTTGCCCGGCTCGGTGCACAAATCGAATTGGTTACTAGGCAATTCTCGAATAACATGCCTTCGGCGGCAATGCGGTCAATGTTCGGCGTCGTGTTAAACGTCGAGCCATAAGCGCTAATGGCGCTACTCGCATGATCATCGGTAAAGATGAGCAGTATATTTGGGGGCGGTTTCGGTGCAGCTTGACAGCCAGCAAGAACGAGGAGAAGGGGAAGGAGGCGTTTCATGATAGTTTACCTAGCGGTTTCTTCGACCGGTCCCATGGAAGCGGCATTTTTGATTGTGTTCATGGCATCGGTTACGGCGTTCATCATGGCTGCAACCCGAATCATTTGTTCGTTCATCTCATCCCATTTTAGCTCTTCGGCTGCTTCCCGAATTCCGGGCAGCGTTTTTACGCCGTATCCCGTGTAGAACCCAGGGGCATACACTTGATGCCGAAACCACGGTCTGCGAGGAAGCCCTTCATCAGACGTCATGGCTCGTTCTAATTGAGCAATGGCTACGTTTAGGTGATCAGAGGCCTCGGCTGTGGCCACCGCACTATCGGCTGCTTTTGCAGCGGCTCGCAATGCAACGACTGCGTTATTGACTGAAGCAAAAGAGATGTGAGGAACGGGGCTCTTTGCTTTGGGTGGCTGAAGACCGTCTTTAGGGTCCATTGCCAGGGCATATGCACCAGACTCAACTAATCGGTTGTGCTTGAGCGTTTCCGCGCGGGTAGTTTCTACCAGCTCCTCGATCTCTTTCACGTACGTTTCTACATGCCCTACGAACGTTTCGAATCGGAAGGGAAGTACCTCTGCGTTCGCCAAGCGAAGTGTTGAACGACCCATCATTTTGGCAAGCGTGACCCCATAGGAGAAGTCTGGATCTCCAAATCGTTTGTAATGCTCGTAGGTGTCATAGGCCGTGTGGTACGAACCACCGCCGTTTTCGCCCCCAAATCCAATGTTCAGTGAGGCGATACCCATGTGCTGCAGATACGGGGAGTAGTCTGAGCCAGATCCAAGAGGATTGATGGGAATATCTCCTTTTTCAGGAGTGGTGGTTGAGCCGTTTGCCAGATCACGCGCACGCCGACGCTCCAGTACCGTCACCCCTGTCTGCGGATCAGACACGTCCCGGGCAACTTGGTTGATGAAGTCCTGCATGGTGTGCGATCCGCCCATGCCGAGGAATCCGCGACCACTTCCGTCCGTGTTCAGATAAGCGATCATTTTCTGGTCAATCTCATCGCGGTGGTATTCGACCCATTCGGTGGAGCCTAAAAGACCCGGCTCTTCGGCATCCCAAGAGCCATACATAATCGTTCTTTTTGGGCGAAAACCTGCTTTTGCGAGCTCTCCAATGGCCTGAGCTTCAGCCAACATGGCGACCTGACCGCTGGTGGGGTCGGCCGCGCCGAAAACCCATCCGTCTCGGTGATTTCCGCGCATGATCCACTCATCTGGGAATTCGCTGCCTTCCATGCGTGCGATCACGTTGTAGGCTGGAACGATGTCCCATGAAAATTTCAGTTTCAAGTGTACCTGGGCTGGTCCCGGGCCAATGTGGTACGTGATGGGTAGCGCGCCACGCCAAGAAGCGGGTGCTACGGGTCCTTCAAGTGCTTCGAGCAGTGGTTGGGCATCTTCGTAGGAGATCGGGAGCACCGGGATCTTCATGACCGTTGGAGATTCTTCCGGAGTCATGCGCTCGGTGTCTTCTTTGGCACCCACAAAAGGTGTGAGCGGATCACCCGGATACTGCGGCATGTCTGCCACGGATCCTCGTTGCACACCTCGTTCCATTTTGTAGGCTCCTTTCGGGTAGACATCTCCCTGAAAATACCCGTCATCGCGCGGATCGGAGTACAGAATGCAGGCGATTGCGCCGTGCTCAAACGCCACTTTGGGTTTGATACCACGCCAAGAGCCACCGTATTTGGCAATTACGATTTTACCTTCAACCGAAATGCCCCGTCTTTCCAGTTCTTCATAGTCTCGAGGGATGCCTTGATTGACGAATATCAGTTCTCCCGTCACATCGCCATCTGCTGAATACGCATTGTACGGAGGGAGCATGGCACCCTTTTTCTGAGATGATTTGTCCTCGTCCAGCGCAGGTTCGGAAAGAACGGCTGTGTACTTGGTAGGTGCGATCAGCTCCAATTGCCGTTCGACGGGCGTCGGGAAAAGCACATGAAATACTTCTATTTCCGTCTCAAAACCCCAAGATTCGAATAGACTAGCCACAAACTCAGCGTTTTCCTTTGCTTTGGGTGAACCGACCGGCTGAGGCATGTTCGTAAGGAATTTCATCCAGTTGTCTAGATCCTTAGCATTGAGATGAGAATCATACGTGTCCTCCAAAGCGTGCTGTGCATCCGATCCAGCTTCTGAAAACCCAATAAGGACCTCTTCGCTGAAAGGAGTGGCCGCCAGAAGGCCAATAACTAGAAAAGCGGGAATCGTACGTCTGAGCATGGTCAATCAAGTTGGGTGGAAAGCATGTTGGGCAGAAAGCAATGCCGAAAGGCCAATGTAAGCGAACCCCTGAACCGCGTCAAAGGGGAAATAAAATAGAGGGGCGGGTGGCTAATGCCACCCGCCCCAATTGCGGTCAT
>ERZ1048872.2032-NODE-2032-length-15329-cov-7.961634_pt1 | contig 15329 bp, 14 predicted proteins | sample MGYA00383100_ERZ1048872 | MGnify/ENA primary metagenome ERZ1048872 (study PRJEB29581, sample SAMEA5548370) | metagenome | biome: marine; feature: coastal; material: water | depth 50 m | study: Short-term variability in the microbial, nano- and picoplankton... | reverse complement strand
TTAAAAATAAACGCTTGGTCTACTTTTAAAAATTCATCATCATTACTAAATAACGATGAATCTGACGTATCAAAAATAGACTGCTGTGCAAAGCTTGTTGTAGGCTGAAAGCTCGCTACTGTGACTAATAAGATAAAAAGTGCGTTTAACTGTTTACTTAAAAACCAGTTAAAAAGTGGGGATGTTTTTTTCATTAATACTACTTCAACGATTCACGGATCCAGTTTAAATAGTGGTTATCGCCTTGCTGGATATTCAAAGCAATCACTTCGACTACATCGTAAGGGTGTAGTTCATTAATTCGAGCATTTAACAGTGAAAATTTCTCACTGTTTGTTTTGATTAAAAGTTGTACTTCACTGTCACACTGCAGCTCGTCTTGCCAATGGTACACAGAGGTGATTTTTGGCAGTATGTTAATGCAAGCGGCTAATTTTTCAGTGACTAGCTGCTGAGCAATAGTATTCGCTGTTGGCTCATCTGGACAAGTTGTCAATACTAATTGAAATTCCATCATTTATCTTCGCAGATATAAATTAGCCTTATTCTCTTAAAAAAAACTTAACAACACCAGTAATAAGTGTTGCAAAAAATTTTCTGTGCTTGAAAAAGACCTGATAAGCCCAATATATCTTACAAAGAAAACAGGAGTCTTTATGTTTCGCATATTATTTGCACTATTTATCATTATCCCCATTATTGAAATTACTGTGTTAATGCAAGTGGGTGAGCTCATTGGTGCATGGCCAACAGTCGCTATTGTTATTGTTAGTGCGTGGTTGGGGGCTAAATACGTTCGCCAACAAGGTTTAGCAACGCTTCAATCAGTACAAGCTAAAATGGCTCAGGGTGAAATGCCTTCAGGTGAAATAGTTACAGGTCTAATGTTACTTGTGGCTGGCGTGCTGTTAGTGACACCAGGTTTTGTCACTGATATTTTTGGTTTGTCTTTACTGATACCCAAGGTTCGTCAAGCACTGGCAGGCTCTGTACAAAAGCATATTCACACTAGTCAAGGAAGCGCATTTGGCGGTAATGCTCATTTCCATTCGTCTACTTTCACTCAAGGGGGTAATGTTTATGAGAATGAAGTTGATAATGCGGAGGTTTTTACTACTGAGCAACCTGTAATATCAGAGGAAAATTATCGCCACAGTGAAACAATCGAAGGGGATTTCAAACGCAAGGACTAGCTTGATTAGGAAAATAGCTTAAAAAATTAGCTAAAAGACTTGTTTAGAGTAATTTTAGCCCCATTTACTTATCCACTAGTAAGATAATAATCAAATTTGTTAAAACTCAATATTCTCGGGAGAAATTAATGAGCATTCGTCCATTACACGATCGCGTTATCGTAAAACGTAAAGAAGTTGAATCAAAATCAGCGGGTGGCATTGTACTAACAGGTAGCGCTGCGGAAAAATCAACACGCGGTGAAGTTATTGCTGTAGGCAATGGTCGTATTCTAGAAAATGGCGAAGTTCGTCCATTAGACGTGAAAATTGGCGACCAAGTGATTTTTTCTGAAGGTTACGGCATGAAAACAGAAAAAATTGATGGCGAAGAAGTATTGATTTTGTCTGAAAGCGATATATTAGCAATTGTAGAATAGTCGCAAATATTTTTATGTCGCTATTTCATCACAATAGCGGCATCAGAAGTACTCACTGACTCTCGTCAGTTCCGTGCTTCTTCTTTGCTCTTGAGCGAATTAGCATAATTAAAATGTTGCTTGAAAGTATAAATTTAACATTAATTAATTTAATGAATAAACCAAATTATAGGAATAAATAACATGGCTGCAAAAGACGTATTATTTGGAAATGACGCCCGCGTAAAAATGCTTAAAGGCGTAAATGTATTAGCCGACGCGGTTAAAGTAACCTTAGGCCCTAAAGGTCGTAACGTAGTTTTAGATAAATCTTTTGGTGGTCCAACAATCACTAAAGATGGTGTTTCAGTAGCTAAAGAAATCGAATTAGAAGACAAATTCGAAAACATGGGCGCACAAATGGTGAAAGAAGTTGCTTCTAAAGCCAATGACGAAGCCGGTGACGGAACGACTACTGCAACTGTTTTAGCTCAGGCTATTGTTAACGAAGGTTTAAAATCAATTGCTGCAGGTATGAACCCAATGGATCTTAAACGTGGTATCGACAAAGCAGTAATTGCTGCTGTTGCCGCGTTAAAAGAAACGTCTACGCCAGTAACTGACAACAAAGCGATTGAGCAAGTGGGTACTATCTCGGCTAACTCTGACGAAACTGTTGGTCAAATTATTGCGACAGCAATGGATAAAGTAGGTACTGAAGGTGTTATTACCGTTGAAGAAGGTCAAGCATTAACTGATGAACTAGACGTTGTAGAAGGTATGCAATTCGACCGTGGTTACTTATCGCCTTACTTCATCAACAGCCAAGAAAACGGTACTGTTGAACTAGAGAACCCATTTATCCTTTTAGTTGATAAGAAAGTATCTAACATTCGTGAATTATTAACCACGCTTGAAGGTGTTGCTAAAGCAGGTAAGCCATTATTAATCATCGCTGAAGATGTTGAAGGCGAAGCCTTAGCAACATTAGTTGTTAACAACATGCGCGGCATTGTTAAAGTTGCTGCTGTTAAAGCGCCTGGTTTTGGTGACCGTCGTAAAGCGATGCTACAAGACGTTGCAACCTTAACTGCTGGTACTGTAATTTCTGAAGAAATTGGTATGGAGCTTGAAAAAGCAACTTTAGAAGACTTAGGTCAAGCTAAACGCGTTATTATTTCTAAAGACAACACTACAATCATTGATGGTATTGGTGAAGAAGCTGATATTCAAGCACGTGTTGCTCAAATTCGTGGTCAAATTGAAGAGTCTTCTTCTGATTATGACAAAGAAAAACTACAAGAACGCTTAGCTAAATTAGCTGGTGGTGTTGCGGTAATTAAAGTTGGCGCGGCTACTGAAGTTGAAATGAAAGAGAAAAAAGCCCGTGTTGAAGATGCATTACATGCTACTCGCGCAGCGGTTGAAGAAGGTGTTGTTGCTGGTGGTGGTGTTGCACTAGTTCGCGCTGCAATGGTAATTAAAGATCTTGAAGGTGCTAACGAAGACCAAACACACGGTGTTAATGTTGCCATTCGTGCGATGGAAGCGCCACTTCGTCAAATCGTCTCAAACTGTGGCGATGAATCATCAGTGGTATTAAACGAAGTACGTAACGGTACAGGTAACTACGGTTATAATGCTGGCAATAGTACTTACGGCGATATGATTGAAATGGGTATTTTAGATCCAACTAAAGTTACTCGTTCAGCATTACAATTTGCCGCATCAGTAGCAGGTTTAATGTTAACTACTGAAGCTATGATTACCGATGCACCACAAGAAGCAGCGCCTGCTATGCCTGATATGGGCGGCATGGGTGGTGGCATGGGTGGCATGCCAGGCATGATGTAATCATCACCCCTTAGTTTCACCGGAACACATGTTGTTTCAAAAGCCCTGTGGATATTGTTTTTACAGGGCTTTTTTGTTTCTGGTGTTTCAGCTTGTTTCATCATAACTCAACGAGTTTCATATTTTCGGGGGTATAATGCGGGGTGTTTAGTACTTGCACGATCTCATTTTAAGGTGTTTAATTGGGGTGATACCCCTTAATAAACCCCTAATGAGTTTTCCGTTATGTCGCTGACAGCCCAAGAAGTTAAAAGTATTTGTTGCCCTGAAGATAAAAAGCAAATTAAAAAGTTTGACGGTAAGGGTCTGTTTTTATTGGTTAAAAGTAATAACTCTAAGCTGTGGAGGATGCGCTATCGGTTTTCAGGTAAGCATAAAGAAATAGCTTTAGGTCAGTACCCTGAGATACCCCTTGTTGAAGCAAGGAGGTTAGCAGAGGAGGCAAGGGTGTTACTGATGAAGGGCATTAACCCTTCAGACGAAAGAAGAGAACGCAAACGCAGCTATTCAGTAACAGACAGACAATTTAATGTAATCGCTTTGAAATGGTGGGAGCAACAAAAAGATGCTTGGTCTACGGATCACCAAGCACGAGTGAAGCGTTTTATCACCATTGATTGTAAATCGTTAAGTTCATTGCTGATAGAAAAGATAGACGCTGGACACATTACCGAAGTCATGTTGTCTATAGAGGCTTCAGGTAGCCCTAAAAAAGCCCCTGTTATACTTTCCGTTATTAATCGCATTTTTGGCTACGCACTTGCTCATAGACTGACGAGAAATAACCCCGCACAAGGCTTACCACTAAAAGATATCATTAAGCCACTTAAAAAAGTTCGATCTCACTCAGCAATTATCAACCCTATAGAGTTGGGTAACTTAATTCATGACATAGATATGACAATTTCAGGCACTTTCTGTACAGCTGAGGCACTAAAGCTTATTCCAAGGGTATTTCTTAGGCCAAAAGAAATTAGAGGGCTTAAATGGGAATATGTTGATTTTGAGGAAAAGCTGATACGGATTCCCGCACAAGAAATGAAAAAAGACCGAGACCACCTTGTTCCGCTTTCTAAACAAGTCATTAAGCAGCTTGAATATATTTATGTTGAAACAAGATATTCACCTTATGTTTTTCCAAATAGCCGTGACAGCAGTATACCTATGAGTAAAAATGTAATGACAAATCGATTACGAGACTTGGGATATTCGGCCGATGTTATGTCAGCTCATGGCTTTAGAAGTACGGCTTCAACAATTTTGCATGAACAAGGGTGGTCGCATGACGCGATAGAAGTGCAATTAGCTCACCTAACAGGGTCAAATACATCACGAGCATACAACCGAGCTATATATTTACCAGAGCGTAAAAAAATGATGCAAACGTGGAGTGATTACTTAGAGGAGCTTAGTTCACAAAATAAAAAGTAATCAGCTCTCTTTAATGTACGGAAGCCATAATGTATAGGTGCAATCACTTACTACGTATCCATTCTTGTATATCTGATAAGCGCCAACCGACATTACTGGTGCTTAGTGCAATACGCGCAGGAAATTTTCTTGCACGCTCTAAACGCCAAAGGGTAGTTCTTGATAACCCAGTAAGTGCTTGAACTTCTTTCGAGCGAACTATTTTATCTTGAGCTGAATCAAAACCTTGCGGCTTATGAGAAACATTAACAGCAGGTTCAACAGGTTGAACTTTACCGAGTAGATAATTAAGTAATTGAAAACCAAAAAACTCGGTTTGTTTTTCAGTAACTTGAATAAACTCTATTTGATGACTCGCTTGTAATTTGATGATTTCAGCTAACGGACACCGCAAAAATAGTGACGCTTCTGTAGGCGTAAATCGTTGATATAACGATATACCCATACTATCAGCAAGTTCACATAAATTTGGGGTAAACGGCTTATTCATTGAGTCGTTTAATTCCTTATCACTACTTAATCAGCTACATAAACACGTATAAAAATATCGAGTCTTCGAATGTTATTGATTTCCTTTCAATTAGCATACAAAATAAATCATAGGATCACTAGAGAATAGTTTACATGGCATTTGCAGCTCATCTATCAAAATCAAACGAAAACTCGCTTGAAGCGCGAGTAAATAACTTTCGTTCTGCATATGCCGCCTATCGTGATATTCAAACCAGCCAGTCACTCCACCAGCAAGCTCAAATGCAAGATACATTAGGCACAAAAGAAGAGTTAACAGAGGCTAACTCTATTATTAAGAGTAGCCTCGATATGGCTGCCAAAGACTTTAGTAAAAGTGAACTTCAAAAAGCTCAAAAGTTAGGGTTGATTTCTGATTTAGAAGCCAAAAGTATTGATGCGCTTACAATGGGTAATGACTTTACTGTTTCCCCTGCTGAACATGAAATCCAAGAGAATAAAAACCGTATAGCTGAAGCTAGAGCCTCAATGAATACTAAAAATAACGAGAAGAGCAAAGACAAAGGTAGAGATTTTTAACAACAACCTAGTTGTTTATTTCTTTTAACTTCGTTTATTCCGTTTAGATAACCTAGTAAGCTGATAGTTAAGCCAATATTGTGCGTTAACTATCACGCTTTTCAGGGCAACTATCACATTAATCAGGGTTTAGATCTCATTTTTCAGGTGTAATGCCACACTTTTAAGGCTCAACTTAGTTAACAAGTTTAACTATCACAAAATTTGCATTTATGTGATTTTTCAATAGATTATAAATATCCTATTACTTAATCACCTAAATATGACTCACCAAGAGATAACCGTTATTGATTGAAATAAATCATTAGTCAGATGAAACGACTTCACTTCAGCAAGTTACACACTTTCACCGGATGCCCACAGAATATTAGCCATAGCGATATCAGCGATAGCGAAAGATGACCAAAACTTTATGACCTTTCGCATATACACCAAGCAACTTATCGATTTTTATCCAGCGCTAAAAAACGATAAAAATGCCATTGCTAGAATAGATCAAGCAACCGATTCACTCATGAGCGCCCATATCAAAATAAAACAAACAAATGGTTGGTTAAAAAGGCACTTAATTCATTCATGTCTGTTCATTAAAAACAACGGCCATGCCTATGTTGATATCAAGCTCAATAACGACATGCTGCCATATCTCATTGGTGTTAAAGGTTACTTTTCAGCGCCAAAGTTAGAAAACATCAAACACTTTAAAAAAGACCAGCACTTTAAGCTTCATGCTTACTTGTTCTCATATCTTTATCGAGGCACTACGGGCAACGTCAGTATTGAACAAATCCGTGAAATACTCGATATCGACAAAAAACAGTACAAACTGGTCTGACACTTAAAAAGTCGTTTACTACTGCCAAGTATCGAATTTATTAATGCCGTAACCGACATCAAAGTAACGATTAAAGACGTAAAACACGGTAGGCGTATTGCTGGGTTTAAATTTAACATTATCCAGCAAGTAAAAACTAAAACAACGCCAAAACAGATAATCGATAAAGCAAAGCCAACAACTACCCGTTGAGCGCTAGCTGAGCAATATAAAACCATAGGCGTAAGTACTGCTGAGTTTGACAAGTTATGTAAAAAGCACAGCCCAAACAATGACCAAGCGTACCTCAAACAATTACTTATTTATGCTCAATACCGCGCAACCAAGCAAACCATACAATCAATGTTCAAGTACTTGTGCGGAGTGTTAAACAATAAACCACAGCTAGAAGACTTATATACGCCAAATTGCCTGTTAAAACAGAAACAGGCAAAACAAAAATTAGTTGAAGCTCATCAACAACAAACAAATGACCGTCAAACACAGGATAAAGCAGATGAGTTTAAAGCGCTGTCGAAAAAAGTAGAGCAGTACTTATTAAGCTGTTCTGAAAGTCAGCTTCAAAAAATAAACCAAGAATTTAGCGAACAAAATTTTTCTACCGGGCTAAATAAGCTTTGAAAAACATTAGACTTAAACAAAGCTTATATTAAAGCCATGTATTACCGCTTTATCGCTAAACACTATCACCTATAAAGTAATACACTTTTCCCCAGCTATGTTTGTACAAAAAATTTATACAGTGAGCCATACCTTAAATTTTAAAATTGTAAATACTACTATTTCTAAGCAACGTCGAATCCTTTACAACAAGCCAAAAGCTGGCATAACTAAAAATCTTTTTGCCAAATAAATATCGTCAATATAATGAGTTAGCAACAAATGATTATTTGCTAACTTATTTTTAATGAGCAAAAAAAAGAAGTTTTTAACCGCGATTCAAGTAGATGTTTTTAACAGCTGACTGGCAACCAACCCGCCTAAAGGCAAAAAATACCAATGATGATTAGACAAGGTGAAAGTGTATTACGACTTAGTACCATTGACTGAACATGAACTGGCGTCGATTGTGAAGTATATTCGCATATTGAGTAGAGATAACGATAAGGATATTTAGGTTGGTTGATGGCTTGTGATACTGTCTGTGTGGCAACGATATTATGTATAAATAAGGTTTAAAGATTGAATACTTCTACCAAGCATTAATCGCGTATTAAACAGGAAGTCATGCAACCATTAAATACCTGCCATAAGCACCACCAATTGCCACCGTATATGCACTGCTATATTACCCACTAAATTTTAAAAATGTTACAAGCGGCTCAATGGCTGAAAAGATCCTGGCATAAATTCAAACTGAACCAATTCTTACGTAAATTGAATAAACACCTACCCACAAACAGCCTAAAAAAACACGGTTATTTAGTCGCATCATCATGAAGTGGTAAAAGTGAGTTGATCAAGCTATTAGTTTATCGAGAACTGATCAAACCTGAACCGAAAGAGGCAGTAATATTGCTAGATCCTCATGGTGATATGGCACAAGAAATTGCTCAGTTTAACGAGTTTAGCCACACAAAATACGATAACCGATTAGTGTTTATTGATCCAAGTTTAAAGCAAGGCTATTCACCTAGTATTAACCCGTTTCAGCTTGAATTTAAAACAGAAAGTAACATTGCCTTAATGACCCAAGAGCTACTAAGTATTATCAAAGTTCTACTGCAATGAATAGGGCAATCAAGCAGTAGTTCACAAAACCAGTGAGCGAGTACCACAAATCAAATGGACGCTATTTTAAGCCCATGTATTGCCACGCTGTTACGTTGTGGTAATAGCTCATTTACTGATTTACAGCGCTTTATGGACGATAATAACAATACTGATTTACTGGCTTTAGGTCAGCAATCTCCAAACCCACAACATAGGTTATTGTTCAGGCATAAATTTAACAGCCCATTATTTAGCGCCACTAAACACGGTATTTATACCCGTTTGCAAGTGATATTAAATGATCCTACTTTTCAAAACCTGATCTCTAATACCACTACCGTTAACCTAAAGCAGCTTATTCAAGAAAAAAAAATCATTCTATTCAAGTTATCACTTGGTAATGCCTGAAGTGATAGCGTGCAAGCATACGGACGCTTTATTGTTGGCTTATTACGTATTATTGCGCTGCAACGCACCAATATAGCAATACACAAACGAGTGCCAATACTGCTTTTTATAGATGAGTTTCAAAACTTCATTTCTAGCGATATTGAAAAGGCACTTACCCAGTTAAGAAAGTACGGTTTACACCTAATGCTAGCGAATCAATATGTATGACAGCAAATAACATCAGCCTTGCAAAAAACGCTGTTTGCATCAGGCGTTAAAATTGCCGGAAAAAATGAAAAGAAAAGCTTAAGCCTGTTAGCGAATGAAATGGAACTAACGGTTGATGAACTCAAGCAACTCAATACTGGGGAATTTTATCTGCAAACGGCTAACTACCCACCTATTAAAATTAAAACGCCTAAGTACCTGCTATGAAGTCAAAATGCTATGCCGACTAAGTGTTGGTGCAATTTAGTAAAACAAACCTTACAACACTATTACGGCAAGCTTAACCCGCATGACTGACATAATGGTTTAAACCATGAAATACAAAACCAAAAACATAATCAACATTATGTGAACCAACAACAGGTAAACCCCAATACCCAATTAGAAAACTTACACAGTAAATACCATATTGAATGAGACTAACCGAAAAACAGATCATCATTTTAGAAGCACTGGCACGCTTTAAATACTTAACTAGTCAGCAACTACAAATAATATTCACCTGTAAAAGTACCAGCGCTATAAACACTGCTATCAGAAGTTTAAAAGGCTTTAAATACCCACTAGTCAAAAGCCTTAGCTTTGGCATAACGCCATGACACGGTAAATTACCACACATTCATTTTTTAACGTCAGCGGGTATTAAAGTATTAGTAGAGCAGTTATCAATACCGCTACATAAAATATACGCGCCCACGCACAGAAATAGTTTTTTCCAGCGTGATTATTTTCATCGCATATCAAGCATTACCTTTAATATTTTATTCCAGCGTTGGCTTATTAACCAGGGGCATCAGCTGTACTTTTTTAAAAGTTATTTCAACAGACCAAAACATGAAAACGGCCACAAAGCAGAAACGACAATCACAAACTGAGGTTACAAATCAGAGCCTGATGGCATAGGTTTATATTTCGCCCATACCCAGCCGCATTTATTTTTGTTTGAACAACATAATGGTGTAGACGCTAAACGCGCGATAAAGCAAATAACCCACCATTGTTACGGCTTGGCCAATGGTGCAGCATCTGAACAATTTAAACTGAATAAGCCTGTAAAAATTTATTATGTTTTCGAGCACGAAAGCTGTTTGAAAGCAGCACTTAATCATTTTGAAAAAGATAACTGACTCATGAAGTTTAGAGGCCACTTTTACTTTAAAACTAATCAAGCACTATTAAGTAATTTTGCGGACAATTGGCAAATGCCATGATCAGAAAATGCTAAACAATTTTGCTCCCAGCAATAAGTAAATTTCGTTGTTCTTAGCCCCAAAAACTAAGCGCAACGGTATGTTTACTTATTGCAAAAAAAGGAGCAATTTATGTCGCACTTAGCCACACCTGAATTTAAAAAAACATTCGAAAACTACCCGTTTTACTCGCAAGAAAACAACAGTGATCCGTTAGTTATAGCCAAACTGTTTGACGCTTACGGCAGTGCTACTTGGTATATCACTGAATATAGCCCAGTTGAAAATACAGCTTTCGCTTATGTTACAGGCCTAGCGCATGATGAATGGGGGTATGTGTCGTTAACAGAACTCGAAAGCCTCATGCTTGCGCCACAAGTGCCACGAATTGAACGTGATATGTATTTCGAGTCAACAAAATTTAGTGAGCTGAAGTTAAAAAAGGCATGTTAAGAAAAAGACCAAGGAAACTTGGTCTTTTTTTTTATATGAACGAATTGCTGGTGCTCTTTATCATTTTAACTCTAAGATACGATTGATACCATTTCGTTAAAATGAATGCCGTCGACTTCTTCAATCCAAGTAAATATATCTCCAATTACATTTTGGCTTTCACCCACTAAGTTTTCCGATGAGTCCTCATTAACTTCAATAACAACACTATGTGAGTATTTATTTATGAACCTGTAAATTTTTTCTTTTACTGCTTCATCTGTATTTACGCACCCATTAAGTCCACAACTCATTAATTGTGCAATATCATTTCTATGCTTGGGGAACTTGAAACTAAAAAAAGATTCCAACAATTTTCTTGCCAGGTTTGCTGTCAAGAAAGCATCATCTCTTGAAAGAGCTTGGCTATCCTTGTACTTAAAAAGTCGCGAGAATATATAATGGTACTCAGAGTTATAGTTTATTAGGCTCTGATCTGAATCTTTGAACGTAGACTGTCTAGGAATAGCAGTTGTAGCCTCAATTGTATAAAATAATGCCGCTGGGTCTTTAGGCGGGATTTTTCGCCGTCTATTGCGATTGACTCCCTCAAACCAGTCCCGGATCAGCTTAAAGTAAGTAAAGTTATGGGTTAGTACAAATAGTTGCTTCGCTTTATCGCAATTGCTTCGCAGAAATGAATAAGAATGGAACAGGTGGTTCGAATCAAAACTTGAAACCGGATCATCAACTACAACAATTGTGTCTTCCAACCTGTTATCGTTTTCCTTTAACTTCGTTATAAAATAAACAAATGCAATAGCGGTCTTTTCGCCTTCACTTAATCTTCCGTTAACCTTGTGCGAATCATTACGGATGATTTCGTAACCTTTTTGTACTTGATTAAATTTAAGAGTCAACTCACTACGGCCAAGGAACTTATGCAGCGACTCATTAAATTTCTCAGCACCTACCCCTTCATTTGACAAGGAATCCTCAATAGCTTGAATTTCATTACGTCGAGTAGCTACAATTTGGTTTAGCTCTTTATTTTTTTCCGTTCGGTTGGTGATATCAAGCTGTTTTTCGTGATAACCAAATTCTTTTACTTCGGCAGTTGCAAAATGAACCTCTAAAGTTTTCTTAGCTTTTGCAGTTTCTTCCTGAAAGTTCTGTGATTTATGATTATGTTTATCAATTACCGTTTTTATAGCAGTTGAGGCAGCGGTAAATGCTACTGACGATGACTCAGATATTACTTCTACTGAAAGGTTAGTATCTAATGGGTTAGCAACTTTCTTTTCTAACGTTTTTTGCCACAACTGAATCTCTTCATTGACTGCCGTGACACTACTTGAAAGCTTCGAGCATGCTTCTTGATACTCTACCTTAAACTCGTCATATAACTCAGTAACTAAAGGGAGTGGTATATCTTGTAGGTATTGTTTGGCGAGCCAATCGACTGCTGATTGTAATCGAGATTTGAAACTTTTGTACTCATCATTGAAGTGACCTTCAAGTGCTGCGATACGATTCTGTAATATTTCACTACCACAGAATTCACATGTGCTTGAGTCATGTTTTTTATGTAATTCGAGACCAGTTTCAACCCACGATTTTATGTCGTCATTACTTATGAGCCTTTTAATCGATTGACTTACAACACTTGTAACTAGTAAATCTGATAGCCTTGCGTGAGCTTTCGAAAAGGTCTCATTGTTGATCGTTTGAATATTTACGGTGATTAACGATTTCTTATTGGGCTTAGCTACATTAGTTAACTCGACTATATCTCTTTCATTTAAAAGTGAGCTGTCATTTTTAGTTTGATCCACATTATTTGAAATGCACTGCTGGAATTTAGTCTTATTGTAATTGAGGTAATAATTATCGGTTGTATCAATTGCCTGTAAACTCGTTTTCATTCGCTTTGCGCTAGCGGTGCCAAACTTTGATACTGTATCTGTTAGTTGTCCAATCGCAACATTTTCTTTTTCATACGCACCAATATCGGCTTCTTGATTCTTTTTTAGTTCCTCCAATTTTTTACGTTCATCAATTTTTTCTTTATCTACTAGTAGAATGCTTTTAACCAAACTGTTCCAGCTAATATTTTCTTCAATAAACTCAGCATTAAAAGTGTAAACATTCAGGTTAGTTGTGTTGATGTTGTTTTGATTGATTGGCACACCGTCATCAACCTCTATAGAAAACTCGGCCTCGGGAAATTTGTTAACAAGAGAACGGTTTTCGATGCTTCGAAATAAGCTTGATAATGTACTTTTTCCACTACCGTTCCAACCATAAAATAGATTTAGTCGACCAAAGTCCTTTGCACCACTATTTGAATGGTTAGAAAAAATACCGAAGTTTTTGAGGCTTCCAATGCTTTTGATCATACTTTGTTCCCGGTCGTGGTTTGCTCTTCAACATACTGATGCAGCTTTACCATTGCCCATGTATCTAGTTCACAATAGGCTTTTAACGCATCAGCTAGTTTTTCTTTCGTCGGTTGCCATTTAATATCAATCATTTTTCGCCACTCTAGTTGAGCTTGGTCACCTTTTTGAACGTCTAAATCACTATATGAAAGTTCGGGGATATAGGTGGGCAAAACAACCTTAATAGAAACAGAAAGAGCAAGGCGGTGATCTTCAACACACTGAGAAAATATGTCCATCTGATCCCAAACCCGATCATGAATACTCATCAAGAAATCAGTGTGCTCAGGAAAGTCCGTTGCCATTTCTTTTAAACGCGATTTTTCGAATGGCTTGTAGTAAACCACTACCGTTCCCTGTGATTTAAAGTGCGCTTTCATTGCGTCAATCATCGCTGGCCGGGGATCAGGCGCATCCATTTGCAGAAATTCAAAATGCTCAACCTCACCATTTTCATGAAGAATATGAAGCGAATATTGAAACGGTACTTGTTGCCAAGGGCGTGATTTTTCCCACATTGGTACTGCGGGGTTATAAGTTTCAAAATCAAAAAAGTGCAGCGGGTATTCAAGCCGAGAAAGCATATCAGTTGCTTTCTCTTTATCTAAATACTCGGTTTCATTTTGAATTAAATTTACTTTGTGCCGAAGTGAATCTGACAACTCGATATCTGCCGGAATATCTTCAATCATATGCACATCGATGGATCTTAATAGCTCGGTTATATCGGCTCTTAATCTAGGCAAATCATGAATGGTTTTATTTATTGGCAGCGACCAACAGTTGTTAATATGTGGACATTTTTTATCAGCTGGCTTTTTACAAAACTTCCCTATAGCCATAGTTGGCTCTTTATCACTATTACAATGGCCTACAAATTGTGGTGCGGTGATCTCTATTTCACCAAGGCGTTCTTCAACAAGTTCAGTAATATCTTCTAATAAGAAAAGCTGTTCAATATCAGGCCAAATACAATCGCCATTAGCATGAAGTAATTCTATTTTATTGGGCTTATAACCGCATTTAGTCATTACATAGGTTTGAAAAGCGGCATCATAAACATGTTCAAAATCGTCTTTTTTGGTGATTTTAGGGTTATTTGACGATTTAGCTTCTATTAAGGTGAGGTTATTGCCGTTTTTGATAAGCACATCAGCCATACAAAGCAAACCTTCAAATTCAAAAGTCGCTTCAAATAACACAATATCTTTTGCTTCTAATAATTCTTGAGTTTTGACAATAGCAACTTCAAGCGAACCATGTTTCCAGCCAACCATAACCCCATTAGGATATTTAGCATGAACAGCGTCATTAAAGCGATTACCTTCAAATGCGTTCTTTTTATTTGAAACGGTTTGCTCTGGTATCCAGTTGCCTTTTTTTTCGTTCCACAGGCGCTTAAGGCAACGGCGAGCTGTTTGGTAGTCGGTTTTAGTTAAGTAGAAATCCATTCTTCAGAAGCCTTCGTTATTTGTCATCATCCTTGAGGGCGTCCCAAAAATCACTATCTAGTTTTTTAATTTCGATTACTTGCTCTGTTTGCATTCCTAAGTTGTAGTCATAAATATATTGAGCAAGCTCAACACCATCTATAAGTACAAGAGCTGTTGCCCCATTCAGGTTATTGGCATATTCACGAGCACCTTTACTGTAATAAGATGTTGTGATGAAAATACCTTTATTTGATTGGGCAACAGCAAGCGCCCCTACAAATTTTTGAACTTCTTCACGACCAACACCGTTGTCTTTACTGTAACGCTTAGCTTGAATATGAATTCTACCAAGACCAAGAACGTCTTCTTTTATAATTCCATCTATTCCACCATCATTAGATGCTTGCGTAACTGCTCCTGCATCTTTTACCAATCCACCATACCCCATCTTCTGCAATAGGTTGATCACCAAATGTTCAAACTCGTATGGTGACTTGCTGATCACCGTATCTAAAATATCTTCATAAACACTAGAACGAATACTTTCAAATGAGTTATAGAGTTGTTCTTGCGGCGTTAAATCCGATACCGCTGATTCAACTAAGTTTGTATTTTTATCTTCACTGTTTTTAGATTGAGTTCGAGCTTTTACCTTTTCTTGAACAAAAGCTTCTAGCTCGTCAGGCTTGTCTAACATTTCTAAACCGTGCGCGTTAATTCGATAAATACCGCGTTTAGGCT
>ERZ1048872.2023-NODE-2023-length-15385-cov-5.723810_pt1 | contig 15385 bp, 10 predicted proteins | sample MGYA00383100_ERZ1048872 | MGnify/ENA primary metagenome ERZ1048872 (study PRJEB29581, sample SAMEA5548370) | metagenome | biome: marine; feature: coastal; material: water | depth 50 m | study: Short-term variability in the microbial, nano- and picoplankton... | reverse complement strand
ACATATTCATAAGCAACCAAAGGGTGGCTGTTGACTGCTTTTTTTAAAAAGATTGGATTAGAGAGCTCAGGAGATATTAGTTTTAAAATTCTACCGCTTCGGGTGTTTTGTCCTTTAATTTCTTTTATATCAAGCAAAGATTCTATGCCAAAACTATTATAAAAATTAAGGTTCATCTTAGCATCTTCTAAGCTTAAACCCCCTTGAATGTTATCAAACAATTTTAGGTCAAGTGTGTCTTTAGCTGTTAAAATATGCTTTCCTGGGTCTCCTATTATTAGTTCTGGGACTAAATCTACCAAACCTAATTCAACTCTTATTTTGTCGTCTAAAGAGAGTGTTCTTAAAATGCCAGAGTATTCAATTCTTGCAATTAGCTCTGTATAGACGTGGTTGATCAATGGGTTTTCTAAGATGTTTTTACCCCAAAAGTATATCGTATATCCACCAATTGGAAACATCTCTTCAACAAAAACTTTTTCGCCCTTTTTTGCTGGTGGTACAGTCCATGTTTTTTGAAGTGGAGAGTTGTTTTGGCTATTTTTAAAGCTGTTCGGAAGACTATAGTCTAACACTATTGACTCTTCAACCGTTGATTCTACTTTAAGTTTTACAAAGCCAGACTTTAGCCTTACAAAAGTAAACTCCGCACCACCAAAATTATATTCGACTTCGTCTTTTTTCTCTATAAGATTTTGAGCTGGGAAAATTGCCGTGGCTGATTGTGGTTTTAAGTCGCGAACTGATATTTCTGTACGAATACCCTTATACACATCAACCAAAACAGGGCCACCGCTCTCGGATGTTTTTACTCGTTTAACCAAAAGCTCCAATATCCCGTTCACCTTCTTGTTAGCTAGTGAGTATGACTCCGAAACTTTGCTATTGGGTAAAAGGTTGTTAAATACTCCTGAAACAATAACACTTTTGTCATCATCATTTCTCAATTCAAACTCTAAGACCTCAGCAACAACAGGTAGGTCATTAAATATAGTAATATCTATAAACCCCGAGACAAATGTTGCTGTTGTGAAGAATTCTTCTGTTACATCAACAACTGTCCCCTCGTTGGTCTGTATGTCTTGACTTGGCAAGACTGTTGTTTGGTTATGAAAAAGGGCACTTGCCGGATAAAGCTCTAAAAGCGTTAAAGTGTCCATGAAAGATCGGTCATCCAAGGTTAAACTAGACAGCGAAACCTCACTTACCTCAACAGTGTCAGGAATCTGAACAATGTCACTTAAACCGCTAACTCCATATGTTGTCTCATATACGATATCCAACGATCCGTCTGAATTTGTTTTCGAAAGGGAGTCGGCAAGAATATTTCCAAGGTTTAACTCAGTTTCTAAGACCGGAGCAACCCAATTACTTTCGGAAACAAATTTGTCTTTTCTACAAGAACTCAAGATAATCAGTGTTAAAAAAACAATGGTGCTTGATTTTTTCATTATACAAATAACGCATTATCTTGAATTGATTTTAGTAGGTTTGTTAAAGTATTACATAAAAATGTCATCACATCATTTTGTTAAAGAAGGTCAAGAACCTGCTCTTATTGTAGCAAATGGACAATCGTGCTCATATGAATTGCTGACACAAATCATAGAATGGTCACCTTATGTTGTTGCTTTGGATGGTGCTTATAATCGGCTAAGTGAATTGCAGGTTTTTGCGGATTTGGTCTTAGGCGACATGGATAGTTTGGTGACATTGCCTGCCAGTAAAAAAACGCAATTTATTCAAATAGATAGCCAAGAAAAAACAGACCTTGAAAAAGCCATTGATTACCTTATAGAAAAGGGGTATCAAGATATTAACGTTGTCTGGGCAACAGGCAAAAGGCTTGATCATACGATTAACAATGTGGTTACGCTAGCAAAATACCCGAACTCTAAAATCGTAATTTACGACGATTACTCAAAGGTCTTTATTGTTCCAAAAACTTTTGAAAAAGTTTATAAGAGAGGCGATTTGATATCTTTAATCCCTATTCCTTCTTGTGAAAAGGTAACTACTAAAAACTTGAGATACCCGCTGAATAAAGAGTCGCTTCAATTGGGGAAAAGAAGTGGCACAAGCAACGAGGTAAATTCAACTGGTATTGTTAAAATAAACTATGCCTCTGGTTTGTTGGCAATAATAGAAAGCTCTGATTAGTGTTATCGGCTATAATTAGGTGCTTCTTTTGTGATTGTAATGTCATGGGGGTGGCTTTCTCGAATTCCTGACCCTGTTATATGAGTAAAACGTGCGTTTTTTAAATCCACTATACATGATGAACCAGTGTAACCCATGCCCGCTCTCAGACCTCCTATATATTGATAAACTACTTCGGACAAACTCCCTTTATAGGCAACTGTTCCAACAATTCCTTCGGGAACAAGTTTTCCGATTTCGGCTTCTGCGTCTTGAAAATATCGGTCAGTAGATCCTTTTTTCATTGCCTCTATGCTTCCCATGCCACGATAAGACTTTACCTTTCTACCGTCGTAAAAAGACACTTCACCGGGAGCCTCTTCTGTTCCCGCAAATAAACTTCCTGCCATAATTGTATCGGCTCCTGCAACTATTGCCTTAACTAAATCCCCGCTGTAGCGAATACCTCCATCTGCAATGACAGGAACTCCTGTTCCTTCAAGGGCTTTTGAACATTCCATTATGGCACTTAGTTGTGGTGCCCCAATTCCGGCTATTATTCTAGTAGTGCAAATAGAGCCTGGACCTACACCAACCTTTACGGCATCGGCACCGTTATCTGCCAAATACTTTGCGGCTTCTGCTGTTGCAACATTTCCGACAATTACTTGAAGGTTTGGAAATTTTGATTTTACTTTTTTTAATTCTTTCACAACACCTTTGGAGTGACCGTGGGCTGTATCTATAGCCACAACATCCACATCTTGTTCAACTAATGCAGTAACTCGTTCCATAGTATCAGCTGTTACACCTACAGCTGCTCCAACCATTAGCCTTCCAAAGCTGTCTTTACAAGCTTGTGGGTGATTTTTCACCTTTTGGATGTCTTTGAATGTAATTAAACCCAACAATTTTTGATCAGCATCTACAACAGGTAGTTTTTCTATCTTGTATTTCTGCAAAATTTGCTCTGCCTCTTTTAAATCCGTGCCAGAAGCAGCTGTAATTAAACTCTCTGTTGTCATAACATCCCCAATCAAGGTGTTCAAATCTCTTTGAAAACGCAAATCGCGATTAGTGATTATTCCAATGAGTGTGTTTGTGTCGTCTGTTATTGGTATTCCACCTATTCTGTTCTCTTTCATCACCCCTAAAGCATCACTCAATGTGTTTGATTTGGATAGGGTAATTGGATCTTTAATCATGCCGCTTTCAGACCGCTTTACTTTTTTCACCTGCATTGCTTGATCTTCAATACTCATGTTTTTATGGATAATTCCTATTCCACCCTCTCTAGATATCGCAATAGCTAAACGAGCTTCAGTTACAGTATCCATTGCTGCACTAACAATGGGAATATTAATTTCAAGACCCTTGGTAAGTTTTGTTTTTGTGTTGGTGTCTCTTGGTAAGACTTCAGAATATTGGGGTAAGACTAGAACATCATCGAAAGTTAAACCTCGGTGCGAAATTTTAGAATCTGTAGATTTGGACATTTGCAAATAATAGGTTTGTTATTTGCGGTACGAAGGTAACACATATAAAGCACACATTCTAAAATTGCTTGTTTTAGTAATTTTTTTAAGTTTAATATAATTAGCTTATATATGTTCGTTAAGCACTAAGCTACCGTGGAAAGTAACCCTATCTTTGTTGTAATAAAATGAGAATATTTCTTTCTTTTTGCTTTTTAATTTTTGCCTTGTGGGGTTCATCACAATCCATTGATGAACGTGTTGCAATTCAGTTTTACGAAAACAATGAGTTTGAAAAAGCAGAAACTCTTTTTAAAAAACTTCACCGAAGAGGTTCCCGTTCTGCATTCGTATATGAATATTATCTAAATACGCTAATTGCCTTGGAAAAAGAAAAAGACGCGGAAAGGCTTACAGAATATCAGCTCAGAAAGTTCCCAACAAGCATTGGATTACGTGTCGATTTAGGGATGGTTTACGATCGTTTTGGAAAAAAAGAAAAGTCAGAACATTATTTTGATAAAATCATTAAATCGTCTCAAAATAGTGTTTACGAAATTAAGGCGTTGGCTAACGGATTTAAAAGGAGAGGTTATTTTGAGAAAGCTATAATAGCTTACAAAACAGGCATTAAAAAACACGGAATGTCGGAATTCTATATGGACTTAATCTACACATATCGCAATAGTCTTAGAAGTAAAGATTTGGCAGATTTTTCTATAAGGCTTCTAAAGGAAGATCCCAGCTCATATCCGTTTGTTTTTAAAAACCTTGACATTGCTTTTGAGGATTCGTCAAGCTTATCATACCTAAGGGGTAAGGCTTTGTCTTTTATTCAAAAAAACCCAGACAACCTGGTGTTTGGAGAGTTGTTGTTTCAATGTTATGTTCATCAAAAAAAGTATCGTGCAGCTTTGAGACAGGTCATTTCTTTGGACCGTTTAAAAGGCGGTCAAGGTGATCGTTTAATGAAGTTTGCCCACTTATGTTTTGACAGCAAAGTGTTTGATGTTGCTGCAGACGCTTTCTCTCGTGTAGTTGAATTGGGCGAGTTAAATAAAAATTATATTAAAGCTCAAAATGGTCTAATAAATACGCTTTATCTTCAAGCAACATCAAACATTGATGCGGACGAAGAAAAAATCAACTCACTTACTGTCAAAATTCAACAATTCATTAAGCAAGAAGGTGTGGGTTACAATACAGCTGAAACCATCTTTAGGTTAGCTGAGTTAAATTTGTTTTATTTAGATAAAATAAGCACCGCCATTGAGTTGCTTTTAAAACTAATAGAGACACCGCGGTTAAAAAGCACTTTCATTGCAAAAACGAAACTTCTTTTGGGTGATTGTTATTTAATGTCAAATAACATATGGGATGCACGCCTAATGTATGGGCAAGTTGAAAAACAGTTTAAGGAGGAGGCTCTTGGCCAAGAAGCTCGATTTAAAAACGCTCAACTAAGCTACTATGTCGGTGATTTTGAATGGGCGAAAAGTCAACTAGATATTTTAAAAACAGCAACAACGCAACTAATTAGTAATAATGCAATTGAATTATCTCTATTGATTCAAGATAATACGGGACTTGATTCAACCGATAACGCAATGAAGGAGTATGCTGAAGCAAAGTTTTTTTTGTATCAGAATAAAATATCGAAATGTAAAGAAATATTAAACCTTTTGCCATTTAAATACCCCAATCATTCATTAGACGACGAAATTCTGTACCTCAAGGCTTTAGTCCAAGAAAAGCTTAAAAACTATCAGGAAGCTAATCGCATGTATAAATCTGTCTATGAAAATTTTAGTGAGGATATTCTTGCTGATAACGCCCTGTATCGTTCTGCTCTAATTACTCTTCAGGTTTTAGAAAACAAAGAAAAAGCAATCCAATTATTCGAAAAAATTATTCTCGAATACAACTCAAGTCTTTTTGTCAATAGGGCACGTACACATTATTATAAACTAAAAAACAAAACTTAGCAAACAAAAAAAGAACATGAAAAAAACTAAGCTAAAAACGCTCACAATTAGTTTGCTTTTTATTTTCTCTATTCCGATTTGGTTAAATGTCGATTTGTTACCTATCCGTATATGGGATGAGTCTCGAAACGCAGTTAATGCTATAGAAATGTATCAATCGGGTGATTTTCTGGTCAGAACTTTTAATAAATCGCCCGAGACTTACGAACTAAAACCACCCCTGTTAATATGGCTACAGGTTGGTTGTCTTCATTGGTTCGGTTTAAACGAACTAGCTATTCGTTTTCCTTCTGTCTTTTTTTCAGTAATGTCGCTTTTGCTGGTTTTTATAATCACATATTCGTCCACTAAAAGCTATTGGTCCAGTGCTTTTGCTATGGGAATCACTGCAACCTCTTTTGGGTTTTTTGGTGATCACGTGGGGCGGTTTGGAGACCATGACGCTACCCTTGTTTTTTTTATACTACTTTTAGCTTACGGCACTCATCAATTTATGAAAACAGAAAAAGCTTCATACCTCTACTTGATGGGGGGGTCGCTTATGTTTGGCGTCCTATGTAAAAGCATTGCTATTTTTATGCTTGCACCGGGCCTGCTTGTTGCTTTGTTATTAAATAAAAAGGTCGTTTTATTCCTTTCTAACAAGCACTTTTACACCTCTATTTTTACCGTAACATTTATCGTTAGCTCATATTACTATTTGAGAGAATTAAGGCAACCGGGTTATCTTAATCTTGTGTGGCAGGGAGAGTTATTCCCGAGATATATTAACCAGTCCTCTAGTTTTGTTTTTGAAGAATATACTTTTTGGTATTATTTTGAGTTGCTTTTTAACAACCAAATGAGGTATTGGGCTTGGATGGTTAGCGTTGTGGTTGCTGTGCCTTTTTGGGGCAACTGGCAATTTAAGGGGTGGGTTTTCTGGCTGATTCAAAGCCTTTCTTTTCTACTAATTATTTCTTTAGGCACTAAAAACTTTTGGTATGTAGCACCAGCAATACCGATGCTCGCAATATTGTTTGCTATAAGTCTTTATCTGTTAGCAAATCGACTGAAGGTGAATTACAAATGGGCGTCGCTGCTTGTGTTTTTGTTACTTGCTGTTCCTTATAACAATGCATTTTTATACGCCATAAACACGAGCGAAAAACATTATGAGTGGGAAACTAATGGAATTTCCCATTATTTAAAAGACGAACAAAACATAAAAAACCTAAGTCCAAACACGAAAATTTTACTTGATCGGGCACACGGTCTTGAGCCCCATCTGTTTTATCTCAAGAAATTAGATATCGAACACGGTTTGTCAATATCTCGGATAAATTGGCAAGAATTGAACCCTGGAGATACATTGCTTATTTCACACTTAAGTACATATAGTGAGTTAAAAGACAAATACGCCATTTCTGTTCTTGATAGCAGCTACAAGCACGCTAAGTTACTAACCATCAAACTACCCGCCAAACAGGTAGCCCAAACCAATAGAACCATTTATTGAATGTTTGGGTAACTCTTTTTTATAAATATTTTGTTTTTTTAATGGGTTAAAACCGATAGAAAACTGAACGTTAAACACTCTTTTGTTTATCCTTTTTTCTACCTCTAGGGACCCTTCGAATGCTAGGTTTACCTTGTTAAACGTCTGATTGTCCTCTACCCATACATTTAACTCGTTGTGGTTCGCTAAACTTTTTTGATTAAAAATTATTTGAGGAATCGCTGTGCCCGTAACTCTAAAAACCCATTCATTCTTTATAAGGGCATCGTATCTCAACCGAATAGGTGTAGAAAATAGCCACAACGTATTTTCTTTTATACTTAACATACCTCCGTCTTTTGAATAAAAATTATTGTCCCAATAGCTTGACTCGTTAGTTTCTTGGGAGGTTCGGTTAATTTTATAATTTATAAAAATGGTATCGTTATTTATAAACAGATTCTCTTTTTCAAACACAATAATACCGGGGCTGCTAAAGTTTTGATTAACCGCTTTTGTTGTTAGTTTTTTTCCCACAGGGATGCTCCATCTTGACCTTTGTAGACCCATGCCCACTCCCACAGAAATACGTTCTCTAATGTTCCAAAAAGCCAATCCTTCTAATTTATGATTTATTCTTGCTGTCGATACTTTTCCGTTTTGTTTGCCGAACTTATAATTGACCTGAAAGTTTGTTTTTTTTGATGGGTCTTGTTTTAATATTGGGGTTTTTGCTTGGTCAATTTTAAGGTAGTGGGCTAGTTGTAAAATTGGGTTTGATAGGTTCAAACCGCTTTTCCTATCTAAGTTGCACTTAATTAGTAAGCCCTTCTTGATTAATTGGTTTTTCTCTGTTTGAAATAGTATATGGGCTGGTTGGTTTTCATCATTATCGCTAGCTTGGGTTTGGTGCTTCGTTGGGTTGTTCCAAGAGTACGAAGCAATCTCCTTTTTTTCGAATGATTCCGAGTTGTTTATATAATTCTTGATGTTTTTTGTTTTGGTCTGTTTATTCCCACATAGACCTACCTTTGTAACCTGTTTAAGTCAAGCTTTATAACAATCATGGGTTTGCCGAATGCCGGTAAATCAACCTTGCTCAACGCAATGTTGGGTGAGGACCTAGTTATCACCAACCCAAAAGCTCAAACAACAAGACATCGAATTAAAGGTATTTTAAATGACAAAAATTACCAACTTGTTTTTTCAGACACTCCTGGAATATTAGAAAACTCCGCTTACAAGCTACAAGAAACCATGATGAGTGCGGTTAGCAATTCATTAGATGATGCAGACTTAGTTTTGCTTGTTCTTGATGGTCAATTCCCAAAAATTGCCCAATTTGAAAAACAAGTCGGCCAGCTTTCTTGCCCCGTAATTGTTGTAATGAACAAGGTTGACCTTGTGATTAATCAAGAGGATTTAAAAAAACATGTTTTGGAAGCAAAAAAACTACTTAAAACAGAACACGTTCTAATAGCTAGTGCAAAAAACGGGTTTAGTGTTCCACAAATTATAGAAACGTTAGTCGGTCTTTCTCCTGAACACCCCCCTTTTTACAATACCGAGCTAGTAAGCGATGAAAGTGTTCGGTTTTTAGTGAGCGAAATGATACGTGAGCAGATTTTATCTCAGTTTAAGAAGGAAATACCATACAGTGTTGAGGTAAGTGTATCTAATTACAATGAAAAGAAAAACATAGATGAAATATATGCCACAATATATGTGGAACGAGACTCTCAAAAAGGAATTGTTTTAGGTAAAGGTGGGTCAGCAATAAAAAAACTGGGCATTTCATCTAGAAAGCGTATCGAAGGTTTTATAAAAAAGAAGGTTTTTTTGTCACTAACTGTTAAGGTTAAAAAAGATTGGAGATCTGACGACCAACAGCTTCGATACTTTGGTTATTTAAAGAAATAAATCCGCGTACTTTCGCACAACAATAAAATGGCAGGAATAGTAGCAATTGTAGGAAGACCAAATGTTGGAAAATCCACCCTTTTCAATCGATTAATTGGAGAAAGAAAGGCTATTGTTGATGATGTTAGCGGAGTAACAAGAGATCGACATTATGGAACTAGCGATTGGGTTGGTAAAGAATTTACGGTCATTGATACCGGGGGTTATGTTTCAAAGAGCTCTGATGTCTTTGAATCAAATATTCGCGAACAGGTCGAGTTGGCAATTAACGAAGCAGATGTTTTGTTGTTTGTTGTTGACGCTGTATTAGATCCAAACGAACTGGATATTGAGTTTTTTAAAGTTATAAGAAAAAGTAAAAAACCTTACTTGGTTGTTGCCAACAAAGCAGATAACGATGAACGAATGTTCATGGCTAATTCATATTACTCTCTTGGAATTGAAACAATCTACCCCATATCCTCTTTGTCTGGAAGTGGAACCGGAGACCTTTTAGATGAATTAGTTACACTTCTTCCAGAAGGAGAGATTGCTTTAGATGAAAATATCCCGAAAATAGCATTTGTCGGTCGGCCAAATGCTGGAAAGTCTACCATTTGCAACACATTGCTGGGGCACGAAAGAAATATTGTTACCGATGTTCCCGGAACAACAAGAGATACGCTTTATATAAGGTATAAATCGTTCAACAACGACCTTTACCTAGTAGACACTGCGGGCGTCAGAAAAAAAGGAAAGGTTACAGAAGATATCGAGTTTTATTCTGTTATGCGTTCACTTCGAGCAATCGAGTCTGTAGATGTTATTGCTTTAGTTGTTGACGCTACACGAGGTTTAGAGGCTCAAGACATGAACCTATTTGGTTTAGCTCAAAAAAACGGAAAGGGTGTTGTGGTTGTGGTAAACAAATGGGATCTTATTGAAAAAGACACAAAAACAACTAAAGAATATGAAAATCTAATAAAAGAAAAAATTGCACCATTTGTTGATGTTCCAATTTTATTTGTTTCAGCTTTAACAAAACAACGGGTGTTAAAAGCCCTAGAAACAATGACAGGTGTTCACAGGTCTATGAATAAAAAAATCTCAACATCTAAGCTTAATGACTTCTTTTTGCCAATTATAGAAAAGACACCTCCGCCATCTACTAAAGGAAAGTACATTAAAATTAAATATATAACCCAACTACCCACTAGTTGTCCTTCGTTTGCTTTTTTCTGTAACCTACCACAATATATTCCTGACAGTTATAAGCGGTTTTTAGAGAACAGGCTTCGTGCAAACTTTGATTTTAGCGGGGTTCCCCTAAGACTTTACTTTAGAAAAAAATAAGTTTTTTTGACCAAAACATTATATTCGCGATATTATTTAAATATTTAACCATTAAAATTACGCGTAAATGAAAAAAATTATTGCATTATTAGCTATCGTTTCAGTATTTGGTTTTGTTGCTTGCAACAATGCTGCTGAAACAGAAAGCACAGAAGAAACTACTGAGGTAGCGGACAGCGTGGCTGCAACTGAAGAGGCTGCAACTGAAGAAGCACCAGCTGAAGAAGCTGCTGCTGAAGAAGCTGCTGATTCTACTGCAACTGAGGAAGCACCAGCTGAGGAGGCTGCTGCTGAAGAAGCTGCTGAATAATTAAAAAATTAATTATTACTAAAAAGGGCTGCGGATGCAGCCCTTTTTTATTTCTAAAAATTTACAGTGATTCAAATTGGGATAAAAACCGTTTATCGTTATTAAAGAATGTTCTTAAGTCTTTTACTCCATATTTTAACATAGCAATACGATCAACACCTAATCCAAATGCAAAACCTGAATATTCTTCATTAATTTTACAATTTTTTAAAACATTTGGATCAACCATACCACATCCTAATATTTCTAGCCATCCTGTTCCTTTAGTTAATTTATAATCTGACTCCGTTTCTGTACCAAGAAAAATATCCATTTCTGCACTTGGTTCCGTAAATGGGAAATATGATGCTCTAAATCTAACCTTAGTTTTAGGCCCAAAAAATTCTTTTACAAAATTATATAGCGTTTGTTTTAAGTCTGAGAAAGAAACTCCTTTATCTATATATAAACCTTCAACTTGATGAAAAAAACAATTAGAACGCGATGAAATAGCCTCGTTTCTAAAAACACGTCCAGGCATTATGCTTCTAATGGGTAAATTACCATTTTCCATTAAACGAACCTGAACAGATGATGTATGTGTTCTTAATGCAATATCATTTTTTACAAAAAAAGTATCTTGCATATCTCTAGCAGGATGATTTGGTGGAAAATTTAATGCTGAAAAGTTATGCCAATCATCTTCTATCTCAGGACCAATAGATACAGAAAACCCAAGTCTTTCAAATATTAAAGTCATTTCTTCAACAACAGAACTTATTATATGTCTACTGCCTAGATTTGAAAAGTAACCAGGTAAGTCATTTTTAGTATTTGAAATTTTTTGGCTATTTAAAATTTTTTGACTATTTGAATTATAAATTTCTTCTATTGTTTTTTTAGTGGTGTTTAAAATTTTACCTACCTCTTTCTTCTGATCATTAGATAATAATTTAAATTCTTGAACTAACTGATTTATTAAACCTTTTTTAACTAAAAAAGTTAACCTAAAATTTTCCAAATCTTTAATTGAAGAAATTGGAAAATTTTGTGCTTTTTTTATTATTTGATCAAATTTATCTAGCATACTTTACAACAAAGTAAATCATTATGCTTTTATACTTCATTCTTTATCTTTTATTATCATTCCTATTAATTATAAGTAGAATTATATAAAATATATAATAGTATATAATTAAGTGTCTGTCTATATGCTTATAAATTATTTTGCTTTTTACATTAATAACATAAATTTAACAAGGTAAATATTTTAAATTACTGATTATTAGATTTTTATAAGTTATATACAAGATGTATAATTTCAACTTAACATAGTTTTGTTAATAAATGAATTGTGTGTATAATCAAATTTTAATGTGAATTAGAGGTAAATAAATATTTTAACTTAGTTAATAAGTTTAATATTTATATAAATAATGTTTTATGAAGCTATTAATAACATATAATGTTATTAAGTGTGTTAATTATTTTATAGTAAATTAATAATCAACTCTTTATCCCAATTATTTCTTATTTCTATATTATTATATAAGTCAATTTTTTCAGGTGATTTATTTTTAAAAACATTACCTGTATCCCATAGTTTGTTATTATTAATATCACTTATTACTCTTAATGAATAAATACCAGGTTTTAAGTTTTTAAATTGAATTTTATTTTGATTAACTACAGTCTGGTATTTTATTATTTTATTATTATTTAATAATTCAAATAGGTAGTTTATTGAATCATGTTTTTCTATTTTAATTACTAAATTATTTTCATTTATCTCTTTATAAGTATAAATAAATGTATCAATCTTATTAATATCATTGTAATAAGTTTTTAATGCGTTAGGTTTAAAAATTATATTAACTGAATCTATTAATTTATTAAAATTTATTTCTAATTCTGTTGGACTTAACTGGTTCACATTATAATTAGTATTGAATATATTAATACTATCTATATTAAAAATTACTGGACAATTAGACTTTAAACTTATTCTTCTGTTATTAGATTTAGCTTTATTGATACTAATTTTCGGTATTATTTTATTTGTATTTTCTAGTAGATTAAAATTGAAATTTAATGTATCAATAGATATATCTATATCAACACTGTCTTTATAGTTATTATTAAATAATGTTATTGTATCTCTATTTCTATTTATAAAATAAGCAGTATTATTTTTATTGATTTTAGCAATAATATTTTGTTGGGTTATTGCTTTATTAGATTTAATTTTAATAACACCAGGTATATCGTTTTTTAATAACGTAAATTTATATTTTTCATCATTTTGATTATTAAAGGTATAAAATGTGTCTTGAGTATTTTTTTGTGTTAAAATATTCTCCAATAGTGCTATATCCTCATCTTTGTCATACAATAAATTTTTATTTTTATCTTCAAATACAGCAACCATTAAATTGTCATTTGGTAAATTAGATAAATTAAAAAAACCTTTATCATTTGATTTAGTAATATAGTCAGGTTTTTCTTTAAAAATAATACTATCCTTTAATGTTTTATAAAGTTGAATACTATAGTTTTCAAGCGGTTGTTTTTTTAAAAAAGAATAAACGTAACCTTGATATTTTAAAGAGTCAATATAATTACCCGTTGAAAACACATAATTAAATAAACCTAAAGGATTCCCCTCGTTGTTATCAACAACCCCCCCATTTAACTGTATTGAATAGGTGGTGTTTTCTAATAAACTATCCTGGAGTTTTACAGAAAGTTTTTTGTTCTTTACTACAAAAACAGGTTTTATTTTTTGACTTGGAGAAACAATAAGAAGGTCGTTTAATTTTGAAGCCTTTATATACTCATTAAACTCATAAACTATTGTTTTATTTTTTACGAACAAAGATCTGTTTTCTGGGGAAACAGATAAAACAGTTGGTGGTGTTTTATCTTTTTCTCCGCCTTCAAGCGTTTGTATTGAAGCACACGATGAAAATAAAAAAAGCAGTAATAAAAAAAACTTCATTTATCTTCCAAAATGTACGATTAGCACTGAAATATCTGCAGGATTAACGCCACTTATTCTAGATGCTTGACCAATGCTTTTAGGTTTAATTTTATTTAGTTTATCAACTGCCTCAAGGGATAGAGATTTAACTATTGAATAATCAAACTCAGAGCTTATTTTTTTATTCTCTAATTTCAATAGTCTTTCTACGTTTTCCTTTTCTGTTTCTATATAACTTCTATATTTTAACTGAATTTCAGCTTGTTCTAGTTCTTCTGAAGAATAACCACCAAACAGAGTTTTCATAGATCCGATTTCTAGCAACTCTTTGTGTGTTATCTGAGGTCTAGCAAGTACCTTTTCTATAACATAGTTTTGGGGCAAAACACTAGTGTTATATTTTTTCAAAATCGGGTTAGCATCAACGGGCTTAACTGTTTTTTTCTTTAAGGTTTTTTTTATTTTATTAATACGATCCTTTTTAATAAGCATTTTGTCATATTCTTTAATAGAAATAGTTCCTAACTCTTTTGCTTTTGGCATTAACCTTAGATCTGCGTTATCTTGCCTTAGTAATATTCTAAATTCCGCCCTACTTGTAAACATTCTGTAGGGTTCTTTAGTGCCTTTGTTTATTAAATCATCTATTAGAACACCAATGTATGCTTCATTTCTTCTTAAGATAAAAGGTTCTTTGTTTTTTACTAATTGATGTGCGTTTATTCCTGCTATTAACCCTTGACAAGCCGCTTCTTCATATCCTGTAGTACCATTAATTTGTCCAGCAAAAAACAAGTTGTTAACACCTTTAGTTTCTAGGCTTAATTTTAACTGAGTAGGGTAAAAAAAGTCGTACTCTATAGCGTATCCAGGCCTAAAAATCTTAGCATTTTCAAACCCTTTAATTTCTTTTAAAGCCCTGTATTGAACATCTTGCGGTAATGAGGTGCTAAAACCATTAATATATGTTTCGTACGTGTTCCAACCTTCTGGCTCTACAAATATTTGATGCCTACTTCTTTCAGCAAACCTGTTTACTTTATCTTCCACCGAAGGGCAATACCTTGGCCCAACCCCTTTAATTGCACCGTTAAAAAGTGGGCTGTCTTTAAAAGATGATCTTAATATGTCGTGAACTTTCTCGTTAGTATATGTTATGTGGCAACTGTGTTGCTTGCCAATTTTTGTAGGTTTCCTAAATGAGAAACATAGAGGATCTTCGTCCCCCTTTTGCTCCTCCAAAACTTCATAGTCTATTGTTCTTCCATCTACTCTGGGCGGAGTACCGGTTTTCATTCTTCCTGACTCAAACCCTAAACCAACCAATTGTTCTGTTATTCCATAAGAAGCATCATCCCCCATGCGGCCCCCTTTGCTTTTTTGATTACCAACGTGGATTACGCCATTCATAAAGGTTCCGCTTGTTAAAACAACAGCTAAACCAGAATAAATCACCCCACCTGTTGTTTTAACCCCTTTTACTTGATTTTTATCAATAACTAGTTGATTAACAGACGATTGTACAAAGTCAATATTAAAGTTTTTTTCTAGTAATTCACGCCATTTTAAAGAAAACATGGTTCTGTCGTTTTGTGTTCTTGGGCTCCACATTGCTGGCCCCTTAGAGCGGTTTAACATTCTAAACTGCATCATGCTAAAATCCGAAACAATACCAGACAAACCACCAAGAGCGTCTATTTCTCTTACAATTTGCCCTTTTGCAACCCCACCCATGGCGGGGTTACAAGACATTTTTGCTATAGTCTCCATGTTCATTGTAATCATCAA
>ERZ1048872.2015-NODE-2015-length-15437-cov-5.736120_pt1 | contig 15437 bp, 14 predicted proteins | sample MGYA00383100_ERZ1048872 | MGnify/ENA primary metagenome ERZ1048872 (study PRJEB29581, sample SAMEA5548370) | metagenome | biome: marine; feature: coastal; material: water | depth 50 m | study: Short-term variability in the microbial, nano- and picoplankton... | reverse complement strand
ACTTGTTTTGCCAGGGCTAACTGGAATGTCCTCAACCGCAACTTCGCGTGAACCGTTCGGGCCTGACACAGAAACAGTTGCACCAGCGGCAACCATGGCTGGTACACTGTCAGCGGCCGGTGAGCCGTTGCAAAGATTACCTACCAATGTGGCGCGGCCTTGAACCTGTGTTGAACCGATTAGATCCATCGCCTCGACCACGCCGGGCCATTCATTGTGCAAATCTGGATGCTCGCTCATTTCGGCACCCGAAACAGCAACACCAATGCGCCACCCACCATCGGGTTGTTGCGTGATGTCCTGAACGCCAGCGATATGTTTGATGTCGATCAGATCATCTGGGCAAACAATATCGGCGCGCAATTGCACCAAAACATCGGTGCCGCCTGCCAAAAATCGGGTCAAGCCTGTGGCGTTTGCAGCAATTTCGCTGGCCGCCTCAAAGCTTTGGGGTGTGTGGTATCGCATAGTTCCTCCTGCCCAAGGGCTACGTGCGCCTTGCGTTAGAAATAGCCAATCAGATTTATTTATCTTGTTCAACCATTCTTGGTCGATTTAGGGAATGATTTCCTAGCGTCTCGTGATCTTATAACGCGCACCTGCCGCAAGCGAGCCAATAGCCGTTATTTCACCATCGGGCCAAGTGATCATGCCGCTAACGATGCCCGTGTTTTCGCCAAGACCGAAATGCAGACGCGGGGCATCAAATGACATGAAACCACCGCCAAGTTGCAATTCGCGTGTTTGCGTGATGCCATCGGTGGTTTTTACCATTACTTTGACCCCAACCCCAAATCGATTGCCTTTTTCGTCATCAAAATCAAATGCAATGGCATTGCCTGATTGCGCGTTGTTTTTGAAAACAGTGATCGGGCCATTAACTGGATGGCTAATGATGTCCAAATCACCATCACCCTCAAGGTCAAACGAGGTTGCCGCCGCTGTCATCAAGTAATCCTCTAGACCGAATGGGCCGGAGGCCTCGGAAAAAGTCCCGTCTCCTTTATTGTGAAAGAACAGATTTGAGGGGCTAACTTCGTTGGGAACCCATGTGCCATTCACGATATAAACATCTTGAAAACCGTCATTGTCGAAATCAGCGATCTTGGTGTCCCAACTCCAACCACCGACGTCCAAACCATTGGTTTCGGCCTCATCTGTAAAACTGGAACCTTGTCCGCGTGTCAAAAGCACGTTGGATCGCAGTATTTGCGGAATAGAGGCGTCAGCCTCGGCCTTGGTGATCGGTCGCGCAGGCCAGAAATGGATGTTGCAAACGGCTTGCGCACTCCATTGTGATTTGGGGATCAGTTTGCAAACCTCCGGATCGCGCCGCTGTATGGCAAGATCCTTTATCAACATGGCCTTACATTCTGCCTGATCGCGCCCCGTTAGTTTTTGACATTCGGATGCATAAGATGGATCGAAATTGTTACCCGATTTGTACCACGTTTTGATTTCCATGTTTTTTGTGCAGGTCGCGTGATCTTGCGGGTTCTTGATCGTATCACAATAGGCGGCCAGTTTTTGCATTTTCAGGGTTTTTGAAACGCCAGAAGACCGCCCAGCAATTTGCGCCATATAAATTTCTGGCACACCGTCATTGTGTAAATCCGCTGTTTTCACGGCCATTGTCGTGGTCGTCGTGTGGGGAATTATTTTGTCGGCAAACGAAATAGGCGCCAAACCACCGGCGCCGTCACCGATGAAAAACGCATCTGGAATGTCAAAATCATTTCCCTCGATCAGATCAAGATTGCCGTCGCCGTTTATGTCTGAAAACAGGATTGAGAGTGTTTCACCAGGCGGAGTTGGAAGGGCAAGAAAGTTGCTGCCATTCATTTGGCCCGCATCATTAAAGACCACGCGGTTACGGGATTCATTACCTGGAATTCGACGATACCATCCGGCCGCCCAGTTACCTAAAGCAACATCAAGATCACCGTCACGATCAACATCCCCAAAAGACAGGCCCAACGTCAGAACCGCGTGATCTTGGTTTTTCACGGTGGTAAGTTTGGCCACATCAAATTGACCCTCAACATTATGCAAGATGTGATTACCTGACAAATAAGTGGCAATGAAAAGATCAAGCCACCCGTCGTTGTCGATACTTTTACCGATCTTTGATCTGCAAGCGGTGGTGGGCAGTTAGATCGTCAGATGAGCTGTTTGGCCCGTTGCAGCGGATGACTTAACGGCGTCTAAAACCTGCTGGTTTCGTAACCCTTCAATCGCGCTAACCAAGGGTTCGGCCTTTCCTGCGATCACATCGGCAAATTGTTTTAGTTGCAAAACCAATGGGTCTTCAAAATCAAAAACCAGTTTAGTTTCGCTAATCGGTTCCCACCAACTGTTCTTCTGTGGATGTGTCCACATCGAAAGGTTAGGCAAGGACAACCCACCGTTAGTGCCGCCGATTTGATAACAGGCTTGATCTGTGGCGGGGTACATCGGATTTTCACGTGCTGTTAATTCCCAGCTCCATGGGGAAACGACGGCATCTGAAACGTTTACTGTTCCCAAAGCACCGCCTGCAAACTTCAACAGGATGACGGCGGTATCTTCGGTGTCAAAACCACGCGTTGCGTTGGATTCCATTGCGTGCACGCTGACAATTTCACCGCACAAATGACGCAACAGATCAATGTCATGGATTAGATTGATGTAAACGGGTCCAGCACCCTTTTCCCGCCGCCATTGGACATCAAAATAATCATCGGGTTTGCATAACCAAGTACTGGCCTGAACGGCTGTTATCTTTCCCAACTGGCCGCTCTCAATCACCTCTTTTGCCCGCGCAATCAGCGGATTGTGACGGCGATGATGTCCTGTCAAAACAGGCACGCGGGCTTGGTCAGCGGCTTGTACGATTTGGGCCGCACCTGCGACATCAATTGCCAAAGGTTTCTCGACCAGGATCGGTATACCTGCGGCGATACATTCCAATGCATTATCAACGTGAAACTGGTTGGGTGTTGCCAGAACAATGCCATCGGGGCGATCGTTGGTGATCAACTCAGATAGCGTAGCGTAGTGCGGCACATCGTATTCGCTGGCAACTGTTGCCCCTACCGGTGCCGGATCAACAATTGCACAAAGCACAGCATCCTTAAGCGGTTGCAAGGCAGCCGCGTGCCGGTGCCCGATAAGACCGGCACCTGCTATTGCAATTCTTAACGTCATCAGGCCAGCAAACTTGCCATTCGTTGCATCGCCAAGGCGTAACCTTGAATGCCAAAACCTGCGATCACACCGTCGGCACGTAGGGAAACGTATGAATGATGACGAAAGCTTTCGCGCTTGTGTACGTTCGAAATATGCACCTCTAGGACGGGTCCTTCAAAGGTATGTAACGCATCAAGCAACGCCACAGACGTGTGGGTGAAGGCAGCAGGGTTGATAATGATGCCTGCCGAGTTTTCACGTGCCTCATGCACCCAATCGACCAAAACGCCTTCGTGATTGGTTTGCCGTAAAATGGAACTCAGGCCAAGATCCTTGGCGACAATGGCACAATTGTTTTCGACATCCGCAAGGGTGTCACTTCCGTAAATCTCAGGTTGTCGCAATCCGAGCAGGTTCAAATTCGGGCCGTTGAGAATTGTTATTAGTTTGCCCATAGGTATTTCCATTTCGCGTCATTGTTCACTTTTCTAATCCCTACACCATCATTGGTGTTGCGGCTAGTATATCTGTTTCTTTCCGTTGGCCGAATTTGCATGACTATTGCTTTCGTAAGGCTGGAGTTTACACTTCAAACTGAAACGTGGACGAATTTTATCCCTCGGTTGGAGAAAACAAATGGCTAAATCTGTTATTATAACTTGCGCTGTTACTGGCGGCATTCACACGCCAACCATGTCCCCGCATTTGCCTATTACGCCAACGGAAATCGCCACAGCGAGCATCGAAGCAGCCGAAGCAGGTGCTTCGATCATCCATCTACACGCACGCGATCCTGAAACAGGTAAACCGGACCCAAGGCCCGAAGTTTTTAATCAGTTTTTGCCTATTATCAAGCAATCCACTGACGCGGTGATGAACATTTCGACTGGGGGCGGCTTGGGTATGTCTATGGACGATAGATTGCAGGCAGCAACTTCTGCTAGTTCGGAAATGGCCTCGCTAAATATGGGATCAATGAATTTTGGTCTTTTCCCACTGTTGAAGAAATTCGACGAATTCAAACACGACTGGGAACGGCCCTATTTAGAAATGACGGAAGACTTTATTTTTCCGAATACATTTAAAACCATCAGATATGCGTTAGAAAAATTGGGCCAAGAGCACGGTACCAAATTTGAATTCGAGTGTTATGACCTTGGGCATCTTTACAACGTGAAGTGGTTTGTCGACCAAGGGCTGATCAAGGGGCCGTTTTTCATTCAGATGGTTTTTGGAATTTTGGGTGGCGCAGGGGCGGATCTTGATAACTTGATGCACATGCACAAGGTTGCTGATCGTCTGTTTGGGGCAGAAAACTATGAATGGTCTGTTCTGGCCGCTGGACGAAATCAAATGCCGTTCGCCACACAGAGCGCACTGTTGGGTGGCAATTTGCGGGTCGGGCTAGAGGATAGTTTGTATATTGGCAAAGGTGAACTGGCGACATCGAACGCACAACAGGTTCACCGCATTCGACAGATCATTGAAAATCTTGGGCTTAGCGTGGCGACCCCACAAGAGGCGCGCGAACGCTTGGCACTTAAGGGCGGCAATCAGGTAAATTTCTAGGTCTTGTACTGCGAAGAAAACGAGCGATCTTTTCGTAAGACAATGAAATACCAAGCAAATGCTTGTCGCGAAAAGCAACAAGTTGCGTGCATTGGCCGTCAGTTCAGATCACTTTTTGTCGCGGGCCGCTTTTTCTTCGCGTGTCAGTTTGTTGTTCCAAACATTGTTGCTTAGGCCAAGCTCGGCCGCCAATGGTTTGGTTTTTCCAACGCTGACTTTGCCGCCTTTGTTCAGGAATTCCTGAATAAGCGCATCATCTGTGGTTTCTTTGGGTACATGTTTCATGTGTTATGCTTAGCCTTTAAGCCAACAACCCGCAACATCACGGCAATGAAATTTTGAAGGATTAGTTTTCAGAGATTGATTTGGGGATTTGTGCCCAAGCATCTTTCATGTGAAACCGCAAAGCGGCCTCGGCCAGATCGGGATCGCGCATCAAAATGGCCTGAAAAATTGCTTTGTGAGATTCAAAATTGAATTGATTCCTCTCGGCTGACCTTGGCATCATTTTCCAACGTGGGCCAAGCCATGTCATATAGGCCTTGTGTATTGCCTCGGCGATTGGATTTTTGCTGATCGTGTAAAACACCCGATGGAAAGCCATATCAGTTTCATAGAACTTATCGATCTCAAAAATTGCAGCTTCATTCACATCCAATGCAGCCTTAAGTGCCTGCAGGTCATCCCTAGTGGCATTCTCGGCGGCGGATCGAACAAGCCCAACCTCGATGAAAATTCGTGTATCGAACAGGTTTTTCACACCACCAGATTCATTAAGCAAATGATGGACAATGCCTTCTAAGGCACCCATGGCGGTATCAAAGTTTGGTTTTTTGACTGTTGGCCGGAATCGGGGACGTGATTCAACCAAGCCGCGGGATGACAGAATATGCGTGGCCTCGCGAATTACGGTACGACTGACACTAAATCTTTCCATCATGTCGCGTTCTGATGGCAGCATTTCACCATCATGCAGCACATCCGATTGGATGTCTTTTTCTATCGCCCGAACAACGGAACTGGCAGCCCTTTCAGAGGGATTGCTTTCGGGTTTCGGTTCTTTTTGCTCGTCTATCATGGTTTGATCAATTACCGCATTCGTTCCACATATTGAAACTTAATACGACCAAAATAGAAAAATTCCAAGACTGATTGACAGGTTTCGATGTTTCGGGCTAGCGTTCTTGAACTTTGGTCCTACCAAAATGATAAATCGGGGAATTAGATTGAACGACGCGAGCATTCCGCTGCGAATTAAGTCTGTTACAGCGCAGCTTTTTAAGTTGCCGCTCGATGAGGTTCTTTCTGATGCCAAACATGGTGATCACACGCATTTTGAATTGGTTACCGTTACAATTAAGCTTGAAAATGGGTTTGAAGGTACGGGGTATACGTACACTGGCGGCAAAGGTGGATATTCTATCCTAGCGATGATCGAACATGATCTTGTACCATTTTTGATCGGTCAAAATGCCGAAAATGTAGAATCGCTGTACGAAGCGATGCAATGGCATGTGCATTATGTTGCGCGCGGCGGTATCGCCAGCTTTGCCATTTCCGCAGTTGATATCGCGCTTTGGGATATTCGCGGTAAATCAACGGGCCAGCCTTTGTGGCAAATGGCGGGCGGTGCGTCTGATCGTTGCAAGGCATACGCCGGCGGCATTGATCTGAATTTTCCACTGCCCAAATTGTTGGATTCCATCCGTGGATATTTGACGCGTGGTCACAACGGTATAAAAATCAAGATTGGTCAACCTGAATTAGCCACCGATTTGGAACGCATCAGAGCGGTGCGCGAATTGGTCGGGCCTGATGTCGCGTTCATGGTGGATGCAAATTACGGCATGAGCGTTGACCAGGCGATCGAGGCTGCCAATGCCTTTAAGCCATTTAATCTGTTGTGGTTCGAAGAGCCGACGATCCCCGATGACTATATCGGGTTTGGCAAAATTTCTGATGCAACGGGCATGCCGTTGGCCATGGGAGAAAACCTGCATACGATTCATGAATTTGAATATGCTTTTGATCAGGCAAAGCTGTCGTTTATTCAACCTGATGCCTCGAATTGTGGGGGCATAACAGGCTGGCTTCAGGTCGCGGCATTGGCCGAAGCCCACGGAATACCGGTTTGCAGCCACGGCATGCAAGAACTGCACGTAAGCCTGATGTCGAGCCAAAAGAATTCTGGTTGGTTGGAAGTACACTCTTTCCCCATCGATACCTACACCCATCGACCGTTGGTCATTGAGGATCATCTCGCCGTTGCGCCAAATATTCCCGGCGTCGGTGTGGAGTTTGACTGGGACCTACTGAACAAGAAACACCAAGGACACTAAGAATGACGGAAACGAAAATATCGGCGGCATTTTACAGGGGCGACAAAAGCTTCGTTGTCGAGCAAACCGCAGCCCAAGTGCCAAACGCTGATGAAGTGGCAGTCCGCGTGGCCTACTGTGGGATTTGCGGCACAGATATGCACGTTTATCACGGCAATATGGATGCGCGTGTGGGTTTGAACCGTGTGGTTGGTCATGAAATGTCGGGCACAGTTGAGGCCATAGGCGCAAACCTCACAAACGTAAAATTGGGCCAAAAAGTTGTCGTGCGACCGCTAGATCACTGTAACGATTGCCCCGCTTGTGATGCGGGTCATTTCCACATCTGCCATCGCCTAAAATTCTTGGGTCTTGATACAGATGGCGCGATGCAAGAAATCTGGACGGTTCCTGCGCATACGCTTCATGTGCTGCCTGACGATCTGCGCCTTGATCACGCGGCGCTCATTGAACCAGTTGCTGTGGCTTGTCACGATGTGCGCATGTCGGACCTAAAAGAAGGCGAAGATGTTGTTGTCATTGGCGGCGGCCCCATCGGAATTTTGGTTGCAATGGTCGCTCGGGACTACGGTGGTCGCGTTGTGGTTTCCGAGGTTAACAAAGCTCGTTTAGCGATTGCACAAAAGCTTGGCTTTAAAACCATCAATCCAGCCGAGGTTGATCTGAAGGCTGAAATCAACACGATCACAGGCGAAAAAGGCGCGGACGTTGTGTTTGAGGTATCAGGCACCCAACCGGGCGTTGATGCCATGACAGACGTGGCGGCAACGCGCGCGCGCATTGTTATGGTGGCCATACACGCACAAAAACCAAAGATTGATCTGTTCCAGTTCTTCTGGCGTGAATTATCGCTTGTGGGCGTTCGTGTTTACGAGCCAGTTGATTATGAAAAAGCCATCGGTATCATCGCCTCTGGTGGGGTGGATGCGGACACTGTGATCACCGACGTGGCCCCGCTTAGTGACATCCAAAAAGCGTTTGATGATTTGGATCGTTCACCAACGGCATTGAAAAGCCTTATCAAAGTAGGAGCCGACGCATGAGCCTTGGTTTATTTGATTTGACGGGAAAAACCGCTCTGGTAACAGGTGCCAAGCGCGGCATTGGCCGTGGTATTGCCGAAGGTTTGGCCGCAGCGGGCGCGGATATTGTTGGTGTCAGCGCAACGCTCGCCCCAGGCAGCGAAGTTGAAGAATCAGTCAAAGCAATGGGTCGTGATTTTAAAGGCTATGCTTGTGACTTCAGTGATCGCGCAGCACTTAAAGCCTTTATTGCCCAACTTGATGCAGATGGCGTGATGCCTGACATTTTGATCAATAATGCCGGAACGATCATGCGTAAGCCTGCCGCTGAACATCCCGATGATTATTGGGACACGGTCATTGATGTGAACCTTTCCGCGCAATTCATCCTGAGCCGTGAAATCGGCAAAGGGATGATTGCGCGTGGTTCCGGCAAAATTATTTTCACCGCTTCTTTGTTAACATTTCAAGGCGGAATCACGGTTCCTGGCTATGCCGCATCCAAGGGTGGCATAGGTCAATTGACCAAAGCGCTGGCCAATGAATGGGCTGGCAAAGGCGTGAATGTGAACGGAATCGCGCCAGGATATATTGCAACAGACAACACACAAGCATTGCAAGATGACCCTGATCGTTCAAAATCAATTTTGGAACGCATCCCAGCGGGGCGTTGGGGAAAACCAGAAGATTTTGCTGGTAGCGCTATCTTTTTGGCTTCAAATGCTTCTAACTACGTAAATGGAGAGATCTTAACCGTCGATGGCGGTTGGATGGGTCGCTAGTTTCGGCCCTATATTAGCCGGTGACATTCGTGTCACCAAAACCTCGGAAGGCCGGAAAGAGCAGAAAGCTTAGATCCGGTTCTGACGTCCAACAGACTTTGGGAGGAAACTATGAGTCTGACTAAAAAACTAACCCTAGCGGCATCTGCTGCTGCTCTTACTTTGGGTGTGGCATCCGTTGCCAACGCAGAAACAACAAGCCTGCGTATCCAAACACACTTTAGCCAAGAAACTCTTTCTGGCAAAATGGCCGGTGAGTTCATCAAAGACGTGACAGCAATGTCCGGCGGCGATATCCAAATCGAAATGTTCTATTCAGGTGCTGTTGTTAAAGCTGCTGAAACATTTGACGCGGCTGTTACAGGCATTCTTGATTGCGACATGACAGGTGGTGCTTACCAAACTGGTAAAAATCCTGCGTTCCAATTTGCTGGTGACTTGAACGGTGGTTATGCAAACCCATACCAACAAATGGCTTGGTTGTTGCACGGCGACGGTTATGCGTCTTTGAACAAACTATATAACCAATACGACATGGAATTTGTTGGTTGGTGGATCCCTGGGCCAGAATCATTGGTATCAACACGCCCAATCCGCGGCGTTGACGATTTCAAAAACTGGAAGTTCCGTTCACCTCCAGGCATGATCACAAACATCTTTGAAAACCTTGGTGCGTCTCCAATCGTTATGGATTTCAACGAAATCTTTACAGCGCTTGAAACAGGCATCATCGATGGTGCGGATGCTGCCAACTTGACCAACAACATCGGTCTTGGTCTTTATGACATTGGTAAACACACAAACTATCCTGGTTTCCACTCAATGCCAGCTGACCACCTTGCTTGTAACAAAGCTGTTTGGGACGCAATGCCAGCAGCACACCAAGCTATCCTAAAAGTTGGTATGCAGGCTTTGGCTTTGAAAAACACTTCAATCAACGAAGTTGAAAATGCCAAAAACTCTGTGAAAATGGCCGAAGCTGGTTTGAACATGTACGAATGGGCACCAGAAGAGTCAGCGAAATACCGTGAAGCAGTTCAATCTGCTTGGGGTGAGTTTGCGACAACACCAGAAGCAAAAGAGCTTTTGGGTAGCCACCTAGACTTCCTTCGCGGCATTGGCGCGATGAAATAAGGGTTATCTTTTAGATACCTTTTTGCGGCGGGGCCTTCGGGTTCCGCCGTTTCTAACACAAAGAGCCCCGCATCCTGATGAAAATCGTCGAAATCAAAAGCCACGTTCTTGAATATGACTTGCCTGAACAGCTTGGTTATTCGCAGCAATATTATGCGAAACGCTCGGCCCATTTGGTTGAGGTTATTACAGACGAAGGCATCACCGGTTGGGGTGAATGTTTCGGGCCAGGCAATGTGGCGCGGGCAAATAAGACAATCGTTGAAAAAGTAATTCAGCCCATGGTTTTGGGAATGAACCCGATTGATCGGGACGTGATTTGGCACAAGGTATATAACCTTCTGCGAGACCACGGACAAAAGGGAATGCCGATGCAATCCCTATCTGGCGTCGATATCGCGCTGTGGGATATTGCAGGCAAGGTTGCGAACCTTCCAATCCATGCCCTGTTGGGTGGCGCGCATCGCACGGATGTGCCTGTTTATGGATACGGCATGATGTTGCGCCCTGAACCTGCCGCAAGTTTGGTTTCCCGTTTTGAAGATGAAGCCGCCGCGATCAAGGACATGGGCTTTGTGGCCACCAAGATGAAAGTTGGTCTTGGCCCGCGCGATGACATCAAACTATGCGAAGCGGTGCGCCGTGGCATTGGTGATGAGTTTCCGTTCATGGTGGATGCAAATCATTGTTACACAACGTCGGATGCCTTTAAGGTTGGTCGCGCTTTAGAAGAGCTGGACGCTTATTGGTTTGAAGAGCCAATCGCGCCCGAGGATCACGACGGATATCGCGAATTGCGTGCTGGATTAAAGGTGAACATTTCTGGTGGCGAAGCCGAGTTTAATCGTTGGGGCTGGCGGCAAATTTTGGAAAACCGCGGCCTTGATATTGCGCAACCCGAAGTTTGCGCCCTTGGCGGTATTTCCGAATATCAGCGGGTGTTGGCCCTGTGTCACGCCCATTTCACACCTGTTGTAAATCACGTTTGGGGATCCGCGATTGCGGTCACCACCAACTTGCATCTGTTGGCGTCTATGCCGCCTATGCCAGGTGGATTGCATCCGTGGGAACCGATGTTGGAATTTGATACGACACATAATGCGTTTCGAGATGATCTTTTAACGCAACCATTGAACATACAAAAAGCGGTTAAGGAAAACGGGGGTCGCGTGCCGATCCCAATGGGCCCCGGCCTTGGTGTCGAACCTGATCGTGAAATAATTGAACACTACAAAGCAGCGTAACGGAGAAATCAAATGACCGAAGAAACCGGCAGTTTTAGTGAATGGCTTTGGCCCACCGCGTTTATGATCGCAATGGGTTGGGTCATTTGGCACATGCCTGTCTTTATTCTGGATTTTGCACCCCACGCGAATGAATCGATGTTCGCGCAAGTCAGTGCAATTCACATCAGTAAGGATGTTACCCCAAATATGGCGGGATTGTTCGGTGGTTTTGCTGATCCTATCGATTGGCTCGCGTTGGTTTTGGTGCCAATTTTTGCGTTCATGGGGGTCCGTACGTCGCGTGTTGCAGCAATGGAATTTCAAGAGTGGCGCCGCATCGATCGCTTTTCGATTTTTATTGGCCGCGTCACGATGATTTTGATCCTGACGATGACAACCGTGATGCTGTATGAGGTTTTCGTTCGTTATGTCATTGAGGCGCCGACGAAGTGGGCAAACGAACTTACGCTTTGGATAGCCGGGTTCGTGTTCCTTCTGTCAGGTCTTTATGCCATGCAGCAACGCTGTCATATTCGTATCTTCATCATCTACGATATGCTGCCGCGAAATGTTCAGCGATTTTGTGATGTTCTTTGGACCTTCATGGTTATGGTTTTTGCTATTGGGCTGGTTTACGGCAGCTACAAACAAGTTTTCATCAGAAAATTCTATAACTGGGAAATGATGGGGACGGCGTTCGATCCGCCCATTCCAGCGATCATTCAGCCTACAATTTTAATCATGATTATCCTCATCTCCTTGCAAGCAATCTCAAACCTAATTTGTGATTGGAACGCAGAACCTAAGGTGCATACGGCAGCGGATGATGTGGACGAAGAAGAACTGGCTGCAATCAAACGCGCCATAGGAGAAGAATAATGGATATCGGGACAATATCAATTGTACTTGTGCTAGGGCTGGTCGTCCTATTGGCAATCGGGATGCCGCTTGGTTTTGCTTCGGCGTTCTTGGCGCTGGTCGTTATGGTTATGAAATTTGAGCCTGCTCTATTGAGCAATCCACTAAGTTTTGGTGACGGGTTGTTATCTGGGCGACCTGGGACAGGGCCGCTCTATATTCTGACGCAGAAGATATATGATTTAATGACGGAATACGTTCTCATATCGGTACCGTTGTTTATCTTTATGGCCTCGCTTTTGGAACGTTCCGGCATTGCCAAGCAAATGTATGACAGCCTTGATTTTTGGCTCAGCCGTGTGCGTGGTGGTATCGCGATTGTAACCTCGATCATGGCTGTAATCATGGCCGCCATGTCTGGTATCATTGGTGGTGAAGTTGTGCTGTTGGGTCTTATCGCCCTGCCACAGATGTTGCGTCTTGGGTACAATCAGAACCTTGCTATTGGTACGATTTGTGCATCGGGTTCTTTGGGCACAATGATCCCACCATCGATCGTTTTGATCATCTATGGCTTGATTACGGAAACATCAATCAAGGCACTGTTTACGGGTGCATTTGTTCCAGGCTTTATGCTGGCGTCGATGATTATTCTTTATATCGTCGTGCGAACAAATCTAAACCCTTCACTTGCGCCACTTCCAGAACCTGCCGCAGATGATCCAGAGGGTGGTGAAAAATGGGCAATGTTCGGTGGATTTATGTCGATCCTTGTTGCTGGTTTTGGTCTGGTTTTGTTGTTGCGGGCGTTGTTCTTTACCGTCACTGGCCAGAACGTCATCGTCGAGGATGACCACGTCGAACAAATCTTCTTGGGTATGGTGCATCACCTGCCTTATCTTGTTGGTGCCGTCGTTTTGGGCGTCGTACTTGCGTTGTTTGTCTTTGGTCGCGAGCGTTCCGCACGTGGTTGGGAACATGGTCGTGGGCTTGTGCCACCATTCACAGTGATCGGTGTTGTTCTTGGGTCTATCTATGGCGGCATTTCCGGCATTACCGAGGCGGCTGGCATGGGTGCATTTGCGGTACTTGTCATCGCGATTTCCCGCGGTGAGGCATCAGTTGCCTTGATCTGGGATGCGGTGATGCGAACACTTCGCTCAACTGGTACCATCATCTGGGTAACCATTGGTGCGGCGGGTCTTGCGGGCGCTTATACGCTGGCGGGTGGTCCTAACTATATCGCCAACCTAATTGTGGGCAGTGACATGCCAACAATGCTGGTTCTGCTTACGATGATGGCGATCTTGTTGTTCATGGGGGCGTTCATGGATTGGGTTGGTATCGTGTTGCTGATCATTCCAGTGTTCTTGCCCATCGTGAAACGCTTGCCGATTGAGGAAATTGGTCTGATTGGTCAGCTTGAACCAAAATATGTCGCTGTGTGGTTTGGGGTTCTGTTCTGTATGAACATGCAAGTCTCGTTCCTATCGCCGCCGTTTGGTCCGGCTGCGTTCTATCTGAAATCTGTGGCACCGCCCCATATTTCACTGACCGACATCTTCAAAGGTTTCTTGCCATTCATCGCAATTCAATTGGTAGCGTTGTCGATCATGTTGATCTGGCCGCCGATTGTAGAAATCCTGTTACCCTAACAAATCAAAAAGCCCCGCATCAAATCTGATGCGGGGCTTTTTTATGCCTGAACGGTTGATTTTTTAGTCAGAACTGACCGATCAAAACGTCCTTGGTTTCCTGAATAAGTCGGTTAACTTACCCGCCGCAGCGTTTGTCAGCTTCTTCCAAAGCGGCTGTGAAGCCTAGCAAAGAAAAGGTATCTTTCGTCACGGTGCCTTTGGATGAACGGGCTGTTAAAACGGCGTTTGCACCGCGCTTCATCGCTGTGATAATTTTTGCATCATCGGACGGTGACGCAGGCCACGCCCATTCACCATCGGTAAATAATTCAAATTCGCCACCGCTGATGTTCACGTTAACCGTTGAACCAGGTGCGAAAGGATAACCGCCCGTAAAGCTTACCTCTTGGGTGACATTGTTGCTGGGTCGATTTGAAACCAGTAACAAAATATCGCTTCGTCTTACGGCCACAACGTTGCCGTCGCGGGTATTAACGGTTTCTTGTGGGGCCGAAACGGACCAGCATTCTGTTGGGTTATCCTCAACAAAAACACTCCAGTTGGTTTTGGCTGCCACGCGGTTGGTGGATTCTTGTGCGAATGCACTGCCTGCTGAGATGGCCAATGCTGCACATAGACCGGCGCATTTGGCGGATTTTAAGACCATAGATTTCATCGCTTTACAGCCTCCAGCTGCTAACTGCCTCTTGCTCTGTCTTTATCGTCTGTTATCAGACTTGTTAAAAGGGACAGAGTATTTTTTACTCGATACCATAGTTTAACGCGAAAATGTCCAATTGTGAAAGACCCTTTGGCAGATTTTCGCTGATCAGAAGTGGAAACGACAATGGCAAGTGCAGAACCTTTAGCAGAAGTATGGCGCAATGACGTTTTAGAAAGCGTTCATATGGGGCACGCTGTTGTTGTTGATGAGACGGGCCAAGTGGTTCGTTCATGGGGAAATCCTGATCAAATCATCTTTCCAAGGTCATCCTCAAAAATGATCCAAGCTCTGCCGTTGATTGAAAGTGGCGCTGCGGCCAATGCTGGATTGACGACTGAACAATTGGCCTTGTCGTGCGCATCCCATCAAGGGGCCGCCATTCATTCAACGCGGGTTTTGTCTTGGTTGGATAACTTGGGTCTATCGGATGACGATTTGCGGTGCGGTTCAGAACCCATTCGCGACACAGATGAACTTCATGCAATGATAAGGGCGGGTGACGTGCCCTGTCAGTGTCACAACAATTGTTCCGGTAAGCATTGCGGATTTTTAACGTTGAACAAACATCTGGGTGGCGGATCGGAATACATCGAGGTTGATCATCCCGTGCAAGTGGCCGTGCGTGCCGCTTATGAAGAGGCGTGTGGCGAGGAAAGTACGGGTTATGGTATCGACGGTTGTTCGGCACCGAATTTCACCACAAGCGTCACTGGTTTGGGCCGAGCGGTGGCCGCCTTTGCCAGTGCTGATGGAAAATCAGACACGCGCAACAAGGCAATGGTTTCCTTGCGAGATGCCATGCGAAAGCATCCTGAACTGGTGGCAGGCGAGGGGCGTGCATGTACAGAACTTATGCGCGCATCAGAAGGGCGTTTGGCGCTTAAAACGGGTGCTGAAGGAGTATTTGTAGCCATAGCACCAGAGCGCAAATTGGGTGTTGCGCTAAAAATTTTGGATGGCGCAACGCGGGCTTCAGAG
>ERZ1048872.1999-NODE-1999-length-15549-cov-9.428166_pt1 | contig 15549 bp, 15 predicted proteins | sample MGYA00383100_ERZ1048872 | MGnify/ENA primary metagenome ERZ1048872 (study PRJEB29581, sample SAMEA5548370) | metagenome | biome: marine; feature: coastal; material: water | depth 50 m | study: Short-term variability in the microbial, nano- and picoplankton... | reverse complement strand
GGTTCACAAACTCCGCAGTTAACACAATCTTCTGTGATTAACAGTGACATAAGAATATCTCCAGATATAACGAATTCCCGATTATATAGGGTTTCGTTCGAAAGTTTTTATTTCCGAGTCCCAGCCAAATAGTGCCTGGTCCCGAACTTTTTCATCATAAACGGAAACGACTAGATATTGGGTTCCTGGGTAAATGGGCGATTCGCCATCGAACAGGGCCATTCTAGTATCTTCTTCCGAAAAATAGGCATCGTGTTCGGGGTGGGAGTGGTATAACACCTTAAAGACCCAACCCTTAGAACTTGCCGCGCTCAAAAGCTTTTGTAACTCTAACGCACTAATATTATACGCTGTGCGTGCATCCCGAGTAAAGTTTTCGGGATCTTTTTCATGCAGCTTGTTTTGAATGTTTTCGCAGCGGTGGACAACGTTATCATTATTATGATCCGGGTCCCCTACAACGATTCCGCAACATTCGTACGGATATTCCTCCACAGCGTGACGGTGGATCTCATCCAACTGTTCTTTCTCAAGTGGAGGCATATAGTATTCTGGGGTGTTCGGGATGGGTTGTCAAATACATTCGGAAAAAACAGGCGTGAGAATCAGGGGTTGGTGCGGACAACGAGATCATCCGTGACCGTCACCTGACAGGCCATGCGAAAATCATCGGGTTTCTTACCCAGTTTATCGGTTTCGGTCTCATTTCTAGGATCGAGATTACCGGATAAAACCTGTACTGTGCAGGCAGTGCATAAACCTCGCCCTCGACAGTTGAGAATTTTAGTGATGTGAGGGTAGATACTGAATTTGTTTCGAATCGCGGCTTCCCGCAGGTTTTCCCCAGTTTCCACCTCAATGGTACGGTTTTCTTTTTCAAAACGAACTTTTAGCATGGTCGACTTTTCTGTAGGTTTAGTGACTTAGGGATCATATCTAATTCGCCCACATCAACGCAATTGTTTTTACTCCCCACTCCATAATTAAAGATATGGGAGACCTCTGATATTATCCCTCAGAAAAATTGAAAATTCTGATTTTCAGCTGAAGATGATCGTGAATTCAATTTCAACTGGAAAAGGGATGCTTTTTACAAGCTCTGGATAAGCAAATGTTTGCTATTGCAGTTTATCGAAGGTTCTCGGGGGTTTGCAAAGCCTGTATTTTTACGAACAGGCTTCAATTTGCACATACTCTCGGGCAGTGCCTTTCCCCCAATAACCATAAAAAGCATTTCCCGGCGTGTTGCACTGGGTGGTCATGTGGATATATTGGTTTTGTCCGCCCCCTGCTTTTAAAATGCCCACATTCGAATAAGGAGGTATGGCTCCACCGCAGTTTGCGCATTCCGTAGAATAAATTTCACACAACTTTTCTAGGCAAGATTGGCAGACCGCCGGATAAAAAAGAAAAATTTCTTCACCTTTGTATTCTAAACATGTGGGAATGGATGCCACTTTTTCCCCGCACTCCTGACAAGGCGGATTCTTTGATGGGCTCATAGTTGCCGCAACGAATTTGGTATTGATGGGGGGAATTGTAGCTCAACCGTTTTAATTGATACAGACTTTTTTCATATTTTCAAAGTCGTCTAAAACAGCTCCGGCACCTTTAACAATGCTAAGCAAAGGATCTTCAGGAATAAAAACCTTGAGGGTGGTTCTTTCTTCAATCATTTTATCGAGTCCGCGGATAAGCGCGCCTCCTCCAGTCAGATAGATACCATTGGAATGAATATCTGCAGAAAGCTCAGGCGGTATTTTTTCTAAAGCACGCATGATGGAGGTTACGATTGTAGTCAGAGGTTCTTTTAAAGCTTCGCGTATCTCATCATCACCAACGGTGATGGACATTGGGACTCCGGTTTTTAAATTGAGTCCTTTTACTTCGACGGTGAGGTTGCTCGGTTGTGGAAACGCACTGCCGACAGCCACTTTAACGCGTTCGCCTTCAAACACACCAATATTGAGATGATGTTGGAGGCGCATATAGCGGACGATTGATTCATCGATTTCATCTCCAGCAACACGAACGGACTCCCCATAAGCAATAGCGGATAGAGATATGACTGCTACATCGGTGGTGCCGCCACCTATATCGATCACCATATTACCTTCAGGGCGATGCACAGGAATGCCCACGCCAATAGCTGCTGCCATGGGCTCTTCTATAAGATGAACCTCTCTGATTCCAGCCATGAGGGAGGCATCGATGACGGCCTTTTTTTCTACCTGGGTAATGCAAGTGGGGACTCCCACGACCATTCTGGGTTTGAAAAAACGGTATTTGTGCAATATTTTTTTTATAAAATATTGGATCATCTTATTGGTCACAACGAAGTCGGCGATCACCCCATCTTTCATCGGGCGTATCGTGCTGACTTTCGCATGCGTTCGGCCAAACATTTTCTTCGCTTCCAATCCCACCGCTTCAACAGTGTGGTCGGCGACATTTACTGCCACAACAGACGGTTCGTTGAGCACGATGCCTTTCTCAGTTATGTATACCAAGGTGTTGGCTGTTCCCAGATCCATCGCCAGGTCGGTGGAAAAAAAACCAAATATCTTATTGAAAAATTGCTTTATCATGCCATCTCTTTAATTTTTTGGGATAATCTGTTTCGTGAAAGGCTTATCAATTTAAAAAGCTCTTTGGCGTCATCAGGATAAACTGATAGACCCCATTGTATACTTGCCTGCATAGCGACCCCATTGACATGTAGAGGGTTGTATTCGAATAATTGTTTCAGCTTGGTTTGCAGTTGATCTACTTCCTTTTGTTTGCGATTCATTAACATGAGTGCGAACGTATTTTCTGAAAACCGAAAAACAAATTTAGGCGAAGGAATCATTTTTGCGAACAAGGCTATCATTTGTTTCAAAAAGGCATCGCCTTGATCAACGCCGTAAGTTTGGTAAAGGTCGGCAAGATTGGTGAGTTGCACCGATAAAAAATAAACCGGTTGGTTAGATTTGAAAAGCTCCTCTGACACTGCAAGTTTATATTCTGTCAAAAACCTATGGTTAGGGACACCAGTGACGGGATCAAGATTTTTATCGTAGACCCAGCGATCTTTGGTGTCTGAGCAAAATAATGCTGAAGCGGCTGCAGAAACGATAAGAGAAAGTTTGTCCAGATCAGCATGGATCAACCCTTCTGGCGATGCAGACCCAACCAGTAAAACTCCATATAATGTTTCGTTGAGTTGTATAGGTAGAGCGACAGCGGATGACAGGTCTTCGGTTTTTTCATCTTCAGAAAACAGGATGGTTTTTCGTTCTGAGTTAAAACGTAACAATAAGGGAGATCGATTTTTTGCGCAGGAACCTACCAGGCCCTTTCCAAAATGCACAACGGTTTCAGACAGGTCATGGGTGAATCCTCTATGACCGATGATGCGGCCTTCCTTTTGGTTCTCTTCAAACCAGATTACAGCAATAGATTTAAAGGAAATAATGGCAGCGGGTATTTGTGTCAATCGATCTGCCACGGAAGAACGGTTTGGAGATTCTGCTAGAAACTTGCAATAGGAATTCAGTTCCTGCAAGCTGGGCATATCATTTGTTATTGTTCTGTGTTTTTCCTGATGTAAATGCCATGCAATTTGTTCCGCGAAGTTTAACAGAGTTTTCTGTAACTTAATGGATATTTGATAGCTTTCCTTAGTGTCAATTATGAGCACACCGAGTAAATCTTCAGCGACAACCGGGACAGCCAGAAACCCTTTTAGATTCTCTGGTTTTTTATAGATTCCACCGATGTCGGAATCTATATGCTCTATCAATTGCGGTTTTAAGGTTTGTGCGGCAAGGCCTATCGGGCCTTCGCCAATTTTTATAACAATGTTCCGATTCAGATGACGACTAAGGGTGAAATGCTCTCGCATCACCAGCTTGTCTTTTGTCAATCCAAACAGGGCTGTGGTGTGGGCGTCTGCCACGTTTCCTATTAAGTCAATGAGATGTGAAAGAAGATTTGATGGAATCATATTGAGGTTTTACTTTCCTCTTTTTCTTAGCATGTCTTTATAGCTTTTTACTGTGTCTTGAGTGACCGCCATAGCAGCGACCTCAAATTCAGGGATAGTCCCCGGTTTAGTTTCCGTGACTCTCACCGCCTGACAATCAATGATTTTTTTCTCTCCGGTAGAGGGAATCCGAAAAGAGACTTTCAAGAGGTCGCCGTCTATAACTGTTCCTTTTATAGAAAATACGAGGCCATTGACGGACATTTCCTGAATAAGAATTTTATGTAGTTTGTAAAAAAACTCCTTTTCTCTTTCTATTTCTGCTTGGCCGACAATTTTAACTTTTGCTCTCTGGCCTTGGCGCTTGCCTAGATCTTTATCGAATTTCTCTTTGATCAATTGATCCAGATCTTTTCGAATCTTAATTAGTTCATCAGTAGGCAGGCTCTCCAGAGAGGCCATGATTTTTTCTGTCATCGTAGGAAAAACTGGGATCGTTCAGAAACAAAATAGGAAAACAAAAAAATTGCAGAAAAGCGGGAATACCTTTTCCCGATCTTAGAAAAGTATCTTATAGTGTAAGTCCCCAACTGTCAATTGTTTGCCGTATGGTTGAGGGTAGTCTTGAAAAGACTTTTTATGATTTGACCGTGTAATAAAAAACAGATTTGTCATTGTGGGGAAATCGCTTGACAGAATGCGGTCGGCATTTATATACTCCCACACTGCTTCTGCAGATGTCCATAATCGCTTGGGCGGGTAGCTCAGTTGGGAGAGCACCGGCCTTACAAGCCGGGGGTCACAGGTTCGAGCCCTGTTCCGCCTACCATTTAGTAAAACGACTGCGGGGTCGTAGTTCAGTTGGTTAGAACGCCGGCCTGTCACGCCGGAGGTCGCGAGTTCGAGTCTCGTCAGCCCCGCCATTTTATTAACAGCCTACCGTCTTAAGACGGTAGGCTGTTTTTAGTTTCAGCTAGGGTGGGGGGGGGAATATTAGCGAGCCTATAGTAAAGGGCTTGATGATCCCTTTTAGATTTTCAAGTGTGGACCTATTGCTCCCCACGCTAGTGGGCTAGATCAGGTTTTGGAGGGTTGCTATGAGGTTAGATTGATCGAAGCTCCTCTTGATTATATAAGCGTCAGCACACACTTCAATTCCTTCAGTAATAGGTATTTGGTCATGAAACGATGTTAAGCAGATTGCCGGAAGAGGGATTGCTTGAGGCTGAGAACTGGTTTTTTATGTGCCTTGAAAAAGGAGACTCTTCAGGAGAAGTGTCATTGAGTTGCAGTTCGGTTTTAGGCCCGGCGCTTTGAGAATCTGAACCTCCCCGCCCTCGCTTTCCGTTGCTAAATCATTTTCTGTGCTGGATTTTCCAGAGCTAGAACTTTCGGCAATTTTTAAAGATGCCTGAGAAAGGTCGACTCTGTCTTGAGTGATGTCTTCCTGAAGAGCTTCTTGCCTTTCTTCTTCTTCGCAATCCTCGCAACGTCCCGGGTTTCTGACGAATGTGATTTGAGGACGTGCTTGAATTAATTAAGCTTCCATGTCAAATCTCAAATTTTTGACATACATTGACGTGGTGGTCTCTTCGACAGAAAACTTGAGCATTCGAATCAAAAAAAATGAAATTTTTGTGATTTTTTCAGGTTATTGAGGGGGAATATATTTAATGAATTGATTTCATTTGCTTTAAGTAATCGCATCCCCATAGCTCTGTAAATTTTAGTGTTTATGTGGCGTGGTTAACCCAAAATAAAAATAACAACCGGTTTTCTTGACATGGATGTGCATTTTGATATATAACGATATATCGCTATATAATTATAAGCATAACGATGGCACGTATGAACGCATTTAAAAAAAATCCAAGGATAACTGCAAGCCTGTTGTTGACCTTTCTTCTTCTTCAGGCTCCCGATGCATTGGCTGATGAGTTGCGGGTTGCTGTGGCTTCCAATTTTTTATTGTCTGTAAAAGAGTTATCCAGGGAATTCGAAAAAACCACCGCACATAAAGTCGTCGTGATTTCGGCTTCGACGGGCAAGCTCTTTGCTCAGATCAAGCAAGGAGCTCCTTTCGATGTTTTGCTTGCAGCAGATTCTCTGCGACCTGAACTTCTAGAAAAAGAAGGGGTAGGTGTTCCGGGGTCTCGTTTCACTTATGCGGTAGGAAGGTTGGCCCTATGGAGTGCTGATACCACACTTTTTTTGAGAAACGATTTGCAGGTTTTAAATCAAAAAAATTTCCGGTATTTGGCAATCGCTAATCCCAAAACAGCTCCTTATGGAAAAGCCGCCGAGCAGGTTCTAAGAAAAAAGGGTTTTTGGGATCAGCTTCAAACACGAATGGTTCGAGGAGAAAATATCTCTCAAACCTTTCAGTTTCTGGTGACTGGAAATGCAGATATAGGTTTCATTGCTCTTTCTCAGCTAAAAAGAAATCAAAAACAACTTAAGGGTTACTCCTGGGAAGTTCCTTCTGAATGGCATGACCCAATTCGGCAACAGGCCATATTGTTAAAACGGGCAAAGACAAATAAAGCCGCACAGGAATTTTTAAATTTTTTAAAAAGTGACCGAGTGCAAAAGATAATAGAAAGCTATGGTTACTCACCTTTATAAAGAAAAATAATGGATATAAGCTCTCTCGATTCAGGTCCAATCTGGCTTACCTTACAGCTTGCAAGTGTAACGGTGATGATTTTATTGGCTATTGGGACTCCTATGGCTTGGTGGTTGGCACATACCCGTTCCAAAATGCGAGTTGGAATGGAAGCCGTTGTGGCATTGCCTTTGGTGCTGCCACCTACCGTGCTGGGATTTTACTTACTGATCCTACTGGGTCCTAATGGTTGGATTGGCGGTCCTGTAAAAGCTTTAACAGGTGCTCCACTTTCTTTCACCTTTACAGGATTGGTTTTTGCCTCAACTCTTTACTCACTGCCATTTGTTGTGCAGCCTTTGCAAAGCAATTTTGAATCGATTGGCAGTACTCCCATGGAAACCGCGGCGTCATTAGGAGCATCTAGATGGGATGCTTTTTTTTCGGTAATACTTCCCCTGTCCCGACGCGGTTACCTCACCGCAACGGTTTTAGGATTCGCCCACACTCTGGGGGAGTTTGGGGTGGTACTGATGGTCGGGGGGAATATTCCAGAAAAAACAAAAGTCATATCCATAGAAATTTATGATCGCGTTGAGGTTTTAGAATACACACAGGCGCATATTCTTTCAGCCGGGCTTCTATTGTTTTCCTTTATCATTCTGCTCACGGTTTATTCCATTAACAAAAAATTACCGGTACATTTTTCATGACGGAATTTTTGCATGCCACTGTTAAAGTCTGTTATCCAGGATTGGCTCTAGATGTAGATCTGAAGTTGCCCGTATCGGGGATAACCGTTGTCTTCGGTCCGTCTGGCTCGGGAAAAACCACTTTGCTTCGTTGCCTGGCAGGTTTAGAAAAATCTGGAACAATGGAAATTGCAGGAGAGGTTTGGCAAAACGAGAATACTTTCATCCCCTTAAATCAACGGGCGATCGGTATGGTTTTTCAAGACTCCCGCCTTTTCCCACATTTAAATGTTCGTAACAATCTGTTGTATGGCTATAAACGTACACCTGTTGATTCTCGGAGACTGCATCTGGAAGAAGTGATGCATGTTCTGGCGTTGGAAAATTTAATGGAACGCGGAATCGAAAATTTATCCGGCGGAGAAAAACAACGAGTTGCATTGGGCCGAGCTCTGCTCACCAGTCCAAAACTTCTTCTAATGGATGAACCTCTAGCCGCGTTAGATGCTCAGAGAAAAACCGAGATCATTCCATTTATTCGAAAAATAGAAAAAGAACTTTCTATTCCCATTATTTATGTCACTCATTCAATGAGTGAGGTTTTGCAACTTGTCGATACCATTGTAATTTTGAAAGAAGGGAAGGTGGTGAAATGGGGGCCGGTGGGAAAAGTTTTTGCCGATATTCAATTGCGCGATGCTATTGGCGATCAGCATTCGGGTGCGGTTCTTGACACCACTGTTTTGGAGCACGATACCAAATTTGGAATCACTCGCCTCGACTTTATGGGGCAGGAGTTGAGCGTGCCTCTTCAGAAAATCCCTGTAGGACAAGGGCTTCGAGTGCACATCCATTCGAAAGACGTAAGTCTTGCTACACAACCGCCTGAAGGATTGACCAGTGTACTCAATATCTTAAAAACCAAAGTTAAAGCAATTGGCGAGAATGCAGGGTATTCGGTAGATATAGAACTGGATGCAGGTCGGCCATTGCTTGCCACGATAACTCGAAAGTCTTTATCTAATCTGAGTCTGCAACCTGGCCAGTCAATTTATGCTTTTATAAAAGCCATAAAAATGGTTCATGAAAACGAAAACATATTGATCGATTAAATCATAAATCCCGGCTCCTGAAACCCGTGCTGGATGTTCCTGGAGAAACAATTGTGAAAAAGGGAGCGATTGGTCATGCAATATATTTTAACATTTCATCCGGATGCGTGGAGGTGCTACCCACACTCGTTCGTTTAGGGAGTAGAGATTTTTTGGTGAAATTGTATTGATAAAGAAATATCCTAGAACTTTTTCGGTAGAAGCTTTGGCCTTCTGTGACTTACTTGTTTTGAGTGCTTCTGATTTTAAATTGTTTTTAGACAATAACCCGAAAATTCGAAAACCTTATCTGAAACGGCCGAAAAAAAAATTGAAATGGGTGGCTTGTGTTGATGCTTCAAGTTTATTGCAAATTTCTAACTGCACATACGCGCCCATTCTGGCATTTTTCTAAGGTGCGAACAAAGGCCATACCGGTGACAAAGTAAGCTGTACGGGCGCAACACACTCCATGTTCTGACGACCAATACCAATAGGCCGATCCGTCTGCAAATAAACCTGATAAAGCCAAGGGATTTTCCGAGTCATGGTCCATAGCCATGACGTTGGACTCGGTGTTGTCGTAAATTTCTCCATACTCGCGAACCAGCGGCATTCGCCAATCGCTATGCCCGCCTGTTGTCAGGTTTTCCACATAGTCCTTTGATTCTTGCCAGTTCAAACATTTTCCCAGATCGGCGAAGCTGTCCTTTTTTGTCCACATGAGTTTCGACATAGTTTCGGTAATAGTTCCGTCACCGTTATCGACTAGATTAAGTCGGGAAGGAATTGGCGGTGGAGTTACATAGGGGGGTGCTATATAAGGTTCCCGTTCTCCCCAAGTCGTCTTGGATGACAAGAAAATGACGAGTAGGGGTATGAAAAGAATAAAGAACCGTCGTGTGATCGTTGTTTTTATCATAGTTTTCCAGTGGGAATTTAAACCTCTACCGAAAAAAACATCGCTTGGTTCATGAAGCGGTTTCCCGAATGGTTTTAAGCGGTTTATCATTTATAACATCGAGACTGCTCAAAATTCCCGTGGTAACGGTGAGCAATACACCAAAACAAAATGCCCAAGCAAGAATTTCAGGTTGCCAATGCCAGGCAGATTTAATCATGTATTTCATGATGGCCCAGGAGAACCCCTGCGCTAGTATAATTCCCACCAACGCCGCAATGATTCCCAAGGTTGCGTATTCGAACCCGAGAATAGAAGCCACCATCTTTCTTTTTGCGCCGAGTATTTTTAATACTGCGGATTCACGCAAGCGTCGATACTTGGTCGAAGCGATTGATCCGGATAGGATGAACAGTCCTGCCGCTATGGCAAATCCGGACATAAAGTCGACCAAGGTTGTCAGTTTGGATACGGTTAATTCAATGGTGTTGACGATGTCGCGTGTGCTGAGCGCGGTGATATTTGGCAATGCTTTAACAACGGCGTGTTGAAGCTGTAATTCTTTTTCATCGAGAACGTGAACGGTGGCGACATAGGTGAGGGGTGCGTCAGCGAGTGCGCCGGGTGAAAAAATCATATAAAAATTGGTTCGCATATTTCGCCAGTTTACGGTGCGGATGCTCGTGACTTTTGCGGAAACAGGGATGCCTTGAATTTCTATAGTTAACTGCGATCCAATTTTTGCATTTAATCTTTTTGCGGCATCTTGTTCGAGGGAGACTTCTGCATTTTCCGCTCGTTTTTCATCCCACCACTGACCTTCGATAATTTTATTATCTTTAGGGGGTGGGCCTGCCATATAAGTCAAAGCGAATTCCCGATTGATGAACCATTCTTCCCGCTGTTTATCTTTGTATTTCCAGTTAGCAATGAGTTGATCGTCTATGCTGTGTAGCCGCGACCGCACCAGCGGAGTCAAACTGCGCTCAGCTTCTGGCGCAATTTGATCGAGTACCTTGCTGAACGTTTCTTTTTGGTCTTTCTGGATGTCGATGAAAAAATAATTAGGAGGTTTCATTTCCGTATTTTTATTCAACATGGCCAGCGTATCCATTTGCACCAATCTTACGGTGAGGATCAGCATGATGCCCATTCCCAGACAGGTGATGATTGATACCGCCTGGTTGTTCGGACGTTTGAGATTGGATATTCCATATTTCCTCGCAAGGGACCCTGACTGTGGCAACATTTTGAGTAATTTTAATAGCAGTACTGAAGCCAGCATAAACACGGCAATTGAAATTACTAACGCGGTGAGGAACACCAATCCGCGTATCACAGACTCGGCTTGCCAGCAGATCATAGAGGCAAGACCGATGCTCACGGTCAGACCAGCCAGCCAGCGGTCTTTGAAACTACCAGAGGTAAGTTCTTCTTCCTCGAAGTTGCGGCGAAACAGTCGCAGGGGACGTGTGCGCACAGCACGTAGCAAAGGCCATAGGCAGAACAGGAGTGTGGTTGATACACCGAGCAGTAAAGACTGCAAAGAGGGTGTCCAGTAAAAAACGGGATCGAGTTGGTAATTGATCAGTCCTTCCATTTTTGAGGGCAACAAATAGGTAAGAAAAAAACCAAGAGCGACTCCCAGCAAACTACCAGCTAACCCCATCAAAAGGGATTGTAATAAATAAACCTTGAACAGAGTGCGAGAAGATGCGCCGAGACAATTCATGATTGCCAGAGTGTCGAGTTTTTGTGCCATGAAAGTGCGGACGATCATAGCGACTCCTATACCGCCCATGAGAAGTGCGATTACACCTAACGCGCCGAGGTATTGTCCCATTCGATCAATGGAGCTGGAAAGCGAAGATTGCACGTCTTTATAAGTTCTGATGGAGATGGTTTCATCGGGTAAGCCGTGCTCCAAAAGTTCTAGGGCTTTTTCCAGTTCGATGGTGTTCGGGAGCTTTATTAAAGTGCGGTGCTTGATTCGACTGCCGGGTTGGATCAAATCGGCTTTATCCAAGGAGGCTCGGGAAATGAATAGTCGAGGACCGATACTAAAAGCGCGAGATATACGGTCAGGCTCGGACAACACAATGCCAGTGATTTTTAATTTGGTTTTTCCTAGAGAGAATCCATCTCCAAGGCTCAATCCTGTCTTTATGAGGAAAGAGGGCTCGACCACCGCACCGTTTCCCGATAACAACTCTTGTAAGGGCCGGTTTGGATCGCTCTTAAATTCTCCGTAGAAAGGATATTGCGCACCGACCAAAGGAATAGATTTCAGCTCCGTTATTAGGGAGCCAGATTTCTCTGGCGAATCTGGATTTTTAAACTGCGCCATGCCATGCAGTTCTTTTAGAAATAAAAACTGGGTTCCTATGGGTAAGATTTTTTTCTGGTAGGTGATATCATTTTCACCTTGTTCCCAACTGCCTTTGATGACGATGTCGGCCGCGAGGAGTCCTTTGGATTGCCCCTGGATGGTTTCCTGCACCATGTTGGAAAAACTTTTAACAGTCATCACTGCGCCCACGCCCACGGCAATACATAAAATAAAGAAGAACATTCGCTTCCACGCACCGCGCGATTCGGCCAACATGAGCGAGATCAGTTGCGTGAAATTGAGTTGATTCATAGTTCGGCTGTATTTCGGTCGGCGATGATTTTCCCGTCTTCCAAGGTCAAAATGCGCTGACTTTGATCGGCGACCTGAGATTCGTGGGTGACGAGGATGATGGTGGCTCCCTTCACTCGATGCAGTTCCTTTAATAATTCGATAATACGATCGCTGTTTTTTGAATCGAGGTTGCCGGTGGGTTCATCGGCAAGAATGATCTCGGGATCATTGACAAATGCGCGTGCAAGAGAAAGACGTTGTTGTTCGCCGCCAGATAACTGCGCTGGGTAATGATGTTGTCGGTCTCGCAACCCTACTGTGCCCAGCAGGTCTTCCGATTTTTTAGTCGCGCCGGGTGTGCCATTGAGTTCTGCGGACAATACGACATTTTCCAAAGCGGTAAGGGTTGGGATGAGATGAAAATTTTGGAAGATGAAACCGAATCGTTTTCCACGTAGCAAGGCCAGTTCATCTTCATCGAGTTTCGTGATACCCTGCCCGTCTATAGTGATGGTTCCGTCAGTTGGGGTGTCGAGTCCAGCAATCAGGCTGAGCAGGGTGGTTTTGCCGCTGCCTGAATGACCGGTGATGGCGATGAACTGTCCCGTTGGAATGGTTAGATCGATAGACTTCAGAATCTCTACTTTATGACCGCCGCCGTGCAGGGTTTTTATCAATCCGGATATTTTTATCAAAAGCTTGGTAAAATTTAGGGTTAATGATTAGAGTTTATTGTATTACAAAATTATGCGAAATATTTTATTAAACCGAATTACAGGCTATGTTTTGGTGGGACTGCTAACGCTTGCAGGAGGGGTATTTGCAGCCGACACAACACAGGAGAAAATCGTGGTTCTTGCATTAGGGGATAGTTTGACTGCCGGATTCGGCGTGGATGCAGAAGAAAATTTCCCTTCACGTCTACAGGTAAAAATCGATAACGCGGGGTTGGCCTATAAAGTGGTCAATGCAGGTGTGAGCGGAGATACCACTGCGGGAGGTGTGCGCCGTATCAACTGGTTGATGAAACATAAACCGCAGATCGTCATCCTTGCGTTGGGGGCCAACGATGGGTTGAGAGGGCTTTCGACAGACGAAATGCGTTCAAACCTTGAAACCATGATTCGCATTTCCCAGGAACACGGTGCCCGTGTTTTATTGGCGGGTATGAAAGCCTTGCCCAACTATGGCGAGGACTATATTATAAAATTTGAGTCGGTTTATCCGGAGTTGGCTAAGAAGTACGACCTTGTCTATCTTCCATTCTTGCTGGAAGGCGTTGCAGGTGTCAGGGAATACACGCGGCCTGATGGACTGCACCCTACCGGCTCAGGTTATAAAATCATCGCTGATTTAGTTTGGCAGCATCTGCAACCGATGCTGAAGAAAAAATAGCTAAGGTTTTATCCATTGCATCAGTTTTTCGTAGCAAACTCCTGATTTTAAGACTTTCAAGGCAGCATCAAAACCTTCCTGTGGGGTTTTGAAAATATCTGACAGGTTACTCAGGCACGCGGCTTGGCTGGCAATTTGTATAGCCGCTGGCCCCTTCCCATTTTTTAAAGCACTCTCTCCCATTTCAGCAAGGGTTTCTCGTTTAGACTCTATCTCTTTTAGTGCTTCATGTGATTCTGTAATTTGTTTGGCAGTTTCTTCCTGATACATTTCTGAAAATTTAAGCGTGCGGGGTTGAGCTTCGCTGTCTCCATTCTGAATGAAAATTTTTGCTTCTTTATGCACGCCGAATAGAGTGGTGCCTTCCATTCCGTTGCCGACAATGACTCGATCAAATTCACTGAGCTTTCCGATTTCGGTTAAGGACACTTCATAGCCGCGATGAAAATAAGTGGTGGCAAGATAGTTTTTGCTTTCAGCTTGAAGCGGCATGAGAATTTTTTCCAGTGTTGCCAGCATCGGACGTTTGACAATTTCTGTTCGGATAGATCGCAGGTTTTCCAATGCAGGATGAGTGTCGGCGGTACTGAGATAACCGAATTTGAATTTTTCGATTTTTTTAATACGGCCATTTCCGGATTTTGGAAACTGGTAATGATTGACTAATAAATCATCGAAGGTGATCCCGAATTTGGGTGGCAGAGGCAGAGCAGAATGACCGTAAGTAGGCAGTCCCAATTCAGCAAGGACGGGGATGGCATAAAATCCGAAATAAGGAATGCGTTGAAATCCATCAAACGGATCAGCGATTTGGAGAAGGTTATTTAGAGCAATTTTTCTGGGGGTTATTTTTTTTTGCAATGCTCGCCAGTAACCGATGTTTTCGGGGACGGTTTCAACTTTCATGCGAGCAGCGATGAGGAAGACTCCCATCCGCACTTCCGAAACTTCGCCGTCCAATATCAAAGATAAGGCATCTTCCGCTTCTTCTTCGGTAAGGTCTTTGCTCAATTTAGGGCCAGCAGCAATTTTTTGCAGATAGGACTGCATTCTGTTTTCAGGCGACATTTCGGTCATTGGTGAGGGAATCCTTTTTAAGTCAGCTCTATTTAGAGTATGATGAAACCTTTACTTTTAAACTCAATTTTTTTCGAGAATTAATGTCAGTTTCTTGTCCAACGGATCATACCATTTCCGATAGATCGTTATCGAATCAAGCCATACGGGTACTTTTAGTTTACCCGAATACTCGCGAAGTAGCTCTTGCCAACCTTGGATTTCAGCAGGTTTATTCTTTATTAAATTCCATCGAAGGTGTGGAGTGCGACCGCTACGCATTGCCAACCGATTGGAAGCCGGAAATGGAAACGCTGAGTGAGACCGATTTACGCTCCATGGATATGAGCCGACTTCCTGGCGATTTCGATATGATTGCGTTTTCGATTTCCTTCGAGCCGGATTATCTGAATACTGTCATTGCATTAAAATACTTCAATATCCCGTTAGACCGGGGGAAACGCGATGCTTCCTGTCCGATGATTGTTGCAGGGGGTTCGGCAATTTTCATTAATCCGGAACCTTTAGCCGACTGTATGGATGTGCTGTTCATCGGTGAAGGCGAAGGCATGGCCAATACCTTTTTTGATACGCTTCTTAATACCTCGGAAGAGGATAAAAATAAATTTCTCGAACGGGCAGCAAGTCTCCCCGGAATTTATGTGCCTGAATTTTATAATCCGAAAATGGAGTCTGACCGACAGGTGGGTGTTTCCACATCTTTTGGCGCTTCCCAGCGCGTAACGCGCCATTGGGTGACAGACGAGGCAACTCTTTGCACGCATTCGGTGGTTCATGGAGAAGACTCAACGTTTAAGGATATGGCGTTAATGGAAGTCACTCGCGGTTGCATATGGGCTTGCCGCTTTTGTACGGCAGGTTTCATTTACCGTCCACCCCGCCTCCCAGACTTGGATAAAACCTATGATTCGATGACGCGGCTTATGGACGGGCAAGGGGAAATGGCTAAAACGGTAGGTTTGGTCGGTCCGTCGGTGACAGATCACCCACAACTTCCCGCTTTAGCGAAACGAATTACAGATGAGGGAAAGACACTTTCGTTTTCATCGTTGCGAATGGAAACGCTTACCGATGAACTTGTTGATCTCATCCTCAAGAGCGGACAGAAAACTTTGACGGTTGCTGTAGACGGTCCATCTGAAAGAATGCGCGATGTAATCAATAAGGCGGCGACCGATGATTTTATTGTAGAAAAATG
>ERZ1048872.1996-NODE-1996-length-15569-cov-9.379141_pt1 | contig 15569 bp, 14 predicted proteins | sample MGYA00383100_ERZ1048872 | MGnify/ENA primary metagenome ERZ1048872 (study PRJEB29581, sample SAMEA5548370) | metagenome | biome: marine; feature: coastal; material: water | depth 50 m | study: Short-term variability in the microbial, nano- and picoplankton... | reverse complement strand
CATCACTTGTTGGGTTGTCACCAAAAAAAATGAAAGAAACAAAACCTTTGACAGACTACATACAGCAACACATTGCTCTAAGCGACGAAGAAAGCTCATTCTTGACTTCCAAAATACATTTTAAAAAATACCGGAAAAGAGACATGCTTTTGTCCCAAGGAGACATCTGCAAAACATACTATTTCATTCTATCTGGTGCGACAAAAACATTTTACTTGGACAAGGCAGGAACGGAACACATTCTTACATTTTGCATTGAAAATTGGTGGGCTGCTGATCTCGGAAGTTTGATTTCACAAACTCCTGCAGCTTACAACATTCAATGCCTTGAAAACACCTCAATGCTAGAAATCCCTCTCGACGCAATGGAAAACCTATACCTCAAAATTCCAAAATTAGAACGCTTCTTTCGAAAAATTGTAGAACGTGCTTACGTCGCCACCCAAAACCGAATTACAGATGCTTTTAGCCTTTCCGCAAAAGAACAATACACTGTCTTTCAAAAGCGTTACCCGCAACTCGAACAACGCATCCCTCAATACATGGTTGCTTCCTACCTCGGTATTCAACCCCAGTCGCTCAGTAGAATTCGAAAAAAAAGGAAATCTTAAAAATATGAACCTATGTGAATGCACCTGTCTCTTTTCATAGGTACCTTTGCAATGTTCTCTGAACAAAACGAAATACATTCACTCAAAAACAAACAAAATGAAAAAAATCACAGCAACATTGGCACTCGCAGCCACTGTGGTCTTGCAAAGCTTTGCACCACAAAACAGTAGCAATGAAAAAGCAGTCTCCATCACAAAGAGTAGTGTTACTTGGAAGGGCTACAAAGTCACAGGTTCCCATACCGGAATCATCGCATTGAAATCAGGCTCTTTGTCTTTTGAAGACTCCAAACTCGTGGGAGGTGCCTTTGTCATGGACATGAATAGTATCGCATGTACCGACTTGGAAGGTGTCTACAAGGGAAAACTAGAAGGTCATTTGAAGTCAGACGATTTCTTCGGGGTTGAAAACAACCCCACTGCTCGCTTGGTTTTTACCAATGTAACTGGAGGCGACAAGGGCGTCTACACCATCAAAGGCGATTTGACCATCAAAGGAAAGACAAACAGTGTTCTTTTTGACCTTACTGTCAACGAGCACAACGCGACAACAGCTCTAAAAATAAACCGCGCAAAATACGATGTCAAATACGGTTCTACCAGCTTTTTTGAAGGGTTGAAAGACAAAGCCATTTACGATGAATTTGACTTGCAGGTAAACTTAGAATTCTAAAAAGGAATCCATCCCTAAACTATTCGGGGTCAAAAAAGGCATGGCCCACTCACTCCTTTAAAAAAACAGCTTGTGCATCTCGCGCAAGCCGTTTTTTTTTGGTGCGCTTTTCCCTACCTTTGAGTTCAACAGACACGACCCTCGAGATACAAATACCATGCAACAAGAATTAAAAGAGAATTTTGGACTCCTTTTTGAAAAAGCGCTGCTCGATGAGATTCTCGAAGTAGGAACCTTAAAACACATCCCAGAAGGCGTTGTCCTGATGGACATCGGAGATTATGTCAAAGCGATGCCGCTCCTGATCTCTGGCGCAATAAAAATAGTACGAGAAGACGAACAAGGAGACGAGCTCTTGCTGTATTTTGTCGAAAAGGGAAATACCTGTGCCATGACCTTGTCCTGTTGTTTGGGAGAAACCAAAAGTGAAATTCGAGCGCTTACAGAAACGGATACGGTACTTGTCATGGTCCCCATTGAAAAAATGGAAACTTGGGCTGCCAATTACAAAAGCTGGAGAAAATTTGTCTTTGAAAGTTACCACAATCGGCTGAACGAAATGCTGGCAACCATCGACAACATCGCTTTTTTAAAAATGGACGAACGCCTCCTGAATTTGCTAAAAGAAAAAGCGAGGATTGCCAAAGACCACCGCATTCGAACCACACACCAAGAAATCGCTTTTGAATTGCACACCTCCAGAGTCGTGGTTTCTCGGTTGCTAAAGAAATTGGAAAACCTCAACGAACTGACCTTACACAGAAACTACATTCTTCTCAAAAAGAAATGAACTGTTCTGTAACCAATGTTACTGCCAGCTAGCGTTCGTGTTTTTATCTTTGTGACACAGAAGAAAAATAAAACCTTTCCTAAGAGATTGTCTCGTGTATGAAAATAGAACAAATCTATACCGGTTGTTTGGCACAAGCTGCCTATTACATTGAAAGTGAAGGCGAAGTGGCGATCATCGACCCCCTTCGAGAAGTCCAACCCTACCTCGAAAAAGCAAAAGAGGACAAGGCGACAATCAAATACATCTTTGAAACCCATTTTCATGCAGATTTTGTCAGTGGACACCTCAGCCTTTCGAAAGCGACAGGTGCTCCAATCATATTTGGTCCAAATGCAGAGACGCATTTCGAATCACTGGTCGCTGCAGACGATCAGGAATTTCCCTTGGGAAATGTGATACTCAAAGTCCTGCACACTCCTGGGCATACACTGGAAAGCACTTGCTACCTATTGAAAGATGAACATGGGAAGGAACGTGCTCTTTTCAGTGGAGATACCTTGTTTTTAGGAGATGTCGGCAGGCCTGACTTGGCTCAACAAACAGGGGGCCTTAGCGAAAAGGACTTGGCAGGAATGTTGTTCGAAAGCTTGCGCACTAAAATCATGCCTTTGCCAGATACGGTAGTCATCTACCCAGCCCACGGAGCTGGTTCCGCTTGCGGAAAAAACCTAAGCAAGAAAACGACCGACACCTTAGGCAATCAAAAAAAGACAAATTATGCACTGCGCACCTCCATGAGTCAAGAAGAATTTATAGAAGAAGTTACCGTTGGATTGTCCGCTCCCCCAGCTTATTTCCCTATGAATGTCAAAATGAATAAAGAGGGTTACGACCCCATAGCTTCTGTTTTAAAACGTGGCAGACATGCACTGTCAGTAAAAGATTTTAAAGCGGTTGCAAACGCTGCTGAAGCTATAATATTGGACATTCGCGGCCAACAAGACTTCGGAAAAGGACACATTCCTGGGGCTGTGTTTGTCGGGTTAGACGGCAGTTTTGCCCCTTGGGTAGGCGCTTTGATTGCCGATGTACAACAACCCCTTTTGCTAGTTGCACCAATAGGAAGAGAACAAGAGGCAATTACCCGACTCTCAAGAGTCGGATTTGACATCACATTGGGCTATTTGAAAGGCGGTTTTGAGGCTTGGAAAAAAGCGGGTAAAGAAGTTGACAAAGTCACATCTATGGATGCCACTGATTTCAAAACTCTTTTGAAAAACAACAGGGCACCTGTATTTGATGTTCGCTCCAAAGGCGAATTTTTCTCCGAGCATGTCTTACAGGCTAACAACAGCCCATTGGCTGCCCTAAACCAACATTTGGAGGACTTTCCTGAAAAAGAAACCTTTTACCTGCACTGTGCTGGAGGCTACCGCAGCATGATCGCCGCTTCCTTTTTAAAGCGAAGAGGCATTCATAATTTTATTGAGGTAGCAGGAGGAATGAAAGCCATCAAAGAGGCTGGTGTATCGCTTTCAGATTACCAATGTCCTTCGAAATACCCGTCTTAAAAGCAAACAACAGAAGACCAGGAATTCTTTCTCGTCATAACAAAATAAGGAATTTTCAATACTTTTACACAGTGACCACATAAAAAACACCTCTCTTATGAATTGGATATACGAACCTTGGCCTTGGTACATCGGCGGTCCTTTTATTGCGCTTACTTTATTTTTATTGCTAATGGTCGGTAAAAATTTTGGGATGTCTAGCAACCTACGTACCCTTTGTACTCTATGCGGAGCAGGAAACACCTCAGAGTTCTTTAAATTCGATTGGAAAGCACAACGTTGGAACTTAGTGGTTGCCCTGGGGGTCTTGATTGGCGGATTTATCGGTGCCCATTTTTTAAGCACTGATACAGCTGTAGCAATCAGTTCTAGTACCATTGAAAATTTAAACAACCTGGGATTTAAAAGTGCTGGAGCAGGGTATTTGCCTGAAGAACTTTTCGGTTCCGAATCTTTTCAAAACCCAAAAATCCTTTTGATGCTTGTTGTTGGAGGGGTGCTTGTAGGCTTTGGAGCTCGGTATGCTGGAGGCTGTACTTCTGGACATGCCATTTCCGGATTGAGCGACCTGCAACTGCCTTCCTTGCTAGCCGTAATTGGCTTTTTTATCGGCGGTTTGACCATGGTTCATTTATTATTCCCCCTTATCTTTTAAATTATGAGAACTCTTAGTTACTTGAGCATTGGAATCTTTCTTGGAATCACCCTTTTTAAATCGGAAGCCGCCTCATGGTTTCGCATCTATGAGATGTTTCGATTCGAATCCTTTCACATGTACGGAATTATTGGAACAGCTTTGTGCCTCGGAATTCTTACAACACAGGCAATCAAGCGCTTTGAAATCAACTCTTTTTACGGAGAAAAAATTGAGTTCAAGCCCAAAACAAAAAGTGTCAAACGCTACCTTTATGGAGGGGTTTTATTTGGATTGGGATGGGCTTTGGCCGGCGCATGCCCAGGACCGATGTTTGCCCTTTTGGGCGCAGGATTTTACTCCATTGCCATTGTGATTGCAGCAGCCCTCTTAGGAACCTTCTTGTACGGCGTCTTGAAGGAGAAACTACCTCATTCCTAAGTCTTATAGAGTGTTTCTAACTAAGAGGCATTCAACGTATTGAACCCCATCAAAAGCTCTTGAGGTTTCGATTTATTTATCCTCCACTTTAAATACCGCTAAAACAGCTCGACAAAAAAACTCTTTGGTTTTTACATGTGTGCTTTTAATTACTTGCAGCAGTTCCTGAACGGTAAAAAACTGAGAACTCATCTCTTTATTTGTACGACTCAAAATCAATGCTTTACAATTCTAAAAGTCTTGGATTGTGTACTGTCTGATAGTTGCACAAAATAGATGCCTTTTTTCAAGAAACTAACCTCCATTTGAGCTTCAGTTTTTTGAGCAAATACCAGTTTCCCCATCACGTCATAAACCCGCATGTTCATTTCCAAAGCAGGCCCCACAAAATACAAGTAATCAGTGATCAAGTTGGGGTACAACTTGATTTCTTCTACAGGGTTTTCTGGGGTGCTAGCTGTGGCATTGTCAAGCCCAGGTGTCCCATAACCATCACCACAAAACCAACTCTCTGCCAAAGCATTGTCCAAATCATCACTTTCTAGCAACAATGTAGGCCCCAAACCGTCAGCACATTCGGGCCATGGAGCTTGGGACGTATAGAATACTTCATCTATCAAAACCCCCTTGTCATCAAACAGGCGCACCGCATCATCCGAACCAAAACCAAAATCAAAATCTCCTATGGGATTGTCGACTGATGGAAAAGCCACAGAAAAAGCACTGCCATTTTTGACGAGCACCAAGAACCCCATGCTCGGAATTGTTGTTGCGGATGGAAAAACAAATGTATTGGTGTCTTGCTTGTCTTTGAGCACCCAATTGGAAAGGTCCAACGCTGATTCATTTGGATTGTACAATTCTACCCAGTCTCCGGCATCTTTCTCATCGCTGGACTTGTAATTGATCTCATTGATCACCAATTTAAGAGGCGTTTCTGCAGGAACAAAATTCGGACGAATTTGAAAAGCACTTTGAAGATTGACATCGATGCTCGCTTCAATTTTGTCATCACTCCCACTCCAATGCGAAAAAACAAATCCGGGAAGCGGAATGGCATGCAAGCGAACCGGAACATTTTCAAAATAAGTACCAAACCAAGATGCTTGGTCAATTTTTAAATTGTCATTGACTTCGACATAACCCCTGTCTTGCTGAGTGTTGTTGATGGTAAGACGGTGTTCAGCTGTCAAATTAAATCTAGACCTCAAATGACTTCTTGCGTATTGAGGCCGCTCTTGAGCAAAGACTTTCATCAAGTTTACATAGTAGCCTACATCGTCAAAATTCCCATTCCAGCGTGCGTAGTGCGCTTGCAATTCAGGAGCTACTTTTGCCAATACCGACTCGATGTGGGTTTTGACATTTTCCTGTAAAAATCGAGTATTGAGCTCATCCGCGTAGCGGTTGATAAAACCATTTCTAAACCCTGTATTTTCAATGAGCTTTCGGAACAACAGGGTTGACCAAGCTGGGTTTGGCCAACCTGGGCCGTAGGGTTCTAAAGCAAATTCAAGGGTGTTGGCTACATAGTCATTGCTCGGACGGAACCAAGGACTGAATCCAAAGTCAGTGTCGTATAAAATCCAACGCCATTTGCCTTCGGGGTGTTTCCAAAATTTGATGTTGTTTCCCGGCCAATCTTGGTTGTTGATATAGATTTGCGCAACTTGATACATGGTGTAATTTGGGATATCTATTCGTTCGCGCACGTAGTCAAAATTTGCTTCAACGGACAAATTCGTACTGGAGATATAATTGATCAAGGCGCTGTACTCTTGATTGGTTCCCTCTACAACTTCCGCATTTGCTGTCAAAAGATCAATACCTTCGGCATCAATTTCGTGCTTGGAAGCCAGCATGTGTTCGTTGTTTTTTTCCCTGAGGTTGTACAAGCCCCAATAATCCCCATTCAAATAAGTCGCTACGGGAGTATAAGCTTGAAGATCGAGACCAGATCCTTCCATGAGACTTGTCAAAGTGATGTCTCGGATGGTGGATTTCAACCAAGCTTGTCCTGAGTTCCGCAACACCAAGGCCTGGAACTTATCATAGCTGCGTTTTTCAAAAAAAGGATAGTCAAATTCTGAAGTACCGTATTTTCCACGTGCAAAAACAGCCAGTGATCTTTGTGCATTTTGCCCACGGCTCCAAGCGCCATAAATTTTTACACCTGTATTGAAAGCGACGCCCAGGTCACCCGTTTCTTTTTCGTAAAATGAGAAATGAATTGGGCGCTCCCAATCTTCCCAAAAGTTGGCTCCAAAATAAGGGATGTTGGTATCAAATGTTCCTGGAGGGCCCGTGACATAGATTCCTGTATCCGCATCGAAAAAATTGTCAGGATCCGTCACTAAAGTTACAAAATCGATCTCGTGATTGGCATTGAATAGGTAGGTCTTAGAATCGATTTCGGCGGGAAGGTACCCTGTCGCAAAAAAACCTGCACGCACGACTTGGTTATTCGCAATGCGAATGGGACTGGTGTATATCGGTGAATTTTCGGTTGGCAAACTGGCATCCGTTGTGTAATGGATTTTTTGTCCTTCGCTAGCTCCTGAAAGTTCCAAATTGACGGGAGCAATGAGGCGTCCCCCCGGAACTGAAAAGACCACAGGGTCTTTAAAAACGCCGATGTATTCCTCAGAAGAATTGGGGGCTCCTGGTGTGGTTTCCAAAAAATAAACCAAATTGCCTGATTGAGGAGAAATACCCATCGAAACATTTTGTTTGAGTCCTTCTACCAATAAATCATCTACCAATTCCCCTTCAGGGTTGCTCAACAACAACTGATCAGATTTCGATGAGATTTTAAAGTTGGTGTGTAAACTCCCATTGGAAAAATTCAAAAGATTTGGAGGGGTCGTTCCACTAGAATTGGGCCTTGAAAAGATAGCGGACAAAAAGGGAATTAAGGTCATGTCCGAAGACCACTCGCTTACATTGTGAACTTGTATGGCTAGCGTATTGTTTCCTTCTTGTAAAACCGTTTGGGGATTGGCAATTGAAAAACGTTCCGGCACATCACCTCTGTATATTTTAGCTTCGTGGTCTGTAAATGTACCGGAATCAAAAGCAGGAGGCACACCGGTGATGTTGGCACGTGCTACTTCATTGCCGTTGATGTATGCGACAAAACCGTCGTCGTAATCCATGTCTAAAACCAACTGAGTCAATGCTTCTAGGTCGGTGACTTGAAAAGATATTCTGGTGTAGACCGAGCGCGTTCCTGTTGGCACTTGTGTTGCATCGTCTCCATCATCGTATCCAAACCCTGAGGTTCCTTGTGCCCAGGAGCCGTCTTGAAAATTAGGAGCTGTCCAATTTGAAGGGGGTTCGCTCGTAGGAATAAGGTAGTTGAAAAGAGCTCCTCGATCCACAAATGTCCTCACGGAAGTGATTTCTGAACGGTCTTTGTCCGAAGCCCACACCCGAAGATAGCCATCGGACGGGATGCTGATATCTGGAAAAACAAACATTGATAGATTGTCAGGGTCGTCAGATATGGTCCAATCTTTTAAAGAAATGGATTGAGAAGAAGCATTGTACAACTCAAACCAATCTGGCGTATCTCCATCTTCGTCTGTATCGATAGAATTGGAAGAAACTACTTCGCTTATTTGGACTGTTTGAGCGAAAAGTACTCCCGTAAACAAAAACAATAATCTGAAAACATATTTTTTAAAAACCATTTTTTTGTTTGGGGTTTGAGTATCTGTCAAAGGTACGCACAATTAACAGTAAATAATGAAAAATGAAACCCTACATCAACACCACATGAATAAAAAACTGAATCTTTAAACAAAACAGGCATCAAACCATCTGCTTGACAAATTGATTGGGAGTCATTCCGACCACTGATTTGAAATTTAAAAAAAAGGTGTTGTAGTTTGAATAGCCGACCATTGAAGAAACTTTCTCCAAAGTATTGAACTTGATAAAATCACTCAACATCAAATCGGTGGCTTTTTGGATTCTCAAAGAAACCAGATAATAGGAGAAACCAAACTCACAATGGTATTTGAAAATAAATTTCAAATGACTTTGTGGAACATGAAGTTTGAACGACAAGTCAGTGATTCCAAATTTTTGTTGTGAAAAATCAAAAGAATTTTCAAAAAAGTCTTCAGTTGCTCTTATGTAGTACTGAACTTGAAATTCAATTTTTTGGGACAACAATAAATCTTGTTGGTTTGAAATTTCAGAACTCGTATGTGACCAACAAGGGCCCAGTGACGAGTTGTTCTTATTTAGTCGGTTTGACCTAATTGATCTATTTTTAGCGCCCATCAAAAAAAGTGGATCTGTCAAAATTCGAAGCAAAACAAGGAGCCAAAAAGAGGAGGAAATAAAATAGTAATAGGGTGCAGAAATTTGTTGGTGACTGATACGGTTGTAAAAAAAGACGAAAAGTTTTGAAAAAAGAAAAATCACAAAAATTACAGAAAGAAAAAAAACCCACTTTTGAACAATCGCCTTCTCACTATCCGTATAAGAATCGTAACTCCCATTTTCAGCCTTTGAATACTTTAAAAAAACACGAATCAACAAGAGAAAATACAAAAGAACATACGTAAAAACAATAATGGCTACAGCAATGTGTGAAGGTGTATTCGGAAAAAAAACCTTGTACAAAAGATAAAAAACAGGCAAGTGCAGGCAGGAATAAATGAGGTGAAATTCCAACTTCAAACGCGACAATCTCTGAACCCCTGTTTGGTTGAGTAAATGCAAATAAAACAACACAACAACAAAGATTTGAGACTGCAAGAGCACAACATCATTCAACACCAGCCCATCTACAGAAGGAGGGTAAATAATAAGATACAAAAAACGAAAAAGCAAGACGCAAAGAAGTAAAATAAAATACGAATCTGCTATTGGATTTTTCTTTCTGTTGACACGGAAAAAGAAAAGCAAGACAAGGATTGATACCGATGCAAAAACATAGCTGAATTGAAATGTGTCCATAAATTTAGATGCAAGTCATGAAATTCTGTAAATCTACATATTATAACACGTAAAATTGCTTTTTTTGAATAAATTTTTAATATTACTATATATTATAATAATAAAAATTAGATATCAAATACATAAAAAACTTAATGAAAATTGAATTTAAAACTATCATTTTATTTAAAATAGCGTCTGTTTACTCTAAAATTTTGAGCTTAATGTACAAACCCACCTTTAGAGAGCAATACTTAATGTATTTTTGGAACGGAATGCTGTGTTGTTATTTTTAAGTTGTCAAAAAAACACAGCAGACTTCAATTTTGCAATACCCCAATTGACCCCCACCACTTTTAATGGGGCTCAACACGGCGAAGCCGTTCCAAAATCAAACAAAAATGCAAACCGAAAAAAAACCTCCTCACAAAAACTGGTTTGTTATTCGTGTAAAGCCACGGTATGAAAAAAAAACTGCAGAACGGCTTAAAAAATTAGGAGTCACTGTGTATTGCCCAACAACAACACAAATACACCAATGGTCGGATCGCAAAAAAAAAGTACAAGTCCCTTTATTTTCTAGCTACGTTTTTGTTCAGACAGAAGAAAAGGAACGCAACCGTGTTTTTGAAGCCCCAGGGGTGTTGGGCTATTTGAGGTGGCTTGGGCAAGCTGCAATCGTTCGAGAAGAAGAAATTGAACTGATCAAAAAATGGCTTGTAAAAGACGTCGTTTCCTCAAAAGTTGAAAAAATAACTTCCGGAGATCTCGTCGCAATTGAATCTGGCCCTTTCAAAGGCAAAAAAGGAACCGCAAAGCAGGTGGGGAAAAAGAAAATTCAAATTCTATTGACAGACCTCGGACTAAAAGTAACTTTGGATTACCACACAGAAATCAAAGTCATTTGAAAACCTAATTAATAAAAAAAACACCCCCCGATATCTAATTTTTAAATTCCATTGTAATGGCAGACAAAAATTCTTATTTATTGGCAAAAAAAATCATTGAAGAGTTTGAAAGTGAGTATACAAAGCAAAGCGCTGACAAAAAACTCATCAAAGACCACCCTTTTTCAAAACGTTTGCGAAACATCATCGATCTCGTAAACAACAATGAAATTTTAGGGTATCCGTTGGTGACACTTTCCGACGTTCGAAGAGCTGCCTCAGAAGACATAAACACCCTAAAAGGGATTCGAGGTTTTGGAAACAAAACCTTGGAAGAACTCAAAAAAATAATGAACCACGAAAACTAAGTGGTGCATCCCGTTACTCAGGGAAAATACTAAATTTAAAAACAAACAAATGGCAACTTGTATCAACGTCATCCTCAGTGGAGGATCCGGGACCCGACTTTGGCCTTTGTCCAGACACAAAAACCCGAAACAATTTTTAAAAATATTTCAAAAAAAATCATTGTTCCAACACACGATGTTGCGCAACAGCAACAAGGTTTCAGATTTTATGTTGATCACCAATGAAACCCAATTGGACATGGCTCAAGAGCAAGCAAAGTCAATTGACCTCAACATCCCGTATCAAATCAGTGAGCCCGTTGGGCGCAATACAGCACCGGCCATCGCCCTTGCCTGTATGGATTTGCCAGAAGACAGTATTTTATTTGTTACGCCATCCGATCAAATGATCGCAGATGATGAGCGCTACCAAACTGCGTTGGACCGTGCCATCTTCCTTGCAGAAGAAGGCTTTTTGGTAACCTTCGGCATTCAACCCAAACACCCGGAAACTGGATTTGGCTATATAGAAGCTGCTGGAGAAGATGTTTTGAAATTTCGGGAAAAGCCAAATCTTAAAACTGCCAAAGAATACCTCGCTTCTGGAAATTTTTATTGGAATTCTGGAATGTTCTGCTTTCAAGCAAAAACCTATTTGAAAGAATTAAAAAAATACCACCCCGAAATATTGGCGGCATGCGAACATGCGCACCAATCAAAAGTAGCCGGTCAGATCACTTACGAGGCCATGGCTGCTATTCCCGATGACAGCATTGACTACGCAGTACTCGAAAAATCAAAACTGGTGAAAACCGTTCCTTCAGATTTCGAATGGACAGACCTCGGTTCTTTTGATGCCTTGATAGACTATGCCCAACAAAAATCTTTGGTGAACGGCATCAAAAAAATTGAAGGTGCTGAAAACGCCCTTGCGTTTTCAGAAAAACTGATCACTACCGCTGGTATGGACAATTTCTTTTTGGTGGAAACATCGGACACAATTTTGCTGTTGCCCATCGGTGAGAGTCAGGAAGTAAAAAAAATCCACAACAAGATCAAAAAAACAAGTCCAAAACTTTTGTAAGAGATCGGAATAAAAAGATTAAAGTTTAAAATTAAAATAAGATGAGTAAAGTAGCATTGATTACAGGAGTAACCGGCCAAGATGGCGCCTATTTGTCAGAGTTTTTATTAAACAAAGGCTATACGGTTCACGGTTTGAAACGCCGTACCTCCTTGTTTAATACTGATCGCATTGATCACTTGTACCAAGACCCACATGTGGACAACCAAAAATTCATACTGCACCATGGTGACATGACGGACAGCACGAACCTGACGCGTTTGTTGCAACAAATCCAACCTGATGAAATCTACAACCTCGCTGCGATGAGTCATGTAAGGGTGTCATTTGACATGCCTGAATACGTGGCCGATGCCGATGGCATTGGAACATTACGTCTTTTGGAGGCCATTCGTTTGTTGGGCCTTGAACAAAAAACACGCATCTACCAGGCTTCTACTTCAGAATTATACGGCAAAGTACAAGAAGTACCGCAGACAGAAACCACGCCTTTTTATCCGCGATCTCCCTATGCCGTTGCAAAAATGTATGCTTATTGGATCACCGTAAACTACCGTGAGGCTTATGACATATTTGCGTGCAACGGAATTTTGTTCAACCATGAGTCGCCTTTGAGAGGGGAGACTTTTGTCACCCGTAAAATCACCCGTGCGGTATCTCGCATCGCTTTGGGACTTCAGGACAAGTTTTATTTAGGGAATTTGAATTCCAAGCGAGATTGGGGACATGCCAAAGATTACATTCGCATGATGTGGATGATATTACAAGCAGACACTGCTGAGGATTGGGTCATCGCCACTGGACGCACCACAACCATCCGTGATTTTGTAAAAATGGCCTTTGCCCACATTGGGATAAGCCTCGAGTTCAAAGGAGAAGGATTGGATGAAACCGCAGTAATTGCCGCTTGTTCAAATCCGGAATACCAATTGGAAATAGGAAAAGAGATCTTGTCTATTGACCCCAAATATTTCCGTCCAACAGAAGTAGATCTTTTGATTGGAGACCCGACCAAAGCAAAAGAAAAGCTAGGCTGGGTGCCAAAGATTCAATTGGAAGAATTGGTAGACGACATGATGTCCTCTGATTTGAAACTCTTTAAAAGAGACAAGTATTTGAATGAAGGAGGACACCAAACCTTGAATTATTTTGAGTAAAAATTGGATTTAATGAATCGTAGATTCTACAAACATTGTCAGTAAATCAAATTCCAAATAGCAAATCCTCAACCAAACATCACTGGATCACCAATCAGGCTAAAAAAATGAAAAAAATTACAAAAACCTCAAAAATATACATTGCAGGCCACCGAGGTATGGTGGGATCTGCTTGCTGGAGAGCCCTTGAGGCGAAAGGATATTCCCGTCTGATTGGCAAGACCTCCAAAGAATTGGATCTCAAAAACCAAGCAGCTGTAACAGCTTTTTTTAAAAGCGAACAACCTGAGGTGGTCATCGATGCAGCAGCCAAAGTTGGTGGCATCTTGGCCAACAACAATTATCCCTATCCTTTTTTAATGGAAAACATGCAGATTCAAAACAATCTGATTGCTGCAGCCCACGAAGAAGAGGTTCAAAAATTTATCTTTTTGGGGAGTTCTTGCATCTACCCAAAATTTGCACCCCAACCTCTCAAAGAGGAATACCTCTTAACGGACAGCTTGGAACCGACAAACGAATGGTACGCGCTTGCCAAGATATCGGGGGTCAAACTCTGTGAAGCCATTCGCAAACAATACGGCAAAGACTTTGTGAGTCTAATGCCGACAAACCTTTACGGGCCTTTTGACAATTTTGATTTGGAAACCTCACATGTCTTGCCTGCCATGCTGCGCAAATTCCACGAAGCCAAGAACGATAACAGCCCTGTAAAATTATGGGGGTCAGGAACCCCGATGCGTGAATTTTTACACGTAGACGATTTGGCACAATCGGTGATTTTCGCTTTGGAAAACGTGCTTCCTGAACACCTCTACAATGTTGGAACGGGAACTGATGTAACCATCAGAGAATTGGCAGAAACCATCCAAGCCCAAACAGGCCACGCTGGAGAAATCGTTTGGGATGCTGACAAACCAGATGGCACTCCGCGCAAGTTGATGGACAGCTCCAAGATGAACGCCTTAGGCTGGAAAGCAAACTACACCCTGAAAGCAGGGATTGAAAATACCTATGGCTGGTTTCTAAAAAACCAAGAAAATTTCAAAGAAGTAAAACTGTAATTAGAGGATCATGGATTTTATAAAATTGATCACGTAGCAAATTAAATAAAGAATCAATTAACAACAAATCCCTGCTTCACTTACTCATTCACAAATCAAAAAACAAAGCATTCTAAAATCATGAAAATAAAAAACATCTGCTGTATTGGAGCCGGTTACGTAGGAGGTCCCACCATGTCTGTCATTGCTTTAAAGTGTCCTGAAATAAAGGTTACCGTCGTCGATTTGAACGAAGCGCGCATTGCCGCTTGGAACGGCGAAGACTTGAACAACTTACCTGTTTACGAACCGGGACTTGCGGAAGTGGTTGCTGAAGCACGCGGAAAAAACCTGTTTTTCTCTACAGATGTAGATGCTGCAATTGATGCGGCGGACATGATCTTTATCGCAGTCAACACCCCAACCAAAACCTATGGTGAGGGCAAAGGAATGGCCGCCGATTTGAAATTTGTAGAGCTCTGTGCGCGACAAATCGCCCGCGTGGCTAAAAACGACAAAATCATTGTTGAAAAATCGACCTTGCCCGTGCGGACTGCCGAAACCTTACAAACGATCTTGGACAGTACCGGAAATGGCGTGCATTTTGAAGTCTTGTCCAATCCCGAATTTTTAGCAGAAGGCACCGCCATCGACGATTTGTTCAAAGCAGACCGTGTCTTGATTGGTGGCAACCAAACTTCTTCTGGAAAAAAAGCCACCCAAGCCTTGATCGATATTTACAAACACTGGTTGCAAGACGATCAGATATTGACTACCAATGTTTGGTCATCGGAATTGTCCAAACTCACCGCCAACGCTTTTTTAGCACAGCGCATCTCTTCCATCAATGCCTTATCGGCCTTGTGTGAAGCGACCGAAGCCGATGTGGACGAAGTGGCACATGCCATTGGAACCGACAGTCGCATTGGCCCCAAATTCTTAAAAGCTTCCGTTGGTTTTGGAGGATCTTGCTTTCAAAAAGACATTTTAAATTTGGTCTACCTCTGTCGCTATTTCAATTTACCAGAAGTGGCAGATTATTGGGAACAAGTAATCCTACTGAACGATTATCAAAAAAAGCGTTTTGCCAAAAACATAATCACCTCCTTATTCAACACGGTCAACGGCAAAAAGATTGCTTTGTTTGGCTGGGCTTTTAAAAAAGATACCAACGACACCCGAGAATCAGCAGCCATCTATGTAGCCGACCAACTTCTCGAAGACGGTGCCAATATTCACGTCTACGACCCCAAAGTATCGGAAGCAAAAATAAAGGCAGATCTGAGTTATTTATGGGAATTGAATAACATTCCCGAAGCGCGAATCACACAAAAATTGGCACAAGTTTTTGTACACGCCGTAGCTATGGAAGCGGTGGCGGAGAGCCATGCCATTGCGATTTTGACGGAATGGGACGAATTCAAAACTTACGACTGGG
>ERZ1048872.1995-NODE-1995-length-15570-cov-10.204770_pt1 | contig 15570 bp, 12 predicted proteins | sample MGYA00383100_ERZ1048872 | MGnify/ENA primary metagenome ERZ1048872 (study PRJEB29581, sample SAMEA5548370) | metagenome | biome: marine; feature: coastal; material: water | depth 50 m | study: Short-term variability in the microbial, nano- and picoplankton... | reverse complement strand
GCCTCAATTAGTGACGCCGCTCCAGCGGCTTACCAAGGTCTCGATCGCTACGCAGCCAGAGAACAGATCATTAAAGATCTTGATGCTCTGCAGCTACTCGAAAAAACCGAAGACCACCTGCTGAAGGTCCCACGAGGCGATCGCTCTGGTGTGGTTGTAGAGCCGTGGTTAACGCCGCAATGGTACGTGGATGCTAAAAAACTTGCGGGACCTGCTATCGCTGCCGTTGAAAATGAAACAATTAAGTTTGTGCCCAAACAATGGGAAAATACGTACTTCGCATGGATGCGCGACATTCAGGATTGGTGCATCAGCAGACAGCTCTGGTGGGGGCACCGAATCCCAGCTTGGTATGACAATGCGGGCAATGTGTATGTGGGTTCCGATGAAGCTTCAGTGCGAGCCAGCAACGAACTCGATGATACCGTCGAGCTCACGCAGGACAACGACGTTTTAGATACCTGGTTTTCTTCAGCTCTCTGGACGTTCTCTACCTTGGGCTGGCCTAATAAGACGCCCGAAATGGCGAAGTTTCACCCTACGTCGGTGCTTGTGACAGGGTTCGATATTATATTTTTTTGGGTCGCACGCATGATCATGATGTCGTTACATTTTTGTGACGAGGTGCCCTTCCACACTGTGTACGTTCACGGTCTGGTGAGAGACGGCGAAGGCCAAAAGATGTCGAAGTCCAAGGGAAATGTCATTGATCCCATAGATCTTATTGATGGCATAGATCTCAAAAGCCTAGAGGCCAAAAGAACGGCAGGAATGATGCAGCCACAGATGGCAGCGCGCATCGTCAAACAAACTCGCAAGCATTTCCCTGAGGGCATTCCTGGCTATGGCACCGATGCTTTGCGCTTTACCTTTTATTCTCTCGCTTCCACGGGTCGTGATATCAAGTTTGATATGCAGCGCATGGAGGGATACCGGAATTTCTGCAATAAACTTTGGAATGCTGCTCGGTATGTTTTGGGAAATTGCGAGGATCTCACACCATCGCCGTCTGCAACCGAACCCTCTTTGGCTGACCGATGGATTATGAGCCGACTAATCACGGCCGCGAAAGACTGCGAACAGGCGATTGAAAACTATCGCTTCGATCTGGCATCGCAAACCTTGTACGACTTTGTCTGGAACGAATTTTGTGACTGGTATCTTGAACTTTCAAAGCCCATCCTTTGGGATGCGGAGGCAAATCCCGATCAGGCGACTGTGACGCGTCATACGCTGGTTACAACGCTTGAGAACATCCTCCGCCTTCTGCACCCCATGATGCCTTTTATCACAGAGGAAATTTGGCAAAGCATTGCGCCTCTGGCAGATAAGTCAGGAGACACCATTATGCTCCAACCTTGGCCTAACTTTGACGGTCAAGAATCTGATGCTGAGGCCGAGTCAGAAGTGGCATGGCTACAAGGTGTCATTGTTGCGATTCGCACCATTCGAGGAGAGGCACAGCTGGGGCCGGGCAAAGCGCTCGACATTCTGGTCCGTAACACGACAGATGATGATCAAAGGCGTTTTACTAACAACAAGGCCTATCTGCGCAAGCTGGCCCGTCTAGAGTCAATAACCTTTTTAAGCTCCGACGCTGAAGTGCCGCCGTCGCTGTCAGCTCTATGCGGCAACCTCGAAATATTGGTACCCATGGCTGGAGTTATCGACGTTGAAGCAGAGCGGGCTCGCCTCAATAAAGAACTGCAAAAGCAGCAGGGAGAGTTGACAAGAATTCAGGGGAAACTCTCAAATGCCAGCTTTGTCGACCGCGCCCCCGAAGCCGTGGTTGCCAATGAGCGACATAAACAACAGGCCGCTGAAGATGCAGTTCAAGCCATCACTACACAACTGCAGCGTCTGGAGGGATTGCACTAATGACGCGATACTGGTAATAACGTCTTATAAAAATAAGGAGAGGCGTATGTCTGAGCGTCAAACCGGTGTTGTGAAGTGGTTCAACAATGCAAAAGGTTTTGGGTTCATTACGATGTCTGATCGTGATGAAGATATTTTTGTGCATTTCCGAGCAATTCAAGGAGATGGCTACCGCTCCCTGAACGAGGGAGATGCTGTTGAGTTTACCCTCGCAAAAGGCGACAAAGGGTTGCAGGCGGAAGAAGTTACTAAACCGTAGCACCAACAAGCGGTCAGGATTTGATAGACTTCGGCTCCTTTTTATAAACCGGAAGTCTCATGTCTACGCACCCACAAAAATTCAGTCTTGTTGGCAGGCTTGTCATCAACGATTTAATTGCCCTTGTCATCTATCTGATCACGGCGCAGTTCTTCCCTACCCATTGGATTCATCTTGCTGGGTTGGTCGTCTTGGCGGTTGCATGCGCTGTCATCGGCGACCTCAACATGCCGGCCCCTCGCGCCCCTAAAAAGCAAGCGAGCGCGCAGGAGAGCACCAACGAGGGAAATATCAAATGGTTTAATGCCACGAAAGGCTTTGGCTTTATTGTCGGCGACGATGGTGCTGAAGTATTTGTGCACTACCGAAATGTAGAAGGCCTAACCAAACGCGGTATTAAGCAGGGTCAGCGTGTCGCTTACTCAGTGCGGGCTAGTGACCGAGGTCCACAAGCCGAAGGCGTTAAGGCCGTATGACCGAGGCATTGAGTGAAGGGAAAAAAGTCCGTGTAACGGAGCGAAAGTTTCGCGGTGTGACACTGCCAACGGCCGGCCATAAAGTTATCAGAAGAGTGAAACGCGAGGGGCATGAGCCCTCCATACACGGCACTAAGCTGTGGCGATCCAGCTTTCTCATCATGGATTACCTCCACAAGCATCCACCCGAAAGTGCAAACGCGGTTTTAGATGCTGGGTGCGGCTGGGGCATTACGGGTATCTGGTGTGCAAAAAAATTGGGCGCTTCGGTTGTCTCACTTGACGCTGACCCTGCAGTCTTTCCCTATCTGAAAGCCGTAGCAGAACTCAACAAAGTCTCCACTACGCCATTAGTGCGACGCTTTGAGGCATTAAAGAAGCCTCAATTAGCCGATTTTGATCTTTTAGTGGCGGCGGATGTTTGTTTTTGGGACGATCTAGTCAAGCCGGTAGGTAAGTTAATTGATCGTGCGATTGATGCTGGAGTCGGTCAAATCGTTATCGCAGATCCAGAACGCCCCACCTTTCATGAAATGGCTGAGAAGGCGATTAATCGCCACGGAGGCGACCTCATTCACTGGTCACTCAAGGGCAAGCTAAAAGCCACTGGCGCGCTACTGGTAATCAATAACCAGTAGCCCAAAAATTTACCGCAATACTTCCACCCGCCAAGCGACAGGGGCCTCTACCGTCTCGCCCAGCTCAGACAAGGCGGGCCTAAAGCGCATACTTCGTAATTGCCGCCTAGCGAACCCTGTCAATCTCTCCTCGGATGGCTCAGGCGCAATCACGACAACATTTCTGAGATTACCCCGCTGGCTTACCTCCGCACTGACATTGAGGATCGCCCATTCACGGCTAAATCGATGATCGCGACTCAGTTTGGGAACTTCAGGCAAAGGTCCGGGTTTCGAAAAGTCTACACTCCCCTGCAGTTGTAGCTGCTGGTAAATCTGCATCGCTTGCGAGTGACGTCCCCGTAGCAGCAGCCAGTCAGCCTTGGCATGTAGCAACAATCCATCTTCGGGCAACAGCTTCAGTGCGCGATCGATTAAACCTCTCGCCGTTGACCCCAGCGTGCTTTCAACATTGCGAAGCCGATATTCTCCAGGCGACTGCTCTCGGTTCTGCTGAACGCCTTGCTGATAAGGGTTGGCATAGCGGTCTCGAGAAACGCCGAAACTATCGACCACCAAAGGATCCACATTAAAGTCGATTAAGTAGTAAAGCTTGAGGACTTCAAGACTGAACAACTTGCACCAAGGCTTCTGCCACTGAGAGCTCTCACAGACAGCGTCGGTCATCTCTTTACCGTGATTAACCACAAACAAAACATCGGATTCTTTACCTTGCCAAGGGCTGCTCGCGAGGATTTCACTCTGAACCGATAGCCATCGAATAGAGGCCTGCAAGCGCTGTTCCGACCAGGGCTCTGCGCCTCTGCCCAGTAACCGATAAAAGTAGTTAATCTGGCGCCCTACTTCAGCGGGATCTCCCTGATCGCGAAGTAGTTCAAGGATACCTTCGAGCAAGGGCAGCTGATCGGCACTACCCAATCCGCTGTTTATCCGCGTACTGTGGAGTGCCCATCGATAGAGTTCTAGCGCAGCGTCATTGGCCCCATATTCCTCCGCTTCACGCGCTGCCGCGGTCAAGGGCGCAGTCAATTCTGGGGAATAGGGTCCTACAACAGCCTCTAGCTTTTGAATCTGCTCGGCGGTTGCATCGAGACGGCGTCGCACGGTTAAGGGAGAAGCTTCTGTTGAGAGGGACCTGTCAATTACTGCTTCAGTAGGCCACAACACATGGATGCCCCAAGGCTGAGGCTCGCCAGCGAAGCCTAGAGAGTGCCAGAGGCTTGCCAGTGCAAAAAAAAACACCGTTGGCAGTGGTAGAGGGCTTCGCAATGGGGTGTCCAGAATCATGCTTTAAGTGTAAACCCTTCCGGCAAAAAAAAACCCGCCTGAAGGCGGGTTAAAAACTTAAAAGGACCTGAGTGAACCAGGATCGGAGCACAGGGCTCACCGATCGGCGGGGTCACATCAATGGTGCTATTGTGGCCTCGCCGGCACATAAATCAAATGTATTTGTTTTATCTTTTATATTCTTTTGTGGCATTATCATTCTCATGGACATTAAAAAGCTAGCAAAAGTCGACCTTAACCTATTGGTTTCTCTACAAATTCTTCTGGAGGAATGCAGCGTTTCAGCAGCGGCTAGACGTATGTCAATCACTCAGCCAGCGATGTCAAAAACTCTGGGACGCCTGAGAGACACATTTAATGACCCATTATTTGTACGCTCAAAACGCGGAATTCAACCGACGCCTAGAGCACAATCCATCGCCGCAGAGCTGCCCGCGCTGTTAGCAGCTACCGAGGCGCTCCTCGAGGCTGGCGATTTTTCACCGAACACCTATAAAGGTGAGATCACGATCGCAATCTCTGAATACGTGGGCCTTTCACTACTACCTCCGCTAACGGCGCGATTACAAAAAATTGCACCCGGGCTGAGCCTGCGAACCATTACGCGGGTGGAAGGTCAGCTCGATAAGCTTGCTGCAGGGGGGCTCGACTTCGCGGTCCAGCTCACTCGTTCTGACTATCCTGAAGAATTTCGCTTCCAATCATTGGGCGGATCGCCACTGGCAGTGTTTGTGCGAGATGGTCACCCTTTAGCCAGCAAACCATTAACCCGTGAGCTCCTCACACAATACCCTGCCATCAGCCTATACGTGTCTGATCGCAATGATACTGAGCTACCTCTATCGCCTCATGCTCAGCTGCAAGCGGGTTCAGTTGCCATGCTTGAGACGTCGCATCTTCTCACGGCCCTGGAAATACTGAGAGAGACAGACTTCACTTTGGTCTGCCCTGCTTATTTAGCAAGAAATCAGGGGGCAACTCGGGACGTAGTTGCGCTGCCGCTGCCGCCGGAAGATGCGCAGTACGTTGACTATGCACTTGTAGCTCATCGACGAACTCAAGCCTCCCCTGCTCATCAGTGGTTGTGGAATGAAATCGTCGATACTGTCCGGGGCATGCGGTTACGTACTGTGCACCGCGGTTAAAAAACAGGGGGTATGTCGACACTGTTTGGCCCTTCGCTGTTTCTATGGGTAGCGAGAAGTGGCATAATTCCACCGTCTCCTCCTGCTATTGTTCATGTCGAAACGCACACCCAAAAAACCCGTCCCAACATTTCAAACGCCTATCATTGAGACGCACTGTCATCTCGATTATCTGGCACAGGATACAATGGGCGATGAATTACAGGCTATTACCGATGCCGGTGTTGAGCGCATCGTTACTATCGCCGTCTCTGCAGACAATTTAGCGACTGTCTTAAGTCTTTGCGATCAACATGAAAATATCTGGGGCACTCAGGGTATCCACCCCCACGAAGCTTCTTCGTGGAGCTCGTCTGTAGCCCAGTCAGTTGCGACGGGAGCTGCTCACCCCAAGGTCGTAGCTATCGGCGAGATCGGACTGGATTACTACTACGAGCATGCTTCTCCGCAAGCACAAACCCAAGCTTTTGAGGCGCAACTGGCACTCGCTGCCGAGCGCGATCTACCGGTTGTCATACACACCCGCGAGGCGGATGCCGACACGCGCGCGGTGCTAGAAAATCATGCCCCTTATTTGAGAAAAAAAGGTGTCATACACAGCTTTACCAGCTCTCAAGCGCTAGCTGACTACTGTTTATCCGAGGGGTTTTACCTCGGGTTTAATGGTATTTGCACCTTTAAGAATGCGGACAATGTGCGAGCTGTCATTGACGCCACGCCAATAGACAGCCTTGTGCTCGAAACTGACGCGCCCTACCTAACACCCGTTCCCTACCGGGGGCGCGTTAATTCGCCCCGTTTTTTACCCCTTATCGCTGAGCAAATTGCAGAGATTAAAAATATGCCGGTTGAAGCTTTGTTGAAGGCCGCCAGGAGGAACAGCATGGCGTTGTTCTTCGCTAACCCATGAGTGAATTTGCGATTGGCCAACGTTGGGTGAGCCACGCCGACGTAGAGTTGGGACTAGGTATTGTGGTGGAGCTCGATGGGAGGCGCATCACGTTGCACTTCCCTGCAGTCGGTGAGGAACGCACCTACGCCACAGACCGGGCGCCACTAACCCGGCTCATTCTGGAAGGCGGTGATCGCTACCAACACATCAATGGGCAAGAATACGCAGTCCTTGAACGCCACGAGTCTGAGGGCATCTTGGCTTATCTCATTGAGGATGCCGATGGCCAACAAGAGCTGGTTTCTGAACTTGATATTGATCCCCACATACAACTGCGCTCCCCCAGAGACCGGCTGCTCAACAACCAGCTAGATAAGCTACTGGATTTTCAACTTCGTTACGAAACATTGAAGCAGCGCGCACATTTTTCAAAAAGCGCTGTCAGAGGCCTGCTTGGCGCGCGAACTTCCCTATTATCCCACCAGGTCTATATCGCGAGCGAAGTCGGTACCCGCATTGCCCCCCGAGTACTGCTGGCCGATGAAGTTGGCCTAGGTAAAACCATTGAAGCCGGCCTCATTTTGTCCCAGCAATTAGCCTCAGGACGGGCAACCCGAGCCCTTGTTCTTGTCCCTGACTCACTGATACATCAATGGCTGGTGGAAATGCTGCGACGGTTTAGTTTGGCATTTTCGCTGTTTGATGACGACCGCTTAAGTGACTTAGACATAGAAACCGCTTTTGAGTCAGAACAACTCATATTGTGCCCGTTTTCTCTGATGGGGCAGCATGAGGACGCGAGACACAGTGCACTTTCGGCGAGCTGGGATATGGTTATCGTCGATGAAGCCCATCATCTGAGCCGTCAAAGCCCTGAGGAAGAAACCTTATCAGACTTTGTTGAAGCCCTCGCAGGCCGCTGCAGCGGCCTGCTGTTGTTGACGGCCACTCCCGAACAAGCAGGGATAGAGAGCCACTTTGATCGGCTTCGATTGCTCGATCCTGATCGCTTTAGCGATTTGCCAACTTTCCTTGCCGAACAGGAGCAATTCGCACAGTGGAATCAGGTTATCGAACAACTTCAAGCAGGCGAGAGCACGGTTAGCCTGCCGGCTGGTATCGATCAACAAGCCGACAGCAAATCGCAGATCAATCAGCTGCTTGACCGCTACGGTACGGGGCGTGTGTTATTTCGCAATACCCGAGCCTCCGTACCGGGATTCCCAAAGCGCAATCTGCACGCCTACCCCTTGGAGGCGCCGGAGCTCTATCAAGACAACCGCACTGCTTTGTTCCCGGAAATGTCCTTTCCAGAGGCCCAGTGGTTAGAACATGACCCTCGAGTGAGTTGGCTGGAGGCTCAACTTCGAGCGTTACGCCCGGAAAAAGTACTGGTAATTGCTGCAAACGCCACCACTGCCCTTGCTTTGGAGCAGCAACTTCACCTGCGTGCAGGCATTCGCTGTGCTGCCTTTCACGAGGGCCTTACCCTGTTTGAGCGGGATCGTGCAGCCGCCTATTTTGCCGATGAACACGGAGGGGCACAGGCGCTGATTTGCTCTGAGATTGGTAGCGAGGGGCGAAACTTTCAGTTTGCACATCATTTAATTTGTTTCGATTTACCCAAGAATCCGGACCTACTCGAACAACGCATTGGCCGTTTAGACCGAATTGGACAGGGCACAGATGTCGTCATTCATGTGCCCTTCATACGCAACACTGCTCAGGAAGTATTATTCAATTGGCACGACCAAGCCCTGTCGGCCTTTACCAGTAGCTGTGCCGTTGGCTACACGGTTCTCCAGCAGTTCCAAGGAACCCTAGATAACGCCCTAGCGAACCCCGATGCGCCCACCGAACACCTGTTAAGTGAGTCACTGGCACTGCGCACATCCCTAGAGATCAAAATGCGTGAGGGGCGTGATCGCTTACTGGAGTTAAACTCGCATAACGCTGAGCGCGGGTCAGAAATTATTGAAACCATTCAAACGGAAGAGACTCCCGAGCAAGTCCTTTCTTTTGCAGAACTTCTCTTCGACCGTATTGGCGTGAGTCAGGATTATCACTCTGAAACCACCCATTTGCTCAAACCTACTGAAATGCTGATTACCGGTGAGCTACCGGGACTTGACGAAGACGGCACGGTAGTTAGCTTTGACCGTGAAACGGCACTGGCGCGTGACGACGTGTTGTTTCTTACTCGCGAGCACCCCTTACTGCGAGAGGCGATGTCGGTTGTCTTGAGCAGTGAGCTAGGCAACTCAGCCCTCGGCACCGTAAAGCACCCCAAAATACCGGGCGGCACTGTGCTGCTCGAGTGTATATACAGCCTCGACTGCATGGCTCCAAGCCACTTAGAAATGGGCCGGTATGTCGATCAAACACCACTGCGCTTTGTCATTGATCCCAAGTGTATTGATCGAGGTCAGAACATGGGCCATCAAGTTATAAACCGTATGATTGGTCCAGTCGCCACTGCAACAGCTGCCAATGTTTTACGCAGAATCAGACCCCTACTTGAGGAGCAGCTGAAAGCATCAGATAAGTTGGCAAAATCTGAGCTCGAGGCGAGAAAACGCACGGCCATAAACACGATCAATGAGCAGCTCGGTGCAGAGCAAAGTCGCCTGGTTTATTTGAGCAGCGTCAATCCCGGGGTCAAAGATTCTGAGATCGTCGAGCTAGAGGCACGCATAGCGGCCACCCTCGCTTCGGTGAACGACACTCAGGCAGTGAGCCAAGCCTTGCGAGTGGTCGTCGCTACTTGAGTAGCCCTAGACGCAGCCGTGAATCGACACAGGGCAGCGCCCAACGGGCCAACAGCGTCACTTCAAGGGCGATACCAAATAGAGGACGTGTAAGCACGTTCTTGTAGGGTATCAGGTCTCTGCGTATCAACCTCGCCGCCTAGCGCGAGTTTGTCGAGTAAAGAATGTCGCGCCGTTGGTATTTGCAGCACACGCACGTAGTAAAAAGCGGACTGATCAGGGTCAAAATTCGGATCGCTCCAGGCTGCGGTTAAACGCCCCGCACCGACGCTGTTATCGACCACCCCCGTAGCCAGGTCAACGGTATTTTCAACGGGAAGCAAGGAGCCGTCAGTTTGCAGACGACCCTCCCCTGCCCAGGCGACGTTATAAACCTGCTCCTGTGTGCCGCCACCACTTTCCGTCCAGCCCTTGATCACTTGTATTCGGTCCAATGCACCGGAAGCGGGATCTGCTAGTGCCTCAATCAATAGGGTTGGCGTTGCACCCTCTGCCGCTGTCATGAGTTCGCCTCCCATAGGTACGGCCTGCTCCAGTACGTTTGCAGGGAAGTCGGCTTCTTCGAGTGACTCTGCGCTCAAGTTCCAGCCACCATAAACTCTGACACCAATACGAGGGCCTGTCGTCGCGTAAACCTCACGGCGACGCATGGCAGCGACAATGCCTTCTCGCGTATTGTCCTCAGCCCAAACTGCAGCAAGCCCTGACGCCGACATAGCCCAGCCAAAGGGCCTTTGTGGCTCATCACCCCAGCCCGAACTCTTCTTGCTCGGAATGGAATCTGTCACAAACTTACCCTGAAAATTTGCCTCCTCAGCACTCGGCAGCGCTGTGTGACCATCAGTGGAGCCAATCACGCCAAATTGATAGGGGTTGATGCCTACGTCAGCCTCTAGGGTGAGACCACGACGCAGGGCCGATCGTACAAAATCCCCTGGCTGAGGCTGATATTCTGTCCACCACTTCTGGATGTAGAAGGGATAGTTTTCAAAGTCGGCAAACTCGTCTTCGGGGGAAAGGGAAGAGTGCGTTTCGGAATCACCTTTTATTTGAGTGATTTCTACAACAGGCTCCCAATAACGCCGAAGTTCTGCGTAGCGAGTGTCCATCTTATCTCCACGCAGGGACGTCAGGTCGAACATAATGCCCTTCGAGATATTGGAATTGTGGGGAATCGCTAAAAATGTGCCCCCTGTTGATTTTGCAGTGGACTCCAGCCATTCCCAGAGATCCTCGGGAAAAGAGCTGTTGTCTAGTCCGTAGGGCACGAAGGTTTGAGCTGTTTGCGCATCGATGTCACCAATGACCACGCGGTGGAGGTTGGCTCCACCGGGAATTGCGCTGTACTCCCATCCAATTAGCGCCGTAAAGTCCCCCGGGGCGTTGTGCGCATCAGCGGCGTCGGTAATGGCCTTCCATGCGTCGGCTTCTACGGCGGGCAAGTCTGGAATCCAACCCACATCTGCGTCCCAGTCCCTCGCGGCGGCTGCAAAATCATCGGTTGGCTCAGGTAGCACCCCAAGAAATAAATTACGGGCGGTTTGCTGGTCGACCGCGTCTCTTAAAATTGCCGTCGCGATCCAAGCCTTCACAGAGTCGATCAAGGAAAGATCATCCCGAGTTACGCCGTCGTAGTAGACACTTCGAATCACGCCCATCAGTTCGGCATGGTCTGAAACAACCAAAAAATCCAACGGTGTTTCCAACTGAACTCGCCGCCCATCCCAGCCGTGAACAACCGGCGCGCCCTTGGCAAACCGATAAGCCATATCCGGTGTTGCGGTTAGATTATTATTGGCAAAAGCATCCGATGAATAAGTCGTGTGCAGGTGGGTATCACCCCAAAGCAGCTGTCTATCTTCAGCTTGTGAGAAGCTGGCTAAGGTCACAGCGAGCAACCAAAGAGCCGGGTAAAAATTCTTTATAATCATTTTCGTTCCCCAAATATCACGACGAATTGCTGAGGCTAGAGGTGCTAAGGCGTATTACCGCCCCTTCCATGTATAGGCTTCTTTATTAAAAAAGGCAGCGATCGCATTAGGGCAGTCTTCACTTGAAATACAAAACTCCTGTAGGTCAGCCTCCTTGGTAATGGTGTCGCCCAAAGAAGAGGTAGCCGCGAAACGGAGCGCCTCTTTAGTGTACCGAAGCGCCAGTGGCGAGCGTCCCGCGAGGTTCTCGGCAAACTCCATGGCCTCCACCGCAAAATCAGCCTTATCGAACACCCTATTAGCCATTCCCCAATCCAATGCCTTTTGAGCTCCCAACTTTTCCCCAAGAGCCATCAATTCGAAAGCCCGCCGACTGCCAACAAGTTTTTGCAGTAGCCAGGTTGAACCGCCATCCGGGATTAATCCAATCGCGGAGAAGGGTTGATAGAGATAGGCGTCTTCAGCCATAACAACAAGATCACAGGCCATCGCATAACTGTAACTGATTCCCGCACAAGGCCCGTTGACCGCAGCGATCCAAACCTTAGGCGCCTCGGCTATGGACAGCACCCCGGGCTTAAACTCGTGAATGAGATCGTCCCGGGTTTGTGCGCCAATCATTAGATCAGCGCCTGCAGTGTCGTCGGCGAGATCAGCACCTGCACCAAATGCCCTGCCCTCTCCCGTTAGAATGACGACACGAATGGCGTCGTTCATATTGATCTCACGAGCAGCGGCATAAAATTCACGGCGCATTTGACCATTCATTGCATTGAGACTATCGGGACGATTAAAGGCGACGCGGGCGACAGCGCCATGATGGGTTACGTTGATCGTTTCAAATTTTGACATTGTGCCCTCTCGGTTTTTGAAGCTTAAAAACTGCCTGCAGATGGTAACAACCGCCAGCCATTATTGCTTGCAGATCCTGACATTGGTTGAGCTCGCGCTCAAGAATACTGTGGCCTTGGGCAATCTCCACGAATTTCAGCGCAAGTCTCCAGAACAAGGCACTAAACAGCGGAATCATTCGAAGAAGCCACCAGAGCCTCGCCGCAATAACAGCACCTGTAACTGGCTCGACCTGCGCGAATCCGATTGTGTCGCGTACTCGAGACACTGTGATCTCTGCAGAGACAGTGATAAGCGTGTCGCCGCTGCCTTCGTACAGGCACCGCACTTAAGTCAGCAGTGTAGGTGGCACTTGGATTAGCGCCCATCGCAACCATCAGAGACTGCCATTCTGGTCCATGGGGTTTAACCTTGCGCCGTCCGAACTGCTGATGGATCGCATAATGTGCAACCTCATGAGGTACGGTATCCCGGAGGTGAAGCGCCATATCTGTCGCAAATACCCATGGATTGAAACGCAGCCATTGGCAGTGGCCCTTGTAGCAATACATGCCTGCGGTAGTACCCGAAAGATCAAGGCGCGCTTCTATAGGGCCCAGAGGGATTTCAAGTAACCGTTGAGCGCGTTCGATATCGTGACGCACTCGGGCTTGAATCTCCTGAGCCTGAACATCGCTCAGAGGCCCAAAAGACAATTAGTCAGCACTCTCAGGGTCCAACACGTCTTTCAGCTCGCGCTTTAAAAATTTGCCATTGGCGTTGCGAGGCAATGGCTCAGCTAAAAACCAGACATACCGCGGCACTTTGAAGGCAGCGATCCGGCTAGCCAGATGCTCACGCAAACTAGGTGCATCCAGCATTGCCGCTTCTTTAAGATGGATGGCTGCACCAACTTCTTCACCGAGGCGATCATCAGGCACCGCAAAGGCCACACACTCTAGGACCGCAGGGTGGTCAAAAATTGCGTTCTCCACCTCAGCACCGTAGATGTTCTCGCCTCCTCTGAGGATCATATCTTTGGCCCGATCAACCAAATACAGAAAGCCGTCCTCGTCAAAATAACCAATATCGCCCGTCTGTAGCCAACCCTCTATGATGGTTTCGGCGGTTGCCTCGGGACGATTGATATACCCTTTGATAACGGGCGTACCGCGCACGCAAACCTCGCCTACTTCGTTGGGCGCCAGTTTATTCCCGTCTGCATCGACGCATTTCCCTTCAAGGGTAGGCACCATAGGCCCGGCACTACTTGGACGCTCCAGAAAAATATCTCCAGCGATGTAGCTGATAATGCCACAGACCTCTGTCATCCCGTAGCCTTGCGCTGGCTTTGCACGCTTCGTTTCCGCAGCCACTTTACCCACTAGGTCGGGCTGCATTGCGGCTCCACCACCACCCATAGCGTTCAAGCTGCCCAGATCAAATTCGTCACGATCGGGGTGGGTTAGAATTTCACGACTCATCATGGGGACTGCACTCATCGTGGTGATCTTCTCAGCATCAATGAGGCGCATCGCTTCAACCGGGTCCCACTTATACATCAAGATAAACCGGCCGCCAGCGACGGTACCGGCCTGCATAATGCAATTGTTGGCCGTAACGTGAAAAAGCGGCGTCGCGATTAACGCGACAGGAGGCGGTGCTGATACAGGTGCCTCTAGCGCTTGGCCTGCTTCTAGGGCCCTATGTGACGCGTAGATGCCGCCCATAGCTGCGACGTTCAAAACATTGGCGACGCATCCGCGGTGGGTCAGCTGAGCTCCCTTGGGTCGCCCGGTAGTGCCCGAGGTGTAAAAGATGCAAGCTTCGCTGTCTGGGTCGATTTCCGCCGCGGGCAAATCGCCACCGGTGGCAACAGCCGACTGCCAAGGTGTCGTTGGTAACGAACAATCATCAGTTCTTACAGAGACCAACGCCATGTCAGGAAACTGTTCGCTGACCGTGGCAAAAGTGGCTAACCGCTGCTGATCGCCAATCAGCATTTTTGGCTGGGAATCATTCAGTGCATAGGCCATTTCATCAGCGACCCACCACGCATTTAAGCCCACAACTACAGCGCCGATCGAGTTGATCGCCCAATGGGCAAGCATCCATTCGGGATAGTTGCGCATCGCTATGGCCACCCGATCGCCCGGAACAATACCTTGACCTACCAACCAATTGGCAAAGCCCGCCACACGCTCCGCCGCATCGCGGTAGGTCATGCGTTCATCAAGGTACACAAGATACTCAGCTTCACCGTGTCCGGTCGCCAACATCCACAGATCGCGCATGCTGTTTGGGGCGTTGACGTAACCCAGTAGTGACTGCCCCGCAACATCGACCTGCCCTACCTCCAATAGAGATCCGGGTTGAGTAACCAATTTTCTAGCCGCTTCATAACTTGCGATACTACTCATGGTCTGTCCTTATCGGGATTCTTAGTTAGGTTTTAAGCAGCCCCAGTTGGGTTGCGCGAGCAAGCATAACCACAGCATACTTGCCGATCAAATTTTTACTCACATTCGTCTGCTTCGGGGACGTTTTCGCGGTTGTAAGTCGGGGGTTGCACTTGAGCACACAAACATTAGATCTTTCAAAACTCAGTGATTGGCTAAAAGCGAACGTGTGTGACTTCAGTGGCTCGCTAACCGCCGAAAAGTTTGCCGGCGGGCAGTCAAACCCAACCTTTAAAGTGACCGCAGGCGAACGTGAATTTGTGCTGAGGCGCAAGCCCCCGGGTCAGCTGCTAGCCTCAGCCCACGCGGTCGACCGAGAGTATCGGGTTATTTCCGCGCTGCAAAATAGCGATGTCCCGGTACCCGGCGCTGTAGCACTCTGCGAAGACGATGACATTATCGGGTCCATGTTCTACTTAATGGAGTTCATGGATGGCCGTGTTTTTTGGGACCCAGTGTTGCCCGAGCTCTCTAATGATGAGCGCAGCGCGGCCTACGACGATATGAATCGCGTTCTCGCAGCGATGCACAGCGTTGATATCGATGCTGTTGGGCTGAGCGATTACGGAAGGCCGGGCAACTACTTTGAGCGGCAGGTGGGACGGTGGAGTAAGCAATACAGGGCGTCAGAAACTGAAACTGTCCCGGCAATGGAAACACTGATGGTCTGGCTATCAGAAAACATGCCTGCCGACGACGGTCGAGTAGCGCTAGTTCATGGTGATTATCGGTTGGATAACGTCATGTTTCATCCTACTGAACCCAAAATCATCGCGGTGCTCGATTGGGAGCTCAGTACTTTGGGCAACCCCATCGCTGACCTCGCCTATCAGGTTATGGCTTGGCAGCTTCCCCGTGATGCCGGCATCACCGGCTTGGGCGGCATAGATCGCAAACCCCTAAGTATTCCAGAGGACAGCAGCTACGTCAGACGCTACTGCGAGCGCACCGGGCGTGATGAAATTCAGCATTGGAATTTTTATTTGGCGTTTTGCTTTTTCCGCCT
>ERZ1048872.1987-NODE-1987-length-15682-cov-5.922570_pt1 | contig 15682 bp, 15 predicted proteins | sample MGYA00383100_ERZ1048872 | MGnify/ENA primary metagenome ERZ1048872 (study PRJEB29581, sample SAMEA5548370) | metagenome | biome: marine; feature: coastal; material: water | depth 50 m | study: Short-term variability in the microbial, nano- and picoplankton... | reverse complement strand
ATGCGCAAAACATTCAACTGTCTGTAAGCGCGATATGCCACGAGCAAAGCGATGACCAAAACGATCAAACCACCAAACGGAACAAGACCACCGAATGCACCACCAATGCCAAGTCCAAAGACACGGCAAATAGTCAGGACACCCAGACAGATCAAAGCAACTTCTGCGCCGTAATATTTCGACGTATCAGGTTGATCTTCTTCTGAAAGGATCGGCCCAAGTTCTGGGTTCAACCAACAACGACCAAGGGTATAAACCAAATACAAGGTCGCAAGGATCGCACCAGGAATAAACGCACCACGGAACAGATCAAGCGTAGATACCTCTAGCACTGGCCCCATAACGATCAACATGATCGATGGTGGGATCAAGATACCAAGTGTACCGCCTGCCGTGATTGTACCGGCCGCCAGTTTAACATCGTAACCTGATCGGCTCATGGTGGCGCCCGCCATAATACCCAGAAGCGTAACAGACGCCCCAACGATACCCGTTGCCGCCGCAAAGATCGTTGAAACGATCAGAACCGCAATGAACAAGGCACCGCGCACACGGGCCATAATCATTTGAATGGATGCGAACAGACGCTCCATCAGGCCAGCGGCCTCCATCACGATACCCATCAAGATGAACAAAGGCACCGCCATCAACTGATCGTTCAACATGGTGGAGTTGGTGTTCAACGTCATCAACAATGTGGTCAGTTTAAAGTTGGAACCCCAAATACCAAACACAAAGGCCAGGAAGATCAGTGTAAAGGAAATCGGGAAACCCACAAAAATCGCGAACAACAACGATGCCAACATGATCAAACCAATGGTTGGTTTTGACAGGCCTGGCCCATCACCAAACAATCCGCTCAACCATTCGCCAAGTGGCAAAACGTCCGGCGCAAAAACCGAAATGACCACAGCGGCCAAAATAACGAAGTAAGGGATCAAGAGTTTTACAAAAACACTTTCACGTTCTTTGCCCATTTTGTGAAAGGCACGGAACAATTCTGGGAAACCTTGCAACAACAACAACAAACCACCGATTGGCATTGCCAAACGCGCAGGCCACAAAACAGGTTCCCACGTACTGTCAAACGCCGTTTCACCAGACGTAAACGCAACCATCCAATATTTTGAGGCAACGATCGTGAAAAAGATCATCGAGGGGATAAAGAACAGCATATAAAGCGTCGCATCGACCGTCGCTTGTGTTTTGTCAGACCAATTACGGTACAAGAAATCCGCACGAATGTGCACACCGCGCATCAACCCGTAACCTGCGGCACCCATGAACAAAACGCCAGAAATCATTCGGCTGATATCATAGGCAAAGACGGTTGGCCCTAAACCAATCGAACGTGCAAAGTCATCCCAACCATTTGCGGCGAAAATTGCAAAACCGTTTCTTGCGAAAACTTCAAAAACAACGACGGCAATAAGCGGCACCATCAAAAGGCATAAAATCTTGCCAGCCCAATCATTCAACACGTCAATGCCGCCCGTGATCGGTCGTTGCCAAGCTGTCATATCTTCGGGCGTCTCACCCGGTTTTTCTTTGCGACGCTCGGCGATCAACTCGTCTGCGATTTCCAGATCATTTGGATCTACTTCATCTGCGGCCATCCCTGGGCCTCCCTTTGATAGACGAGCCTTTAGTGACTCTTTTCGATTTTTGAAAAGGCAAATGCCCTTACAGAAACGGAAAAATACGCCCCAAGCAAATGCTCGGGGCGTAAAATGTATTGGTATTACTTCAGAGTGTCAGCGTGTGCTTTACCCAAACCGGCGTTCGACGCCTGAGCACCAGCCCAGAATGGAACAGCGATGTCAGCGAAGTCTTTTTGTGACTGCCATACTTCTGCGAAAAACTCGTTTTCGTCAGATGCAGCTTGAAGAAGCTTTTTAGCAGCGCCCATGTATTCTGAGAAGTAGTCAGAAGGTGTATCCTCAAGAATAACACCGTGGTTTTCTGTCAAATCTTTCAGAGCTTTACCGTTTTCATAAATACGGTAAGACATGGATTTTGACAAAGATGCGTTTGCTGCAACTTCCAAAGCTTTCTTCTCAAGATCGCTTAGACCGTTGTAGAAGTCACCGTTGACGTACATGTCGGCGTTAACAACAACTTGGTGTAGGCCTTGAAGGTAGTAGTGCTTAAGAACTTTTTGGAAACCAAACACAGAGTCAGGCTTCGGGCAGCACCATTCAGCCGCATCGATTGTGCCTTTTTCAAGCGCTGGCAAAATGTCACCACCACCCATAGCAACAGCAGCAACACCGATGTCAGTGTATGCAGCGCCAACCATACCGGGAGGGGCACGGAAGCGTAGTTTACGGAAGTCATCCATAGATTCGATTGGCTCTGGGAACCAACCTAAGGCTTCTGGGCCAACTGGCTGAAGCATGAAACCTTTGACGTTTACGCCCATTTCATCCCAAAGACGGTCATAAAGTTCTTTACCACCACCGTATTGGAACCAAGATAGGAAAGCGATGTTGTCAAGACCAACACCCGCACCCGCAATTGGCGCACCAAAAAGGTTAGCCGCTGGGTGCTTGCCGCCCCAATAGTGTGTCCATGCGAAGCCACCTTCAACAAGACCTGCATCAACCGCGTCCATGATGTCGCGTGAACCAACAACGGCACCCGCTGGTAGTACTTCGATTTTCAATGAACCGTTAGTCAAGGCAGCAACGTCGTCGCCGAATGCATTAAGCATTACAACTTCGTCCGCTGTTGTTGGTAGTACTGACTGGATGCGAAGTACTTTTTCAGCAAACGCAGCCGAAGCCATGATTGAAAGGCCGGCCGCAGTAATGGCAGCACCTTTCGCAACTTTTTTTAGATCGAACATTCAAGTTCCTCCCATTTGTGCCTTCTTAGTAGTTTCACCCGAACCATGAAGGCCCAAAAGTTCGGCTGTTTTTATTGGCCCGAAGGCCAAATTCAGTGTCCTTTGCCCGTGGGCCATCCTTCAAACAACCCAAGCATTGGCCCAACGCCACTGTTGATATCAACAGTTCCGCGGTAAAACATTTCAACGGCCACATAGACCAGCACGATCAAACCAACCCATGAAATCCATGGGTATTTTGTCAGTAAGTGCATGATCAAAGTTGCGGCAAACGCCATCAAAACAATGGCCAATGCCAAACCAAACACCAGCATGGTTGTGTCACCATCGGCAATCGCAGCAACGGCCAGAACGTTATCCAAAGACATGGAAACATCGGCAATCGTGATCGAAATCAGAGCCGACAGTAACGTTCGCCTTGGGGCGCCCGTATACCCGGCATCAGGATTATTGGCGTCAAGCATCGCTTGTTCGGCATCTGCATCTGTTCCTTCTCGGATTTCTGCATAAAGACGCCAGCAAACCCAAAACAACAACAAACCACCGACAAACAAAATGCCCGGAATACCCAGTAATTTTGTGGCAACCACCGCAAAAATGATCCGCAATACGGCCGCGATAATCATACCATACAGAATGGCCTTCTTACGCAACTCTGGCGAAAGTCCGGCTGCCGCCATCCCGATGATCAGGGCGTTGTCACCTGACAGGATCAAGTCGGCGATAATAATTTTACCGAAATCCATTACCGTTTCTATCATTATACTGCATCCTCCAGCACCAAATCCGATGCTTTTTCACCAATCATAATCGCTGGTGCGTTTGTATTTCCCGACGTGATCGTCGGCATGATTGAGCAATCGGCAACCCGAAGCCCTTGAATCCCATGAACCCGCAGCCGATCGTCGACCACGGCCATTTTGTCACTGCCCATCTTGCATGTGCCAGTCGGGTGATAGATCGTGACCGATGTCTGGCGCGCCCAGTTCAGCGTCGCATCATAGTCATCCATCGCAACCGAGGTGCCCGGTTGATATTCTTCGATAATATGCTCAGCCACAGGTGAATGCGTTGCAATTTTGCGCGCAATTTGAATGCCTTTGACGATCGTGTTTTGATCCAAAGTCGTTGCCAAATAATTTGGATGAATTTCGGGATAATCACGATAATTGGAAGACGTAAGTTTCAAATGCCCCGCACTCTCAGGACGCATCTGCAACACAGACGCCGTAAAGGCCGAAAACTTATGAGGGCCTTCAATAGCGTTATTCGCGCTAAAGGGTTGAATGTGGAATTGAATATCCGGTGTTTCCATATCTGGATCAGTTTTCAAAAAAGCAGTTCCAAGGCTGGCGGCCATTGTCATTGGGCCGCGACGCGTCAGCGCGTATTGCATGCCGATCATTGCTTGTTTGAAAATGCTGTTGGTCTCTACGTTCATTGTAGACAACCCAGTCTTAAACACGGGTCGAGCCTGAAGGTGGTCTTGTAGGTTCTTACCCACCCCTTCCAAATTGTTTTCAAACCGAATGCCATGTTCGTCCAACTCGGATTTTGATCCAATACCAGACAACATCAAAATTTGCGGGGACCCAATCGCACCGGCCGACAAGATGACCTCACCTTCGGCCTCAATTGTTATCTTACGACCTTTTTGAACGGCGGAAACACCAGTGACGCGACCCTCTTTGATATTCAGCTTTTCGACCTGAGTGTTCGTAAAGATCGTCAAATTCTGACGGTTTTTTGCGTCTGTCAAATAGGCCTTAGCAGATGAACAACGACGACCGTTGACCATGGTTTGCTGGAAATGCCCAACACCCTCTTGGTTTTCTTGGTTGTAATCATATGTGCGTGGATAACCCGCATCAACAGCGGCATCGATCCACTTTTCAACAATATCACGTTTTAGGGCATTTGGAGAAACAGCCAATGGTCCATCCGTGCCACGAACGTCGGACTTGGGTTCACCGTGCCACGTTTCAGCGCGTTTAAACATCGGCAAAACATCGTCCCACGCCCAACCAACATTCCCAAGCTGGCGCCAATGGTTGAAATCCTCTGGTTGTCCACGAACATACAAAAGACCGTTGATCGAACTGGATCCACCTAGAACCTTGCCCCGTGGCCAAGCGATGGCGCGATCATTGATCCCGGGATCCGGCTGTGACTTATACATCCAATCCGTCTTGGGATTATTCATCGTCTTGAAATAACCAACTGGAATATGAATCCAAGGATTGCTGTCGCGACCGCCCGCTTCAAGCAAGACGACAGTATGACGCCCGCTGGCCGATAAACGGTTAGCGATTGCACATCCGGCCGATCCGGCACCTACAACTATAAAGTCAAATTTCAAGTTATCTCCAAAAATATCAAAAATTGAGATTTTTTTTCTCGTTTTTCCATATAAACTAGTTATAGTGGTGATATTAATTTCCGCAAGTAAAAAGACTTATGACAAAAATTGAACGGATACCGACCAACCTACGTACGCTTCTGATCTTGGAGCTATTTGCAAAAAACAACCGCGCAATGTCGGCAACAGATGTGCACGGCGAAATCGATTTGCCCCCTCAAACAGTGCACAGATTGCTTGTTTCTTTAGAAAAAGAGGGATTTTTGGCACGACAGCCAAACGACAAGCGTTTCAGACCAGCCCGTCGTTTACGACAGATGGGGGCGGGGTTATTGCATGTTTCTGAATTCCACATCTCTCGTCATCAAATTCTTATGGACGTTTCAAAACACACTGGGGAAACGGTTAATTTTGTCGTACCGCAAGAAACAGGCATGAACTATTTGGACCGAGTCGAAACAGATTGGGCGTTTCGCGTACAGCTTCCTCGGGGATCGAACGTACCGTTTCATTGTACGGCCAGCGGCAAAACATTCATGGCAAGTTTAAGCAAATCCAAACGCAAAAAGTTCGTCGAAGGCCTGACACTTGAACCGCTAACGGCGAATACAATTACCGATAAAGACGCCCTTTTGGATGAACTGTCTGTCATCGCCAAGGTTGGCTATGCGATTGATAGCGAGGAATTCATGGTTGGCATGTCCGCCATTGCTGTGCCTGTGTTGGACGACAAAAAGCGATTTGTCGCCTCACTGGCAACCCATGGCCCGGCTAGCCGTATCCCTCGAGATGTACTTTTGACATACAAAGAAATTCTAAAAGAAGGGTCAGAGCACATCACGAATGTGATGTTCTAAACCCGTTTTGAATTTCAAAAGAATAGGCTGAGCGGGGCTCTATTTTATCTCAGCAATGCAGCTGAGCGTCGCGTCAATCGCGTCGCGAAACTTAGCCAAATCCACCTCAAAGCTGTCGTCGCTTAGATTGAAAGTTAACGTTGTCCCGTTTTCCACTTTCTGTTCATAGGCCAAAAGCTCTTGAACATTTTCAAAAGGCAAAATGAAATCGCCATCGGTTAATTCAATGTCTCTGGACAGCATAACTTCGCCATCAAAGACGATCGCTAATGTGTCAGTGCTCGCGGTATGATCTTCGGGTTTTAAGTAACCACCCACCTGCCAACGTTGCTCGGATTTTGCGCGGTAATAGGAAAAGACCATATCTTTGCCGTTGGCTGAGGAAAAGTTGGTCACAGCAAAACAAACATCCGCCGAAACAATGCGGGCGATTTCAAATCCTGCGACGGACCCACTTGGCACTACCTGCGCCGTTGCGGCAAATGACGACCCAAATGTAAGCGCTGCAGCAACGAGAGCGGTTTTAGAAAGTTTCATGATCATTTTAATCCTTCAAAAGTTTTCCCAACCGAATTTTGGATGCAATATTTACGCAATGAAACGCCCACGTTCGATTTTGTTAACTACGCCATTGGCCGAAATAATTTCAAAACGCAACACCCCTCTTAGAACGCTTTGAAAATTGTTTTTGTATTTTCGCACCCACCAGAATTTGTAAAATGACCACTGCAAAACAAAGTTTTTCAGGCACGATAAACTTTCTATATGACTATGATTTTCAAAGGATTTAACCCCTGAATACTGGCCGATATTTCATCGCCACGAACCACTGGCCCGACACCCGACGGCGTGCCCGACATGATCACATCCCCTGCACCCAATTCAAAATATTCTGAAAGATATGTGATCATTTCGGGTACTTTCCAAATCATCTGATTCAAATCACCGACTTGTTTTGTCTCGCCATTCACCATCAATTCCACCCGACCGTGGTCAAAATGTCCAACATCAGCAACGGGTTGAATTGGCATAATGGGACCAGAGTTTTCAAAAGCTTTACCAATCTCCCATGGGCGCCCCTTTGCCTTGGCGGCACCTTGCAAATCACGGCGTGTCATATCCAAACAAACCGCATATCCATAAACATGGTCCAAAGCACGGCTAACGGGAATGTTAATCCCACCCTTCTTTAATGCCACAGCCATTTCAATTTCATAGTGAACATCGCCTGTTTTAGGCGGGTAAATAAATTGATCCGAAGCACACAGGTTATTGGGATTTTTCTGAAAAAAGAACGGTGGATCACGATCCGGATCATCCCCCATTTCAATCGAATGGGCAGCATAATTTCGACCAATACAATAGACCCGCCGAACAGGAAATTCACCACCACCTGATACGGGAACCGTGTGAATTTTCGGGGCCGCGATTACAAACTCAGACATAACGTAACCTTTCAGGAAATTCAAAACTGAACAATTGCTGTAGGTTCACCTACTTATGAAAACACCATGTTATTTGAAAAGCAGGGCATCTATTGAAATGAACCATGTAAGCGCGGGCATTATTAATCAAAGCTTTGACATCGCTTGTTCAAGATCAGCTATCAAATCACTTGGCGCCTCCAACCCAATATTTAGTCGCACGATGCGGCCCTCAAAGTCTTGGTTTGGGCGATCTAAATTAGGGTACACAACGGCAAGACTATTAACACCGCCCCAACTCATTCCGATGCGGAAGATATTCAGCGCATTGATGAAATCAACAACTTTGGCACCGGTTGTGCTGTTTTTAAGCGTAAAGGAAAATACACTTGTCGAGCCGGTGAAATCGCGTTTCCAAATTTCATGTCCTGGGCAGGAAGGCAACGCAGGATGAAACACAGCGTCCACCATTGGTTGTTCCACTAGCCAATTTGCGACTTCTAACGTTGCCTTTTCAAGGGCGTCCAAACGAACTGACAATGTTTGAAGCCCCCGCAAAGCAAGGCTGCAATCATCTGGTGAAACCGCCAATCCCAATTGCTGGTAGATCGGGCCAAGCTTGGCATATGCCGCGTCATCACGCGATGATACGGATCCAAGTAAGAGGTCGCTATGACCCCCCACATATTTGGTCAATGCTTGCATGCTGACATCCACACCGCATTCAAATGCGTCAAGCATCACACCGGCGGCATAGGTATTGTCTAACGCAACGGCGACGTCTCGTGCATGAGCGGCCTTAACGATAGCAGGGATATCTTGAATTTCCATCGTGACCGAACCCGGACTTTCGCACCAAATCAGCGCGGTATTTTCACGAATTAGTGCCGAAATACCGTCACCGATTAGCGGATCATAAGGTTCGACCTCAACGTTCAATCCGCGCATCAGCCCCTCGGCCATTGCCTTGTTTGGTCCATATGCTGAATAGGGCACCAAGGCATGGCTGCCAGCTTGGCAGTAGGCCAAATAAATCAATGCAATTGCTGCCTGCCCGCCTGGCACAATAAATGTTTCACGCGCGCCTTCGATCTTGGCAATGCGCGATGCCAATTCAAGTGCGGTCGGCGTGCCATACAATCCGTAGGAATACCCGTTTTCTGCTTGCCGCCAATCGTCAGTTACGGACTTTTGATCGTTAAACACCACGGTTGACCCGCGATAGACAGGCGTAACCAATGATTTGTAACCCTGTCGGGCCTGTGGTTTTGGGTCGAGCAGTTTAGTGCGCCAGTCCATCATGTTTCCTTATTGGTCAGTTTGCATCGATTGAATGGCATGGACGTAAATCCGTACCGCATTTTCTATTTGGTCTATTGCCACATATTCATTCAAAGAATGGCATTGCGCCAAATCACCTGGCCCACAGATTATCGCAGGACAACCAAAGTTTGGCGCATCTGTTGAACCGGGGAAAGCAGAAACACTTACTTGCCCCAAAACGTTTGTGCAGGCTTCCACCATCGCCATTGCCACGGGATCATCCATTTTTGTGTCCAACGGTGGTAAATCCAAATATGGTTCGCCAATTTCGCAAATCAGATCGGGCACCGCCCTCTTAACCTGTTCTAAAACCACTTCTAGTTCTTGCATCACTTGCGCTGTGCTTTCACCGGGAATTGTGCGCCGATCAATGTCTATTTCACAATAATCAGGCACTGAACAAGCATTGTCACCGCCCCGTATCGCCCCAACGTTGAAACTGGGTTTTCCACAAACCAGATCCGCATCACGTACTGCCAAATCATTGGCATATTCCTGCAACCCGCCAACAACCGCCGCCATATGATATACCGCGTTTCGACCTTTGTCGGGCATGCTGGAATGCGCGGCCAGTCCTTTTGTTTTCATCGTGACCAATACTTGGCCTTTGTGGGCGGCACTAATCTGCAAAAGAGACGGCTCAGCCACGATGGCACAATCGACCTTGGGGCCATTGATCCCAAAGTCACGAGATCCGGCCATTGCATGTTCTTCATCAATGACACCTGCGATGATAAGATCACCAGAAAGCGTCGTACCGCTGCGCTGTAGATAACGCACAACTTCAAGATACGCCGCCAGCCCCGCCTTCATGTCACAAGAACCTCGGCCATATATTCTGCCGTCTTTTACAATCGGTTCAAATGGATTGTCGTACCCGTCAATGCCAACCGTATCCATATGGCCAGCCAAAAGGATTGTCGGCCCTTCTCCGCTGCCCTTTAAAACACCCCAAACGTTTCGCCGGCCCACCGTAACCTCGCAAGATCCAATCTCTAACCCCAAATCGCGAAGCATGTTTTCATACAAATCCGCCATTGCAGCCTCGGCACCTATATCCATCGCCGCACCAAATGTATTTACACTGGCGCAACGGATCATTGCACTTAGATCTGCAACCAGTAATTCTTGGTTAATTTCTATCGAACGCATTATGTTGGAATATCACAAGTTGAAAACAAGCCGATCAACAGGGCTTTTTGGTGGGTAAAATTCAAGCGTCAGATCCTTGATTCAATTGCATTCTAAACAGACGACCAAAACCTTCTACCTCGTCTTCAATTCCAGCTAAACGAAGTAAATGCCAGGCCAATGCATGATTACTTGCTGTAACAGGCTTGCCCAGTGCCGCTTCGGCCTGATCAATAATTCCGGCTGCTCGCAAACTGGTGCAAGAAATAAAGACGCCATCGACATCATCAGAACCGCCCACAGAAATTGCCGCTTCAAGGATAGAAGATGGGTCAATGCGCCCCACAACTTCGTCGCTTTCCTCATAAAAAGAACCAACAGTTGTTATTTTGATGCCAACCTCTTCGAAGCGTTCCTGCATCGCGCATGTCACGTCGGGTGTATAGGGCGTCACCAGACCAATGCGTTGGGCCCCCATTGTTTTAATAGCGGTCATTGCAGCGGTCATTGGATTGGAAGACGGAACATTGGGGTGTTTTTCGTCAAGGATCGCCGCCACGCGATCCTCGCCAATGATGGTGGAACCCGACGTACATCCATAGCCCAGCGCACTAAGACCCAGATATTCGGGGATTAATCCCGCCGCAACGGGCAGTTCTGCTTCCATATTGGCCAGTGTTTCAGGTGTTACAACAACGTCATTGGCCAATCGAGCGTGATAAACAGACACGCCCATAAGATGGGTCATTAAACGCATTTCCCATTCCAAGGTTTGATCAGATTCCAAAACCAGAAGACCGATCCGCGCCCGCGCGCCAGCCCCTGCATCCGTGTTGAATTTAAGCCGTGATATCGCAGCTTCCATCAAAGTATCATCTTTCATGACCACACCCTTTCGCCCCAAACCCTATCCAAAATACAGTTTTTCGACCCTACAAAAACGACACGCGTAAACTGGCTTCCGGCACACGATGGGTCTTTTCCATAGAGGTAAGGTTTATCCTTCGGATGCATTGCCAATCAAAGCAATTCAAAAACGTCTATGTGCACCGTATCTTTTCGACGTTCACCCGTGGCAATCGCCAAAATCTTGTTTAACCAATCATACTTTCCTTTTGGCGCTTCAAAAATCATGCTTTCGCGGAAATAATATTCTTCGCTTGGAACATCTTCGCCATTGATGATGCGTTGCATAACCTCCGCCGATCCATGCCGAAGCGCCAAGCCACGCATTAAAAACATCACGCCGTCATCTGTTTCAAACGGCAACCGAACACTCATTTCTGCAACACCGTCTGGGCGGATCAATTGGCAATCGGCCCCACCGCCCAAAAGTTTGCCGGAAACCCGATCACCCATAAAAGTACCACCGGTTATGGGAATAAATCGACGCGTTCCATAAGGGCCTTCGGGGGCCACTTGCGGCGTTGCCACTTCGGCGACGTAACTGAACAGCGGGCGCATTTCCATCATTGTAAAACTCTCGGTTTGCTCATTTCACTCAGAGATAACTGATGTCTCATTTTTGTCCATGGCGATGTCGAGTATTATCTTATCGACACATTACATCGTGAACTTTGGTACAAAAAAACAGCCTGAAATTGGTGAAAAACATTGCTGAATTAAGCTAATTCAAACGATTTTTCACAAAATTCGGATACTTTCGGGGAAATAAAAGCAAAATTTGCCACTTGACCGTTTCCACACCGTTTTTGGGCGATTTTTTCAATTTTTACTCAACCTAGTGGGGCGCGCTATTTGTCGTCCTGCGGGGTATTTCACCCATGATTTGGACAGCCCAGATCGCCGCTGGATAACGGACGACAAAATTGATTTCGTCGTCGGCGATAGCCCAACAGACTGCTTTAATCGCGTGGCAAATGGCGAAGTGGATGCCGCTACCGTTAATCTATTCTTGGGCGCAACAACGTTGGTTGAAATGGGTCTTCGGGATCAAATCACCCCACAAGAAACACCAGTATCTGAACAAGGGCTGCACATTGTTATTTCCAAGCGCCACTGGCGCGGCACAACATTCTTGTATCGTGTGAATACCGGTCTTAGTGCGTTGCGCGACAGCGGACGTTACCAAGAGATTGTTTCACGCCATCTAGAAGGCTTTTGGTCATTGTTGAAGTAGACATATAAGTCACCAACATTGCCAAACTTATCGGCAGCAAGAAAAACGCCCCGAGCCAAACAAATGGCCCGGGGCGTTTTTATTTTTGAATTCCTAATGGAAACTTACAGACCCCATTTGGCCTTGTTAGCTTCAAAGAAACCTTTGGTTTGTTTTAGTTTTACCCAGTTGTTCACATAGTTGATCCAAACTTGGTCTGCTTGTGGAAGCAACATCGCAATGGGTGAAGGTGTACGGGCCTCTGCGCCTTCAACACGAACGACACCGAATTTTTCACCTAATGTGGAACCCTCGATGTTTGATGTAATAAATACATCCGCACGACCTGCTAGCACTTCTTGATAACCACGCGCAGGTGCCTCAACGACTTTGATATCCGCATCAGGGAACCATTCACGAACCAGCTTTTCAAAAGTTGTGCCCAAAGTGGTTGCAACCTTTACGTCTGGCTTGTTGATCGCATCATAGCCATCGAATTTGCCAGCATTTTCAGCCGACGTAAACGGCATGATTTCAACTGAAAGATAGCTTTCAGAAAAACCGGCGGCTTTCATACGCGCAGGCGAAATAGAGGCCGAACCTGTGATATGGTATTGACCAGCTACAACACCGTTTACCAGTGTTTTCCAATCCGTTGGAACGAACTCAACCTCAACGCCTAGATCATTGGCAAGTTCGGTCATGACGTCGATATCAAAACCCTTATAGCTGTTGGTGGCTGGGTCACGCACAGACATTGGGTTCCAATCTCCCGTTGTGCCGACCTTCAAAACACCTGTGCTTAGGATCTCTTGCAAAGCAGATTGTGCCTGTGCAGCACCGGATGCCGCAATACCAAAGGCCGCGACCGCTGCTACTTTTAGGAAATTCTTCATAGTTTACCCCCGTGGGTGGTTTTGATTTTACAATGAACCTTATTGTTACTTGAATGAGCCCGGTATTCAAATACACTGTTTGTGAAATAACGTATCCTGATCAGAAATGTGGGCCAGTAATGCCAGAAACAGCGATTGAGCTGGTCGATGTGAATAAGTGGTTTGACGACTTTCACGTCCTAAAAGACATCAATTTAACAGTAAACACAGGCGAAAAGGTCGTAATTTGCGGCCCCTCTGGTTCTGGAAAATCCACAGTCGTAAGATGTATCAATCGATTAGAGGAACATCAAAAAGGCGTGATCAGACTGAATGGTGTCGAATTAACCAACGATCCGCGGTCAATTTCGTCGATCCAAGGCGATGTGGGCATGGTTTTTCAACAGTTCAATTTGTTCCCCCACTTGACCGTGCTTGATAATCTGACCCTTGGCCCAATGAAGGCACGCAGCCTTTCACGATCTGACGCCGAAGATCGTGCGCGGCATTATTTGGAACGCGTGCGTATTCCAGATCAGGTAGACAAAAAGCCTAGCCAGCTGTCAGGTGGGCAACAACAACGCGTCGCCATTGCGCGATCACTTTGTATGGAACCCAAGGTATTGTTGTTTGATGAACCGACCTCGGCCCTTGATCCTGAAATGATATCCGAGGTTCTGGACGTCATGGTCGAACTTGCCACTGAAGGTATGACCATGATCGTTGTTACCCACGAAATGGGTTTTGCCCGCAAGGTCGCCGACAAAATGATTTTCATGGACGAAGGTGAAATCGTTGAGCAAGCCGCGCCTGAGGAATTTTTTGGGAACCCAAGAACCGAACGTTGTCGCAAGTTCCTTAGCCAAATATTGCAGCATTAGGGTCGTGCACATGAAAAAACTGTACATCTCACTTTCATGTTTCCTATTGCTGGCCGGCTGTGGATCGTCTGGCACATGGGGATGGTACGTCATCAACCCCATGACCAAAGGCGGTTGGACCAACGTCAAGTTTTTGATTTCGGGCATGGCCAGCACGATCCAAATATCCGTCATTGCCGCCGCGATTTCCATCATACTTGGCCTGCTTGTCGCCCTACCTGGTCAATCCAGCAAACGCGGCTGGCGCATCGTCAGCCGGATTTATGTGGAATTCATTCGGTCTATTCCGTTGTTGCCTATGCTTTTTTGGGTGTTCTACGGCCTGCCACTGATCTTTAAATCCATGGGGCTGAACATTCCCATCGATCCGTTCTGGGGCGCGATTATCACGCTGGCGGTATCTGACAGCGCATTTACCGCCGAAATTTACCGATCTGGCATCCAATCCATTTCCAAAGGTCAAACAGAAGCGGCGCAAACCGTCGGGTTAAGTTACGCGCAAACCATGCGTTATGTGATCCTGCCCCAAGCGATCCGACGCATTCTGCCACCCATCGCCAATCAGTTTATCTACATCGTTAAAATGAGTGCTTTTGCATCTGTCATCGGCATGCAGGAACTGACCCGTCGCGCCAATGAATTGGTCGTAACGGAATACCGTCCCCTTGAAATCTATTCACTACTCATCGTCGAATATCTGATCCTTGTTCTGATCATCAGCGCGGGCGTGCGTTGGCTTGAACGGCGTATGGGATCAGACGAACGCAAATAGGAGAAGCAAATGACAGACTGGCATGAATTTATGGCCGAAACCGAGGCCAACATCGCAACATTTTCCAAGGAAGTTCCACAAACTGTCAAAGGTTTCGGGCAAATGGGGCAAGCGGCAAAAACCAACGGTGCGCTAAGCGAAAAAACCAAAGAGTTCATGGCACTGGGCATTGCGATTGCGACACGTTGCGACAGCTGCATTGGCTTTCACGTGCGCACATTGGTCCGCCTTGGCGCGACACGCGAAGAACTGTGCGAAGCTTTGGCAATGGCAACTTACATGGGCGGTGGGCCGTCCTATGCGTATTCTGCAAAGGCGCTAAAGGCCTTTGATGTGTTTACAGAAGGCCCTAAATAAGCCCTTAGAAATATTCTGGGAATTCCTTGACCAAGGCAGCGCGAATGCGGTCTTTAACTGAAATTGCCGGATCAGGGCGATCAAAGGTCAAACCCGTTACTGTTTCAAACAGCGCGATATACTTGTTGGAAAATTCCAGAACTGTTTCATCTGGAATTTCTGGGATCGGATCATTGTATGGGTCGCACTGACCAACAACCCATAGTCGCAGAAATTCCTTATCCAAACTTTCAGGTTCCAACCCTGCATCAACCCGTTCTTGATAGACGTCCGCGATCCAAAAACGGCTGGAATCTGGCGTGTGAATTTCGTCGGCAATCACGATCACACCATTTTCATCAACACCAAATTCATATTTGGTATCAACTAAGATCAGCCCTTTTTCGGCCGCCAATTTTTGGCCACGCGCAAATAGCGCAAGACTTTTCTTTGAAATGTCCGCCCATTGATCCGCTGTCAAAAGACCGGTCTCAAGAATTTCTGCCGCCGTGATTGGCGCGTCATGGCCGCCACCGTCTGGCTTCGTGGTGGGTGTTATGATCGCCTCGGGCAGCTTTTGATTTTTGCTGTAGCCATCCGCAAATTCATGGCCATAAATCACCCGCTCGCCGCGTTCATACATCGGCCAAACACTCGTGTTCGTAGACCCAGTTAGATAGGCGCGCACAACGATTTCGATGGGCAACATATCAAGGTCCTTGACCAAAACAACGTTTGGGTCTGGATAGGAAATCAC
>ERZ1048872.1978-NODE-1978-length-15765-cov-6.041948_pt1 | contig 15765 bp, 13 predicted proteins | sample MGYA00383100_ERZ1048872 | MGnify/ENA primary metagenome ERZ1048872 (study PRJEB29581, sample SAMEA5548370) | metagenome | biome: marine; feature: coastal; material: water | depth 50 m | study: Short-term variability in the microbial, nano- and picoplankton... | reverse complement strand
CGGAGAACCAGGACCTTGCCCGAGACACCTCCATCGCTGCAAGATTATCGAAGCACGGGCCTATACGCCCCGCTAACAAATCTTGTACGTCGCATCCCGATGCATGAAATGAATCTGCCGGAAGATACACTCGTCCTCGTTCTCTATCTTCCACAATGTCCCTAAGAATGTTTGTCCACTGAAAGGCGAGCCCACATGCATCCGCGGAAGGAGTCCATTCCTCAAAGGATACGCCCGGCCGAAGACCCCAGATGGGCACGGCAGCGAGTCCCACTGCCGACGCCACCAGCCGGCAATATTGAATGAGGCTATCTGTGGTCTCATATCTCGACTGTGTAAGATCACGCCGAACGCCTTCAATAATATGAAAAAGGTGCTCATGTGGTATGGAATACCGCATTGCTGCAGAAGCTATCGAACGGAGCACTGGCTCATGAACAAGTTTGCCGTGAAGAGCATCTTTCAGCATCACCTCAAATTCAAGCAGCACTCGTGTCTTTTCTGACACTCGATCATCACCATCAACAATGTCGTCCGCAAGGCGACAAAACGCGTAAAGCGCGTTCGATCCTCGACGTTTCTCCGGCGTAAGAAACCGTAAAGGCAAAGCAAAGCTTGAACCGCTTTTCTTAAGAATTAATCGACACACTTCCGCGTCAGCATGCTGAGAAACAATCATGAACGCCTACCTTGGAAGACATGCTGTATTCGAATTGTTATCATATGCAATGCCGCCCTGAAAGCGAGATTCATCTTGGCCCTCTTCGGTAAAACCGGACGTTTCCCAAGGGTATCGAATCCTGCACGCCGAATTGCTTGCGCCACACCTCTTCCTCCTTCGAGAAATAACTGAATGGCTGGCCTCAGTACGAATGGTGCTGTTTCTACGAGTGATTGCCCGTTATCAAAACATCGTTCGGCCCATGCGACTTCGTCTGTGATAAGTGATATAAATTCCGGGCTTGCTGAAGATGCGTTTAACATTTCTTCACTCACACCATGCCGCCGCATGTCCTCTGCTGGAATATAAATACGTCCACCGTCGTAATCTCGCCGGACATCTTGCCAAAAATTAACTAACTGCAGTCCCGTGCAGATTGAGTCTGAAAGCCTTATCTCTTCGGCTGCTTCGCAATGCGCCAAACCCAACACAATTCGGCCCACCGGATCAGCAGAACGGCGGCAATATTCAAGCAACTGGTCACGAGACTCATACCGAGTCACTGTCTGGTCCTGAATGAATGCATCGATCAAATCGGCAAACGGATCTAATGACAACCTATGTCGACGCACAGTCTCGGAAAGTGCCACAAACACGGGATGCGTGGGCGCACCTGCAAAACACGCATCAAGTCCACAACGCCATGTGCTTAATGCAACTGTGGCATCACCCTCTGATTCATCTGCTAAATCGTCACTCCACCTTGCAAAGGTATACACATTGGCAAGGTCTTGCCGAAGGCCTGAAGGAACAAGACGAGTAGCAACCGTAAAATTCTCGTAGTGAGCAGCAGCTACCTGCCGACAGAAAATCTCCGCCGATGAAAGATCCAGACTACCTGGCAGCCGGGCTAACTGCCATGCTGTCGGGTCTCGTTGAGCCACCTGAGGTAATTCAGCGTTCACAGCCGACATCGTTTGAGGGTTTCCAGAGGTCAATCACGGGCACGAATAAATATTCTACAACATAAAGAAGAAATCTCGTCCTCTGTCCCAGAACTACCGACAATAGCAAAACTGCCAGTGACCTTTACTGACTGCCGGTGCCCTCTAAAGGAGGCTTGACCCTCAACAACTAATTCTTCTGTTGAACAAACGTGACTGCAAAAGAAGCTGCTAAACCAGCTACAGCAAGACTGCTCAGACTTCGCCACCCAAGTCCATTTATTTCATCTGGCCCGAGATCAACAGCGAGTGTCGAAGCGCACCAGCACGCATAGAAGATGATGGGAGTTACAAGGAACTTAATAAACAGCCTTTGCCGTACGATGTAAGACCGTGCACGCTGATTGATTGTGAATTCGGACATACTTCTCCCACGAAAGAGGCCAGAGGAGTGATATCGGAGAACGCCGCTCACAAATCATAGGTCGAATGAAATCTCCCCACTATCCAGCAGGAGCCGATCAACTCACTCGAACCTCAAGACTCGTACTTGCATACAAATCGGACAAAAAAGAAGCATTCTTTTCGACTATTGACAGACCAAAGCCTACGAACGGAAAATTTGATAGCGACTCAAGACAGCTAGCACCTACATCCGATTAAGGCAGGCTACTTCGCAAGTCCTTCTCTCGACGACACTGCACTCTTCAACACACCTGTACTGTGCGTCAGAAAGTACTGTGCTTTAAAAAAAACTGAACAAGGGCAGGGGGGGGAGGAAGCCCTGCGACCACAACGAAATGCTTAAGAATTCAGGGTACACACTCAGCAGAATTCCCCGGTCATGCTAAGATACTCTGCAGGTTTTTATGCTTAACCGTCGCAGACGCCAATTCACTAGCATACAACGACAGGAAACAAATGAAGATTCTGCTTGCCGGCCCTCGAGGATTCTGTGCCGGGGTCAATATGGCGATAGAAACTCTTGAGACAGCAATTCGTCTTTTCGGTACGCCAATCTATGTATTTCATGAAATCGTACACAATAAACACGTTGTTGACCGCTTCGTTAAAGAGGGTGCTGTTTTCGTGGACACTGTTGAAGAAGTTCCAGAAAAGGCAACTCTTCTATTTTCGGCACATGGCGTTGCCCCCGAGGTGCGACGAGTAGCTGCCGAACGAAAACTTCGAGCGATTGACGCAACATGCCCGCTCGTCACAAAAGTTCACCTCGAAGCAATTAAGTATGCCAACCAGAACTACCACATCTTCTTAATTGGCCACGAAGGACATGACGAAGTTATTGGGACCATGGGGCAGGCCCCAGGGTCCTTCACGCTTGTAGAAACTACGGAAGAAGTAAATGCCTTACCATTCGGCCCTGATGATAAACTCGCATATCTTACTCAGACAACACTATCCGTTGATGACGCCTCCCGAATCATCAATCAACTGAAGGCACGATTTCCACAACTGATTGGACCTCCAAAAGATGATATCTGCTACGCGACACAGAATCGGCAAGAAGCCGTTCGCCAATTGTCGCAAGAGGCTGATCTCGTGCTCGTATTAGGAAGCCAAAATAGTTCGAATAGCCAGAGACTTGCCGAACTTGCCAAAGAGCACGGAGTTCCTTCGTATCTTATTGATGGTGCTGATGAAATCGATGCATCTTGGTTTAATAACATTGAAACTGTTGCTATCACTGCCGGAGCAAGTGCACCAGAACAGGTCGTTCAAGATTGTGTTGGGTGGCTCCGGAACCGCTTTGAAAGCAGTCCCTCTGGATTTACTATCGAAGAGAGAACTGTTCGTGACGAAGATGTTTTCTTTCCACTTCCAAAATCGATTCGATCAGCGGCTGCGGCAGTTCAGCTACCAATGGGCTGATCCTGCAACATACACCTGTAGCGCACACCAAAACTGTCTAGTACGCAGTGATATCATGCAAGACAACGGGAGAAAGAACTCTAGCTATTGTTGGAGTTTTTTATGCCTAAAACGATGTGGCTCATCCGCATCGGCCCCTAATCGTTCCTTCCGACTTTGCTCGTAAACATCAAAGTTACCTTCACACACGTGCACGTAGCCGTCCCCCTCGAACGCAATAATATGTGTGGCTAATCGATCAAGAAACCATCGATCATGTGTAATAACCACAACGCTTCCAGCAAAGTTTGCAATACCTTCTTCAAGTGACCGCAGCGTGTCGACATCGAGATCATTGGTTGGTTCATCGAGAAGCAACAGATTCGCACCCCTCCGAAGCAACTTTGCCAGATGAACACGATTTCTCTCACCACCAGAAAGTGTGCCAACTTTTTTCTGTTGATCTGGCCCCATAAAATTGAACTTCGCCACATAACTACGGGCATTCACCGTCCGCTTCCCGAGCTGGATGGTGTCATGGCCACCTGAAATCTCTTCGAATACTGTTTTCTGAGGGTCGAGTGAATCGCGGCTTTGATCAACATATCCGATGTCAACCGTTGACCCGACTTTGATTGAACCCGTATCAGACTCTTCTTGCCCAACAAGCATTCGAAACAATGTCGTTTTCCCGGCACCATTCGGGCCAATAATTCCAACAATACCACCCGGAGGCAACCTGAACGAAAGGTTTTCAAACAGCAACTTATCACCGAATGCCTTGGAAAGCCCCTCAGCGTCAATGACCTGGTCACCTAGGGGCCGACTTGCCGGCACAGTGATCTCCACATCTGTGTCACGAGTTGCAGCTTCTTCTGCAGCCAACTTTTCGAAAGAAGCCACCCTTGCCTTACTCTTTGCCTGTCGAGCCTTTGGCGACATTCGAATCCACTCGAGTTCTTTGGTAAGCGTCTTCTGACGGGCGCTTGCTTGCTTCTCTTCGAGTACCATTCTTGCCTGTTTCTGTTCAAGCCATGAAGAATAGTTTCCTTCAAAAGGAATGGCACGACCGTGGTCGACTTCAAGAATCCATTTGGCGACGTTGTCTAAAAAGTATCTATCATGAGTCACCGCTACTACAGTACCTGTGTACTCGGCAAGGAAGTGCTCGAGCCATAGTACACTTTCTGCATCGAGATGATTTGTCGGTTCATCGAGCAACAAGAGATCTGGTTTTTCGAGCAAAAGACGACACAGTGCGACCCGCCGACGTTCACCACCAGATAGATTCGTAACAGCCCAGTCTCCTGGGGGAAGATTCATGGCGTCCATCGCAATTTCAACCTGCCGGTCCAAATCCCATAAATTTTTGGCGTCAATCTGATCCTGAACGGTTGCTTGTTCAGCGAGCAACTTTTCCATTTGGTCATCATCTAATGGTTCGGCAAAGCTTGCATTGATTTCTTCGTAACGCTGAAGAATCGCTCGAGACTGAGTTACCCCATCCATGACATTTTCAAAAACTGTTTTTTCTGCATCAAGTTCTGGCTCTTGCTCAAGATATCCAACACTGAATCCGTCGGACAGTCGGGCCTCGCCCTCGTACTCAGTATCAATACCCGCCATGATCTTCATCAATGTACTTTTCCCTGCACCGTTACGGCCAAGCAGGCCAATCTTTGCGCCAGGATAAAAGGCAACGTCGATATTTTTCAGCAGTTCACGCTGACCGAATTTTTTCGTGAGATCAGTAATCTGAAAAATGAACTGGGCGCCCATCAATGCTCCTATGAGTACGGTATTAATCAACTTGCACAAGAAAAAACAAACTGCAGCAATCGTAGCTTATCTCAACATAGATATCGTACCCCATCACCTAACGATCCACGAGACACTTCCGTCGGAATGAGTGACCGCCTGCCACCAGGGGTGACTGCCACAAGTTTGCGGAGTTAGGGGCAGTCGTTGCAGGGTCTCTGTGCATCCACTACCATCACTTTACTACATAAATTGTGAGTTAAAGGAGTTGCTTCCATGGCTGAATATGCAGACCCTGACGTCCTCGTCTCAACAGAGTGGGTTGCTGAACACCACAATGACCCTGCTGTGAGAATTGTTGAATCAAATGAAGATCGGGCTCTCTACACACAGGGGCATGTTCCGGGCGCTGTTGAGATTGACTGGCAAGTAGACCTCCAAGACCAGATTGTTCGCGACTACGTCGACCGGGAGGGTTTTGAAGAGATCTGCCGAAACAATGGCATCAATAATGACACCACAGTAATTTTCTACGGTGATAAAAATAACTGGTGGGCTTGCTATGCATTCTGGGTGTTCAAACTTTATGGTCATCCACAATGCAAAATTATGAATGGTGGACGAAAAAAGTGGCAACTTGAAGGCCGGGTGTGGTCAACTGACAGGGTCAGCTATCCTTCAACAACCTATGTAGCACCGGAACAAGATAAGTCTGTTCGAGCGCTACGTGAAGAAGTGCTCAAGCATCAAAAAGCTGGCAAAAATCTTGTTGATGTCCGAAGCCCTGAAGAATACTCCGGCGAACGACTGCATATGCCCGACTACCCGAACGAAGGCGCTCTTCGCGGTGGGCACATTCCTGGCGCCGTGAATATCCCCTGGCCACTTTCCGTTAATGAAGACGGAACATTCAAGACTGCGAAAGAACTTGAGAAGCTCTACTGTAAAGCGAATCACTTAAAGCGTCGAAGCCCGACCATTGCATACTGCCGTATCGGAGAACGTTCAAGTCTTACATGGTTTGTTCTTAAATACCTTCTTGGCTTTGGAAACGTTCGGAATTACGACGGTTCGTGGATGGAATGGGGGAATTGTGTTGGAGTCCCCATTATTAAGGGCTCTCATCCTCAGGGTGCTTCAGATAATACCATCGCACCGACACCTTTGCCTTAGTACAAGCACCTCAAGTAAATCCAGAACCAAGACTCACGGACTACGGGGAAGATAAATATGGAAACGGTGAACGAACGACTCGACCAGATTGTCGAAGAGTTTGTTGACTTAGATGGCCGAGAAAAACTCGAATTGCTCCTTGACTTCGCAAACCGTTTACCGCCGTTAAGCGATGAATATGCGGCTAAGAAGACCACTGAAGACCGGCGTGTTCACGAATGCCAAACTTCCGTTTTCCTCTGGCCGGAAATTTCAAACGGCTCAATGAATCTCGTAGCTGAAGTTGCTGAAGAAGCGCCCACAGTAAAAGGTTTTGTTGCGATACTCGCAGAAGCAGTAGCCAGCCGTCCTCAGCCTGAAGCACAAGAACTGCCGGAAGACCTTCTCGAGAAAATGGGACTTGCAGACGTACTCGGTATGCTACGTAGCAGGGGACTCCGTGCCATAGTGAGCCGAGTCCGGCAAGAACTGATTAATGCTGAATAACTGGTATGCATTAAGACATTACAGCCGCGGTCTTCGACAACTTGACACCTACTACAGCTAACAAGAAACCACACAAGACGATGCCCCCTTCAAACTCCACGAACGACATAACACCACTTGTGGCCGGAATTGATCTCGGTGGCACAGCGGTCAACGTGACACTACTAAACCATACGGGAGAGTTTCTGATTCATGATCTCTTCGAACATCCCGCCCGCAGTGTTGAGGGGCCAGAAATTTGCTTGCAACAGATTGTCGATGGACTTCAAGCTGCTGTAACGAAAGTTGGTAGAACACGAGAAGAGATTGCCGCGATCGGGCTCGACACACCCGGACCTGCTACGGCTGATGGTGTGCTGAGCAGCCAAGGTTCAACAAACTTTGTTCATCCTGACTGGGCTGGGTTCGATATTCGTGGGAATCTGCAAGGGCTGTTAAACACCCCTGTTCATTATTTAAATGATGGAAATGCAGCTGCCGTTTGGGGCCACACCACTATTTTTGGAAATCAACCAAAGAAGACATCTATTTCCGCCATAATCGGCACCGGATTAGGCGGCGGCATTGTTCATCAAGACTGTGTTGTGGCTGGCAGCAGAGGTTTTGGTGGTGAGCTCGGGCACGTTCTCATACCGATGGCACTTCTTAATAAAATGATACCTGAACTAAAGAACTGCAAATCGCTTTGTAACTGTGGTCGTGTCGGAGACCTTGAATCACTTTGTTCCCTTACAGCAATACGCAAAAACCTGCTTCCTCATTTCCTGCAGAATTATAGCGACCACGAATTAGCATCTCTAGAACCAAGCAAAGCTGCGATCCGGGTTCGTGGCCTAGCTGCTGAAGGCGATGAAATGTGTCGATCAATTTTCCGCGTTCAGGCCAGAGCTCTTGGCCTATTTTTTGACCAAATGGTCAATACATTTGATCCTGATGCACTGATCATAGGAGGTGGAGCTATTGAAACCGAACAATCTTTTCAACAATGGTTTATCGACGAAGTCAGAGAGGGCATGCCGACTCAACGGGAAGAGCAACAAAATATTGTCATTGAGATAATGCCAAATGGAGACACTGCCGGAGCACGTGGCGCAGCAATCGAAGCACAGCGTGTACTTGTACCAAGCCGATAAACCACAAAAACTAGAGAACTGCTAGAGCGGCTGCGATCACCTGCGGGAAAATTTCTTATTTACACTGAATCAATGACCGGAAGCACAGGAAGCGGGACTTTTCGACGCCTTTCAGGTGCCGCCACTACATCCTCGCCTTGATTCGTAGCAGGTGGGCCAAACAATGCGAGCCTCGCAGTACGCAAGAAACCCTTCCATGAACCAAAAGTAGCTTCTACAGCTGCTGGTTCGTAGCCACAGTGCGCCATACACTGCTGACATTTTGGATTACCACTCGCCCGTCCGTATGAATCCCAGTCTGTTGTCTTCATAAGGTCTGAAAAACTTTCGGCATATCCTTCATCGAGTAAATAACAAGGTTTTTGCCAACCGAACAGGCTGTATGAGGGAGTCCCCCAAGGCCGACATTCAAGATCCCAGTTCCCTTTCAAGAACTCAAGGAAAACTGGAGACTGATTGAATTTCCAGCGGCCTCCACCGCCCTTGAAAATCTTACGAAAAAGCCCGTGGCTTCTCTCACGACTCAGGAAAATATCCTGCTCTGGGGCTTTCTCATACGAATAGCCCGGTGAAACCATCATTCCCTCAACACCGAGTTGCATGACTTCGTCAAAAAACTGACTACAACGCTCTGGCTCAGCGTCGGCAAAGAGCGTTGAATTTGTCGTCACTCGGAAACCAGCCTTCTTAGCAGCACGAATTGCATTAATTGCCATTTCATACACCCCATCTCGACAGACCGATGCATCGTGCTCCTGCTGAAGCCCATCTAAATGAATCGAGAACGCAAGATACTTTGATGGCTTAAAGTGTGGCAGCATCTCTTCGAGCTTTATAGCGTTCGTACAAACATAAAGATATTTTTTTCGCGCAACAATTCCGTCAATAATTTCTCCGATCTGGGGATGAAGCAATGGTTCACCACCCGGAATCGCCACAATCGGTGCGCCACATTCATCCACAGCTTTCAAACACTGAGATGGCGAAAGATGTTGACGCAGTATCTCGCTAGGATGCTGAATCTTTCCACATCCGGCACATGCAAGGTTACACCGAAAAAGAGGCTCAAGCATAAGCACGAGTGGGTACTTGTCGTTCCCTCTGAGACGCTGCACAGCAACATGACGCAACACAGCCATCATTTGCCCGACTGGAACACTCATGACAATACTCCTTCATACATCTCTGACAATTCTTCTGGTGAACCGGCATGCCGTCGTTTCAATCCGTTACCTTCAGCCCCCACAGCCGACTGCCATCTTGCCATCGCAATGAGCGGAAATGAAATCCGGTAGTAGTGATACCGAAGATAAAACACCTTCGGAAAACCAGTCCCAGTAAAGGCTGTTTCGTTCCAATCACCATCAGGACGCTGCGTAGTAAGCAACCAATGAATACCACGCTGAGCTGATGGAGTATTCGATTTATCAGCAGCCACAAGAGCAGCAACTGCCCAGGCTGTCTGTGAAGCTGTTGGTTCACCAATCCCCTTCAGGGTCACATCTGCATAACTCGCTGGACTTTCACCCCAAGCACCATTCGGCTGCTGGGCCGACATAAGCCATTGCACACCCGCATCAATAAGTGGATCGTCTGAGGAGACGCCAACCGCTCGAAGGCCCTCAATGGCCTGCCATGTTCCATATATATAATTGACGCCCCAGCGGCCAAACCAACTACCGTCAGACTCCTGCGTCTCACGAAGGTATTTAATTGCCCGATCGACTTCGGGCTCACCGACACCATGACCAAGACTCCCGTAGGCTTCGAGTACACGACCAGTAAGATCTGGTGAACTCGGGTCTATCATCGCATTGTGATCAGCAAAGGGAACCTTGCAGAGAATCTCATGGTTGTTATCACGATCAAAAGCCCCCCAGCCACCATCACTGTTTTGCATGGCAGTCAGCCACTGTACTCCGCGCTGCATTGCGTTTTTGACATAGCCAACACGGTCATTTTGATTGTCTGCACACGCATTTTCTTGTTTCAGCCATGCCGAAAATGCGATTAGAACCATTGCCGTATCATCGACGTCTGGGTAATAACAGTTGGCGTACTCAAAGCACCAACCAGATGGAACAGCTTGTACTCGGCGAGACCAATCGCCAGCGAAACGCACTTCTCTGGCAAGTAACCAATCAACAGCGTTACCCATGCTGCCAGCACTATCAGCCGATGGTGAGGCTATTTCTGCAAGTCCGCGGAGTGCTATCGCTGTATCCCAGACTGGTGATCGACAAGGCTCTACTCGAATCGTTTCATCATCTTGACGCTCAAGAAGACCTTCTAACTGTTTCCAGCATTCCACTACTTCGGCAGAATTATCATCACAACCCATTGCACGAAGCGCTACAATACTCCAAATAATTGGAGGAAAAATGGCACCAAGACCATCGCTTCCACAAAAACGCTTCAACATCCATGTCCGGCATGCCATAACTGCCCGTCGACGAAGCGGGCGAATATTAAGGCAGTCGATTGTCTTTATCACATAATCAATAAGTCGAAAGAAACGTGACCAACCATCGTCTCCACCTATCGGCTGCTTCCTCATCGCAAACGTGCAGTCTGCAAAGAGCTCCTGTATCCCTTTTTCATCTGATAATTTTTGTACCGGCTTAAAAGACCAAATTAGTGAAAGAGGCACTATCATTGTTCGCGACCACGCTGAAACGCGATGCAAGCTTATTGGAAACCAATCCGGCAGAAGGATCATCTCCGGAGGAACAGCCGGACAATCGGCATATGAAATCTGTCCAAGCAATGCCAGATAAAACCGAGTAAAACTGTTCACAGCCCAAGGACCACCTGCTTCAGCAATCGCAGCTCGAGCCCTTTTCATGGGCTCTGATTTAGCATCATAACCACACATTTTTAACGCAAGATAGGCCTTTACGCTGGCACTCGGGTCGACGTCCCCTCCTGGATAGATGGCCCAGCCACCATCTGGCAACTGTTGATCGAGAATACGTTTCGTACACCCTGCCGATGTACGTTGATCGAGACGGCCTGCCCATCCACAAATCAAGAGATATTCGCTCTCGAGAATAGTATCTCCCTCAAGCGGACCCCGCCAGTGACCATCGGCATTCTGGCGTTTCAAAAACCATCGTGCCGTCTGCCGAATCGCTAGTTCTGCGAGGCTTTCACTTATCTTCGAGTGAATCTGAGGTCTATCCACATGACGGGACAACTCATGCTCTGTATCTTTTTCAAAAATTGTTTGTGGACGTGGCGCACTACCATTCCACACAGGAACTACTGTCTTCATGCGTCCAGAAAAAGTCATAGGGGCATCCATGCTCCATCGTTATACCGCAATGAACTAGCATGACCTACTCCTTGGACAATGCTTCAATGAATCGCGGCCTTTGCGAAGAATAGAGAACACCGGCTGTCAACGACAAGTGCGAAAGATCAAGAAAATGTCGTTACGGCACATGAATTCCAACCAACTTTGGTGAAAACCGAACTTCCTGTCACGATGGGGGCTCTAGGGCGACTTTGAGGCCATTGGTAGGATGACTGAAACCTCGGTTCCCTGCTGCAACCGGGACTTCATCGAGATGCTTCCACCATTTGCATCAATAAGTCGAAATGCCTTTGAAAGCCCCAAGCCAATGCCTCGCCCAGCCTCACGACCACTGAAAAATGGATCGAACGCTCGGCTCATTGTCTCCATATCCATCCCAATACCATTGTCATTCACCGTCACAAGACACGCTTCGCTTGTGCTTTCAACTGCCTCTACAGAAACCGTTCCACCGTGAAAAATTGCTTCAATTGCATTTGAAAGAATGCCTCGCAGTGAATCCTCAATCTGCCCACGGTCAACAACAATGCACATTGTCTCAGAAACAACATGAAGCGTTAGGCGTACTCCACGTTCTTCCGCCATGGACTCCATTGAGCTGAATACACTCTGAAGCACATCCCTGATACTGACTTCGTCTTGATGAGGTTTTGGTGGTCTGGCGAAAATCATCAGTCCACCAATCATATCTCGGGCTCTAAATGCCTGATCAACAATTGTTGCAAGTCGTCGTTGGCGTTCGGGCTCATGCTCATCATAAAGAAGGGCCTGAGCACGCGCAGCAATATTTGCAAGCGGATTGTTTATCTCATGGCCCGCACCATAAGCAAGTTCTCGTATTGCCTCCAAACGTGCGGAGGAAACGCTACCCGAGAAGTCCATATAAAGTGCCCGAAGAGACTTCGATGCCGCCAGTAATTCATGAAGCACACCAACTTGTGAATCTCCTTGGCCAAGAGACAAGATACTCGCGACTTCATGATCAGAAATCTCTATTCCACCAAGTGGCCGAGCAGAAACTTCACTTAGGATTTGATCACGCCAACGGACAGCTGTTGAGTGCGCTACCGAAGATCGGGTTTCGATTGTGTCAGATCCTGACGGAAGCATCCCCGTAGTCACATGCAACTCCTGCATGGAAACTAAATTTGACTGTTTTAAAAGAGCCGCTCCCTGTGGTGTTGCAGAAGTAACCAGACTCTCCTCAAGCCGCTCAAGCCAAAGAATTGCCGCCCGTGCTGCAGAGAGATCATCATCAACAGCGCCACGCTTAGGCGATTGTGTTTCTTCTGCAGCCAGCCAGATTGCAACAGATGGATCAGCCGCAGCCAAATGCCAGCACCGATCTCTCCAAGAACCACTTGTGAAGCGGTCTTTCTGAGGGCGTGAGTGCTCTTCTGTAATTGTTTGCAACGAGTACGACACCGCCCGCGTCAAGCCCATAAAGGCTTGACGCGGGACTGGGAGTGCCACATGTGGCTTCTTATTAGGACGAACGAGCAACCATCCAACTACAGCCATCATCTCATGACGCTGCCGGGACAGATTCAATATCGAGCAGCGTACAAATTCTGTCGACAAGGACATCTGCTTCAAATGGCTTTTGAAGGAACTCATTGGCACCACATGCCTTGAGATCTTCAATCTTGTCAGGCTCACACATACCAGATATGCAAATGATCCTGACCTCATCCATGGTAGAGTCGCTACGTACTCTCTGACAAACTTCTTTCCCGTTGATATCCGGAAGCATTACATCAAGAACGATTAGGTCAGGTCGATAATCCTTAACCATCATACCGGCATCAAAACCGTTGTTGACACTGCGAGTCTCGAACCGGCCATCACGCTCTAAAACATCCGTAATGAGTTCAACAAGATCCTGGTCGTCATCAACGACGAGAATTTTTCTACGTCCACTTTCTAACGCATCGGTCGGAATACCATTGTCTCTCATAAAGAGGAACAGCTGGTCTCGTGGAATTCGCCGAAAACGACTACCCGGAACTCGAAAACCCTTTAACTGACCAGAATCAAAACAACGAATAATCGTCTGCTGGCTCACCTTACAAATTTTGGCCGCTTCACCAGTCGTGTACACAGTCTTTTGCATCTGCCTACCACCCTCTCTCTAGCCACTAGTGGCTAGTCAAAACGGATTCTCCATCATGACCCTTATGCCATGATGTTGATTCCTAAGGCCTCCTGATTGCCATCGATCGGCATCTTGCTCGATCCACCGATCGGTCCATCTCAACCGATCGGCCCCAGACCTCCCCGCATTCCTTCTCGGAGAGAATCGCCCAGGCGCTACCTGAAAAGAACAACTGGGAAACAGACGACCTTTACGGGCCGCCCGCAGGGCTTACCCCGCCTGCCATCCTTGCCAGATGCCGAACTCTACTGACATCTTACGCAGTGAGTCAACACCAACAAAACACCTCAAACCCCGCTGTTTTTTGCAACTACTGCATTTACTCAAACCTTTTTTTCTCAGCTGAGCCAAATTCATGGTCAAACACCCTACCTCGCGAATACAGCTCACATTTCTTATATCCCCGCATAGCTACCAGCTGAGAGTTCCAGCGTTGACGGTGCAGCCATTGCCACAAAAACTAGCGACGCTCACTGGCTGGCGGAATCACTACCTCAAAAAGTTCAATGACGGGCTTTGAAGAGATGCTAATAGTTGCAAAACGACCATACGTGCGCGACGTGCCCCCGGGTTCGAGGCCTGGACAGAGTTTGGAAAAATGTGGACCTAGTATGACTTCAAATAGAGACACGCAGCGAACGTCCCGATGTAAATCAGCCTCAATCAATATACGCCCCAGGGGTGTGCCGCCCGCCTGAATACGAGTAACTACGTCTTTTGGTAACCGGTCGCTAGCGATTCTTACAATACCGTACTGAACGATGTGCTCATGACCTCTGGGCAGAACCCGCAAGCGTGGCGACAAACCAAATTTTTCACTCTGAAATTGCGGACTTGTGAGCAGAATCTCTCTTGTATAAAAAATTTCGCCATCAACTTCGTCCGTCACAACTTTCACGACATTAAGTGAAACCGCGTGTTCATGAAAACTCTCCATCGCCACCGTCATATGTGAGTCGTGCGCAAGGAGGGAATGAAAAGGTTCAATAACACGACTTGGACGAATTACAGAAACAGTTCCAAAGTCCTTCAGAGAAAGAAACTTAGAAATGAGTTCTTCAACGCATCGAGCGGCATCATTTTCCGATGACGGCTTGTTCTGGTTCACCATACTCATAGTATGACGCCAAATTTCGAAAACGTGCACCTGCTCTTTGAAACAGCGCGTTAAACACTATTTTTTGATACCTTTAGGTCATCAATTGCTTGTTGGGGCACTGCCAGGTCTAGAAGAAATTCTAGAACCTCTCGTAATCTCACATACTGACAGTCCTTAATTGCATCAGCCGCAAGTTGTCTTTCGCCTTCAACAATCTTGGCTGCTTTCCTGAACACGCCAGCCTGCTCATACAACCGCTTTGCCGTTTGTACAGGTGAACATGATTTGTGGACAGGGTTTTCTTCGACAGAGCACGCTTGTCGCAATGCCAATAATTCCATCCGGCCTAGTTCATTGAGATTTTCAACCGCAAGAGCCCACATTACCGTCGGTCGACCACCGAGAATATCACCGGCGACTCTTCTATCATTTTCGAGATCACCTTGCCAATCTTTCAAATCGTTCAACACCTGAAACCCTGTGCCAACGTGCAAAGCGTACTTACTCACAGCAAGAGCATGCGATGGCTGAAGCCCTGCGAGGCGGATGCCCATTGCTACCGCAGCTTCGAATGCCGGAGAAGTCTTCAGACCATAAATTTCAAGGCATTCAGCGGACGACACATCGTCGTCTACACCCCGCCACCATAACTCAGCGCCTTGGCCGCGTGATAATCGCACATGGGCATCGGAGAGGATTGTGAGCAGGTCACTCCGGACACTCGGTGAACCATCTAGTCCTGCTATTAATCGATACCCGGCACCCACAAGATAATCCCCGATGTTAATAGCTGCTGGGATTCCGTGCTCCAGATGAACTGTGGGCTTTCCGTAGCGTGCTACGTCATCATCCTCGATATCGTCATGTACAAGCGACGCCTTATGAAAAATCTCAATAGATACTGCAGCGGCCCTCGCCGTGTCACGGCTGACAACATTTGTGTTCTTGCCATCTGCACGAAAATCAGCACACAGTGCGTCATAGGCAGCAAGAGTCACGAACGGACGAAGGAACTTGCCGCCACGACCCAAGAATTCACCAGCAAATCGAGCAGTCACATCAAGTGATTTGTTGGTAGCAGTTTGGCGTTCGCCATCGACTTCCATGACAGAGCCAAAACCGTCACCAAGAGAGTATCGCTGGGCAAGTTCACTGATCGACTTGCCTGAAA
>ERZ1048872.1977-NODE-1977-length-15767-cov-4.611698_pt1 | contig 15767 bp, 12 predicted proteins | sample MGYA00383100_ERZ1048872 | MGnify/ENA primary metagenome ERZ1048872 (study PRJEB29581, sample SAMEA5548370) | metagenome | biome: marine; feature: coastal; material: water | depth 50 m | study: Short-term variability in the microbial, nano- and picoplankton... | reverse complement strand
TGATGATAATTTAGCCTTATTTCGCCAAGCAGCAAGTGCCTGTGTGGGTGAAGTGGCTGGCGTTGAAATTACCACCTTTGTTGAGCACATGGCAGACTTGCCAGATTTAGATGCAATCATCAATGGCGAGAGCGTTACCATTCCCAAAGAGCTAGATCTTCAGTATGCTATTTGCGCCGCCTTAGCGGGTCGAGCAATTGCTGTAAAAGAGGGTGAGGATGCGCAGCAAGTTTGGGGAAACATCCTAAATTTTGCCAAAGACTTCCCACAAAAAGAACTGGGCGTTATGCTCGTGTCTGATATGCAAAGAGCGATTGGTAGTGAGATATTTTCCATCCCTGAATTTGCAGATTGGGCAGGAAAAATTGCCGACACTTTATTCGATTAACAATAAGAAACTATGATAAATTTAAACCAAAATAACAACTACTCAACCACACCTTTGTTACGCCTAGGCTTTAGACCATTTTTCTTTGCATCTGGTGTTATTGCTGTATTAGCCATGCTTATGTGGATGCTATTTTATCCGTCAATTATTGCGGTTAATAATGCCAATTCTATTGACTGGCATGCACATGAAATGATCTTTGCTTTTGCATCAGCCATTACGGTGGGATTTTTACTCACCGCCAGCAAAAACTGGACAGGTGTACAAACCCTTTATGGAAAGCCGTTAATGGCTTTATTATTGTTATGGACAGCGGGCAGGTTCCTGCCTTTTGTCAGTCATGAATATTTACTTTATCAAGCTATTATTGATACTAGTTTTTTAATTATTGCAGGTATCGCTATCGCTCATCCTATCATTAAAGCCAAAAATTGGAACAACATCAGTATTGTTGCCAAAACCTCACTGCTAGCTGTAGCACACGTTTTGTTTTATTTAGGCTTACTTGGAATACTTGACCAAGGTGTTCGCATCGGGCTTTACCTTGGTTTTTATTTAATTATTAGCTTGTTGTTTATGATGTCCAGAAGGCTACTGCCTTTTTTCATTGAGCGTGGTCTTGGCTTGAGTACAGAGCTTAAAAATTCTAAAATTTTAGATACTGCCAGCTTGTTTTTATTCTTAGCCTTTATGATTATTGAGATATTCTTTGCCAGTATTTTTAGCACTATTCTTGCTGGTATTTTATTCATCATCCACGTCATTCGCCTATTCAATTGGTACCATCCAAAAATTTGGACAAAATCTTTATTGTGGAGTATTTACCTGGCTTATGGTTTTTTAACTTTAGGCTTTGGTATGAATGTATTGGAATATTTTATCAACGTTGTACCAAATCTTGATATTCACTCTTTTGCCTTTGGCGTGGCGTTAATGGCACTCAGCATGATGGCCAGAGTAAGCTTAGGCCACACAGGGCGTAATGTGTTCAACCCACCAAAGCAGCTTAATTTTATGTTTGCTTTTTTAGTGGCATCTTTTATATTTAGAGTTGTTTTAAATTTAGTCAGCATTGAATATTATGCACAATGGATCTTTATTTCTCAAATTTTATGGATTGTTGCTTTCTCAATTTTCTTAGCACTTTATGCACCAATGTTTTTTAAAGCTCGTGTTGATGGACAATTTGGATAAAGGGGTTTCTTATGGAAGTAGCAGGTGAATTATTGATATTAACCAGAGAGCATCACACCGCTCTTTCTTTAGCAAATAAGTGTAAAAATGCGGTTAAAGCAAAAGATGAAGTTGAGATTCAAGCGCTGTGTTTGAAAATATCTCAAAATTTTAAAATGGATTATTCTGAGCACTTTGAAACAGAAGAGTCAACCATTTTTGCCTTTTTAAGCGAAAAATCAGCTGATTTAGCTCAATTGTGCAAACAATTAACCCTAGAGCATCAACAATTATACAAATTAGCGGATGAATTGGTTAAAAAGCCAGAGTCATTAGAGAAATTTGGCAAATTATTGAAATTACACGCAAAATTAGAAAATTCAGATCTCTTTCCTCACATAAGCTTATTAGACCCAACACAAAGACGAGAAATCCTTCTTTCTAGTGCTAAACATGTAGCTGTTATTAAGGCGTGAGCGATTCCGATTATCAATTTTGGAAAAATGACGACATAAAGCCAGAGCCTAAAGTTAGCGTTATTGGAGAGGATATTATTATTGAAAATAACATTGATGATACTGATCTTGAAGCGGTTGAAGCCAAACTAACTAAAGCTCGTACGCAGCTTATTTTAGATAAACCTTTTTTAGGAAATTTGGTGTTACGACTCCCCTTAAAAGCAGCAGGGTCTTGGTGTCGTACTAGCGCCACCGATGCCAAAAGCTTTTATTATAATCCTAGTTTTATTGATAAGCTGGACAACCATCAAACCAAATTTGTATTAATTCATGAAGCGCTTCATTGTGCCTTAACCCACTTTGCACGACGTGGCACCAGAGACAAGCACAAATGGGATTTAGCCTGTGATTTTGCTATTAACCCGCTATTGGTTAAAGAAGGCTTTCAACCACCGCTAGACGTGCCTATTTTCAATAAATATGAAAGCATGATCGCTGAAGAAATCTATCCGATGATTGACGATAGTATTGATACAGATCCTATGGATCAACATTTGTACGATGATGATCCAAAAGATGATGTCAACGAATCAGATGGCGGCATGCGTGAAGACAGTCTAGAAGGGCAAAAAGATAACGATCGTGGCAAAAGTGATAAAAACCAATTTTCGCAAGGAGGGGCTAATACTGATTCAGATGAATTAGCCAAACAACCGCCACCTTTAACGCCTGATGAAATGCAAAGTTTGAGTAGTATGTGGCAAAAAAATCTTGCCTCATCTGCGCAACTCGCACAACAAGCTGGAAAGCTTGATGGTGAATTCGCCAAATTAATTGATTTTTTCTTACAACCTCAACTCTCTTGGCAATCCTTATTAGCGCAATATATGTCAACTTTAGCGCGAGATGATTTTTCCTACGCAAGACCTTCCAGAAGAAGTGGCAATGCTATTTTGCCCTCACTTAGATCTAGCCAAATTGATATCACTGTCGCTATTGATACATCAGGCTCCATCTCTCAAGATGAAATTGACGAATTTGTCTCAGAAATTAACGCTATTAAAAGCAACATGCGCGCTTCAATCACGCTGATTGCTTGCGATGAAAAAGTTGATCCAAAGTTAATTTGGCGCTTTGAAGCTTGGGATGAGTTGCAATTTCCAGCAAGCTTAGGCGGTGGTAAGGGCACTAACTTCAATCCGGTATTTAACTACTTAGATCAACAAGATTCGCCCTCTAATGTGCTCATTTACTTTACCGATGCCAAAGGTAAGTTTCCAGAATTTGAACCAAATTATCCAGTTATGTGGCTAGTAAAAGGCAAAGAGCCAATCCCTTGGGGCGCTCGAATCCAGCTTAATTAACCATGCAAGATTTAACCCTTAAAGAATTACAACAACACTTAAAAAATAATTCACCATTGCTATTAGACGTTAGAGAGCAGTGGGAATGGGATAAGCGACATTTTGACAATGCAAGTAGCTCGCTATTTTGAATCGATCGGCTTTGAAAATCTAATCAATCTAAAAGGTGGTATAGATGCCTGGGCTAAAACGATTGATAATTCAATGACTTTATACTAAACGCTGTCTACTCGCTTCAAATAAGCTAATACCTGTTGCAACAGAAACATTAAGGCTTTCAACATTACCTTGCATTGGAATTAAAGCCAGCTGATCGCAAGATTGTTTTGTGAGTTTGCGTAACCCTGTGCCTTCTGCACCCATGATTAGAGCAGTCGGTGTTTTTAAATCAATTTGATAAATAGAAGTATTAGTTGAGCCATCTAAGCCAACCACCCAAACATCTTCTTTTTGCAACGCTTTAATAGTTCGAGCAAGATTGGTTACCTGAAAAATCTTAAGCTGATTAAGTGCACCTGCTGAGGTTTTGTGCACCAAGGCATTAATCGGTGCAGAACCGTCTTTATTAATCACCACACAATCCACACCTGCTGCATTAGCGCTGCGTAAACAAGCACCTAAGTTTCTAGGGTCTTGAATAGAGTCTAAAATTAGAATTAGTGGTGAGTTTTCTAGTCTTGATACAAAACCAATCAGCTCATCTTGATTGGGTAGGGTGGGTAGTAAAATCTCAGCAGCAATCCCTTGATGGGTTTGATTTTTACTAAGTTTGTCTAATTGCTGTTTGTTGGATTTTGAAGTGTTAATACCCAATTGGTTTAGTTGATCTGTAATTTGACCAACGCGCTTATCGTTGCGATTTTCCAAAATAAGGACTCTAACAAAGCCTTCAGGTGCTGAATCAAGCTGAGCTTGAACGGCATGAAAGCCAAAAATAATAAGTGTTTTAGACATAAGTTAATTTAAAGTTTATGGTCAAAAATTTCAATATAAGCTGCTTTTCTTAAGGTTTTAATCCAGTTGTTAAAATAAGTATTTTGCTTCTGACGCATTAAGGCAGCTTTAATATTGGCTAGGTGGTTATCAACATTGCGTTTTTCAATGATTTTAACCAATCTCCAAGAGTTGCCCACTTTAAAAGGTTTGGACAATTCTTCTATCTTTAAACTGTTTAAAGTTTGAGTAAAAACCTTAGGAAGGCGACTTTGTATCAACCAAGCAGACTCGCCGCCATTTTTATAAGACTCATCTTGAGAGTGCAATTTAGCCAAAGCTGAAAAAGATTTTCCTTGCTTAATTTGAGTGGCTAGGTCTGCTAAAAATGCTTTCATTAATTCATCTTGGGATTGCACTAATAAGTCAGATTCTATTGAGCTAATGGCGATTTGAGCAATGCGAATTTGAGCAACAATATCTTTGGAGGCTGCTGGGTTATTTTTTAACGCTTTTGCAATTTCTGCTTTATTTAAGCTGATATTAGCATTTTTATTAATATATTGCCTAAGTCCGTTTAAAGACAATTTTTGCTTAATATTGGTCATTACCTCACCAAACTCAGCCCGGCTTTGAAGCTGTTCTAGTGTCAGGGAATTTTGTAAAGCGACACGTTTAAGCATGTCATTAATCGCTACTGGTTTTGGCTCAATACCTAGCGACTTAACCTTGTCCATTTGTAAGACGATATCAATTTGACGATTAACCGCGGCCAACTTTTCTGCCTTTGAATCGATCTTAACATCAATAACATCGTAGGTAATTAGATCGTCATTGACAAGTGCCACAATACTGTTGGACGCAGCAAGCGCATTAAAAGCAACAATTGTTACTAGTAGGAATATTTTTTTCATATTAATAGTTGTCTAAATTGGCTAAGTAGTTTGGCACTTCATCTTCGAGACGCTTGTACAAACTTGGAGAGGTTGAAGCTAAGCCTTTAAGTACCAGTTCAAAATTAGTCACGTAGTCGTAATCATTGCCACTAATATGCTTTTTAAAGTGTGCTAAACGTAACGCCCAACAACAAGATTCATAGGCAATGCCTGTGGTTTCTTTGCTGGTAATAGAATCAGTAATAGATCGATTAATACCTGCAAATACATGTACCTGCCGAGTGATTGGGTATGCACCATATAACTCAGCCGATTCAACACCATTATCATCATGATGAGCCAAGGTTAAGAATTTTCTTGGGTTAAGGATATAGCTTACTGAGCTATCACGCTTATCAATTTTGTTGGTTTCTGGATCGTACTGCAATGAGTTGTTAAAGATAAAGTCACCCAAGCTTAAATCTGCAGATAAACTAATATCAGAATATTTTCTTCTAGCAGTCAATGTTCCATCACTGGCCATATCGGTGTCATCAATATGATGCGTCTGAGCCGCCTTCAAGCTTAAATAAGTATCGCCAGATTCTTCATCAATAAAATCAGATTCTAGACCAAGGGTAAAATTATTAGCGTTCGAGATTCTATCAATACCCGTATATTTTTCGCCTGAAAATAAACTCTCGTATGAATCATTCTTATCAGCAGAATCAAAATTAGGCAGGGCGCTTTGATCTTCTTTTGGCGTATAGTTGTATGCCAATCTTGGGGTTAGGGTTTGGATAATATCTGTGCCAAAAATATTCGTCTCTCTTTCTAAAAAGAGTTTTGAATCTAAACCAAAGCTATAAATAGAACGCGATTCGTCAGCTTTACCGTCTAAAGAATAATCCGTTGTTGAAAGATTAATTTTGGGTGTTAGTGAGTAAGCATCAGTTGATATGATACGACTAAAGTTTGCTTGCGCATGGGTACGAATACCCGTATCTTTAGTTGAGTCCTGGTGTTTGAATTTTGTACTCACTAATGACAAATCCATGCGACGATTATCTAAACCTAAAAAACCTTTTGAAATGGATAACTCTGGTGCTCTAGTATATTCAGCGATGCCACTATTGACAAGCTGCTCACTCTCTGCAAAGACTGAGAGGTTTAAATCTTTTTCATGATCCTGATAATTTAAATCAACATGGGAATGTAATGCAGTAACAGATGTATCGCTATGAGCAATCTCTTTAAAATAATCTGCGTCTGATACACGGTTAGTTGTAATGTTTAACTCGGTTTTATCATTAAGTGATAAGTCAATTTTAGAGTTTAATAACCAGCGCTTATTACCAGTAATATCGTCTTCATTTAAGTAATGACCTTCAACCTCGAGTCTACCTTTATCAAGATAATCATTAGCTGCAATTAATTGGCGATATTTACCTTCAACAACACTACCACGACTTGAAAGCTGATTGAGTGTTAGCAAGAAATCACGATCTGGTGCGATATTAAAGTAATAAGGAATTCTTACTTGGTAATTGTTATCCTTATTGGCAACTGACTCATCATAACTACCAAAAGCAGGTGCTAAAAATCCAGACCCTCGGCCTTCTAAAACCCACTCATGGTGTGGCGAATAAAACACTGGAACGCCTAAAAATTCCACCACAACATCACTAGCAACACCGCGATTGGTGGCTGAATTTAAGGCTATTTGGTCAGCTTTCATTTGCCAATCGGTATTACCTAAAGGGCATAAAGAGTAGCTCACAGAGTCAAATGTTTGTTGTGTGCCATCATTAACAACTTGATCCGCTTGACCATTCATTTTTGACTTAGGATAATGAAACTGAACTTGCTTAAGCGTTGTATGAGTGATATCACCTTGTTTTTTAACCACGGCGTTATCACCAATAAACATCAACTCATCGTCTTGAAATTTAACATTTCCCGCAGCATTGGTAGTTTTGCTAGATTTTTTAATTTGAATCTCATCAGCACTCAGGTAGTAAGCGCTAGAATTAAGCGAGACATTGCCCGTTAATAAATAGGTATCGTTTTTTGTGATCTCGCTTCGGTCTGCAAGTACATCTAAATTTTCATCAGTAGACAGGACTTGCTGAGGAAAAAGTAAGCGGTTATCTTCACAATTTAGCGCATATCCTTGTGCCTGAGTAACGCTTGAAAGTAAAACAAATGAACAAAAAACAAGTGACTTTTTCATAACGAATGAGTATTTTTCAAATTCATTTATTTTAACATCAACTAAATAGCAATTAGTTAGCATATATTAGTTACATAGCACGGTATTTATTTGGGTAAAATGACTCAGGTTTTTAACAATAATGGAAGCATTTAAATGGCTTGGAACGACAACAATAACAATCAAAACCCTTGGGGTGGCAACAATCAAACGCCACCAGAATTAGATGAGGTAATTAAAGATTTTAAGAATAAATTTAACGGCTTATTTGGATCTGGTGGTAAAAAAACTTCTAACTCATCATCAGCACCAAGTGCACCACAAGGTAGTGTGAAATTTATTGTCATCGTCGGTGTATTGGTATGGATGTTGTCAGGTATTTATATTATTGATCCAGCTGAAAAAGGCATTGTATTGCGTTTTGGTGCTTTCCAAGAAGAGACTTCTCAAGGCCCTCATTGGCATTTACCCTTTCCAATTGAAGTTGTTAACAGAGTCAATGTAGAGCAGATTAGAACGGCTGAAATTGGCTATAGAAATGCAGTGCAAGGCAGTCGCAGTCTTGGTGGCAATGTTTCTTCAGAATCATTAATGCTAACTAAAGATGAAAACATGATTGATGCAAAATTCGCAGTTCAATACAAAGTAAATGATGCGCAGGCTTACTTATTTAATGTTGCCAATCCAGATACAACGCTTCGTCAGGTATCTGAAAGCTCAATTCGCCAAATTGTTGGTCAAAATACTATGGACTACATCCTAACGGAAGGTCGAGTAAGTATTGCTGATGATATTAAAGAAAAATCTCAAGAGTTATTAGACTTATACAAAACAGGCTTATATATAACCACAGTTAATATGCAAGATGCTCAACCACCCGAGCAAGTGCAAGCGGCTTTTTCTGATGCGGTAAAGGCGCGTGAAGATAAGCAACGCTTAATCAATGAAGCACAAACCTACTCTAACGATATCCTGCCAAAATCTCGAGGACTGGCAGCTAGATTAATTGAAGAATCAAAGGCTTATAAATCAGAAGTGGTTTCTAAATCAGAGGGTGAATCATCTAGATTTAAGCAAATCTTAACTGAGTATGAAAAAGCACCAGAGGTTACTAAAGAGCGCCTATATCGTGAAACAATGGAAGCTGTATTTGCAAGTACAAGCAAAGTAGTGGTTGACTCAAAAGCCAATTCAATGATGTATCTACCGATTGACAAACTAATTAACGCTAAGCAATCAAATACTCAAGTAACTATCCAGCAAGGGTCGCAAGAGCAGGTGGAAAACCCGAATAATGCTAGAAATGTTTTTCGTAACAGAGGAGTAAGATAATGCAAAAAATAGGATTAATTATTATTGCTGCAGTATTTTTTGTACTTAGTTCAGCGCTTTACACAGTCAACGAAACACAAACAGCTATCAAGCTTCGTCTAGGTGAAATTGTTAGTGTTGAGAAAGAGCCAGGCTTAAAATTCAAAATGCCATTTGTTAACAACGTGGTTAAATTTGACGATCGAGTGCAAACACTTGATACACCAGCTGAGCGTTTTTTAACAGGTGAAAAGAAAAACGTTATTGTAGATTCTTACGTTAAGTGGCGTATTATCGATGCGGAACAATTTTACAAATCTACTGGTGGTAATTTAGCACGTACCAGTAATCGTCTTGCGCAAATTATCAAAACTGGTCTTAAGAGTGAATTCTCTAAGCGTACGATTGCTGATGTGGTTTCAGGTGAACGTAGTGAGATTATGTCAAACATTGTTAAGCTTGCTAAGAATGATATTGGTCAATTTGGTATTGAAATTGTTGATGTGCGTATTAAGCGTATTGACCTTTCTCAAGAAGTTTCAAACTCTGTATATCGTCGTATGCAAGCTGAACGCCAACGTGTTGCTAAAGAGTTCCGCTCTAAAGGTGCTGAAGAAGCTGAAATTATTCGCGCAGCAGCAGACAAAGAGAGGACTATTATTTTGGCTGATGCTTACCGTGACTCTGAAATTATTCGAGGTGAGGGTGATGCAACTTCCGCTAACAACTACGCTCAAGCATATAATAAAAATGCTAATTTTTACTCTTTCTATCGTTCGTTAGAGTCATATAAAAAATCATTTGCTAATCAAAATGATGTCTTGGTATTAAGCCCAAATACAGAATTCTTTCGCCACTTTAACCCTGAAGTTAAATAATACTGTATGAATACATGGCAACTACCTGAAGGTATTGATGAGTTAACACACGACCAAGCATTGAATTTTGAAATGCTGCGTCGTAAGTTAATTGATTTATATACAGATAAAGGTTTTGGTTTGGTTATCCCGCCGATGGTGGAGCACGTGGATTCACTACTATTAACCAGTGATTCGGTTAATGAAAAAACATTTAAGTTCTTAGATCCTGCTAGTGGAAAAATGTTGGGTGTGCATGCAGATATCACTCCACAAATTGCCAGAATAGATGCAAAACGCGCTAATGATGGTGTTGAAAAATATTGCTACATCAATGCCATATTACAAACCAGTGCAGATGATTTTTATGATTCTCGCTCGCCAATTCAAGCAGGTGCAGAATTATATGGATCTAATGAACCTTCAGCCGATGTAGAGGTGATCGAGTTAATGCTTGAAAGCTTAAAGCTTGCAAGCATTGATTCAGTTGTTATCAGCCTGGGTAACGTGGCAATATTTGACGCGTTAATCTCTCAAGAAACACTAAGCACTGTACAAATTACAGAATTACGCCAGATTTTTTCACACCGCTCAACACCAGATTTATTGGTATTTATTAACGACAACTCATTAGTCAACGCCTCAATGTTTAGCGCACTGATGAAGCTTGAAGGTGATAAAAATGTGCTTGATCAAGCAATGGAATTATTTACTAATTTTCCAGAAGCGCTATCGGCAATTAAAGATTTACAAAGTATTGACCAACAACTTGCGAGTAAAAATATACAAGCGATCTACGACTTAGCTGAGCTAAAAACGTACGAATATCACACGGGCGTTGTATTCTCAGCCTACAACGAAAACTACTCTAAAGCAATAGCTCAAGGTGGTCGTTACAACGGAATTGGCGAAGCTTTTGGACAATCAAGAGCGGCCACAGGATTTTCATTTGATTTGAAATTTTTATCTCAATCAAAGTAATCAACAATAAAAAACAAATTAACTAGTTAGGAATCAGTATGTCAAAAAATGTAGTAATCATCGGCACTCAATGGGGCGACGAAGGTAAAGGTAAGATTGTAGATTTAATTACAGACAAAGTATCTAGCGTTGTACGCTTTCAAGGTGGACACAATGCTGGTCACACTCTGGTTATCGATGGCAAAACAACTGTACTACATCTAATTCCTTCTGGCATCTTACGTGACAATGTTGAATGTTTGATTGGTCATGGCGTTGTTTTGTCAATGTCTGCACTTATTAAAGAATTGGGCGAATTAGATGAGGCAGGTGTTAACGCTGGATCACGATTAAAAATCGCACCAGGTTGCCCACTAATCATGCCGTATCACGTTGCCCTTGACAATGCTCGTGAAGCGAAGCGTGGTAAGGCAGCTATTGGCACAACAGGTAATGGCATTGGTCCTGCATATGAAGATAAAGTAGCTCGTCGCGGTTTGCGCGTTGGCGATTTGCTTGATCTTGAATCATTTGCAGACAAACTAAAAGATGTGATGGAATACCATAATTTTGCATTAACAAATTACTATGGTGCACAAGCGCTTGATTTTGACACAATATTAGCTGAAGCACTAGAACAAGCCAAAGTAGTTATTCCAATGATTACTGACGTAACTGAGCAAATTCATCAGCATATTGCTAACAATGAAAGTATCCTATTTGAAGGTGCGCAAGGTGCATTACTAGACATTGATCAGGGTACATACCCATTTGTTACTTCATCAAATACCACTTCGGGTGGCGCTGTTACCGGCTCTGGCGTTGGTGTAACAGATATTGATTATGTTTGCGGTATTGTAAAAGCTTACACAACACGTGTAGGTGGCGGTCCATTCCCAACAGAGTTGGTTTACGATGTAGCTATTGACGAAGGTGATGCCATTGGTAAAGTATTAGGTACAGTTGGTCATGAATTTGGCGCAACTACTGGCCGTCAACGTCGTTGCGGTTGGTTAGACATGGTAACGCTTAATCGCTCATTAAAGCTTAATGCGGTAACAGGCATTTGCTTAACTAAGCTTGACGTACTCGATTCACTAGACAGCATTAAAATTTGTACAAGCTATGAACTAAATGGCAAAACAGTAACAACGCCACCATATGATGCTCAAGGCTATGCAGATGCTAAGCCAACCTATATTGAAATGCCAGGTTGGAAAACATCAACTATTGGCACGAGCTCATTTGACTCATTACCAATCGAAGCACAAAACTATATTCGTAAGATTGAAGAGCTTTCAAACTTACCAATTGATATTTTATCAACTGGACCAGATCGCAATGAAACACTGATCCTTAACAATCCATTTGAAGAGTAATTTATGAGTGATCCGCACCAAAAAAGAGAATCAGAAAAGTACGACAACCCAATTCCATCAAGAGAATACATTCTCGGCTTTGTTAAAAAGAAAAAGTCTTTGTCGAAATACGACTTATTTGATCTTTTAAAGGTTGATGGTAAGCAAAAAAAGCCACTAACACACCGCTTAAAAGCAATGGTTCGTGACGAACAGCTAGATTACGATAAAGAAGGTAACTTTGTTATTTTTGATCCAGAAGCGGGCATTAAAATTGGTACAGTTGTTGCCAATCCTAAAGGCTTTGGATTTTTAAAGTTAGAAGAGGGTGGGCGTGATTTACGCCTTAACTCACGCCAAATGCAATTAGTTTTTCATGGTGACAAGGTCAAAGCTCGCTTAATTAGTAAACGCGGTGATGCTAAGATTATTGAAGTATTAGAAAGTGTTAAATCAGTTGTTGCGCGCTTGCACATTACTGAAGACGGCGCATATGCTGTTGTTGATGATAAGCGAATTCGCAACAATATTAACATTCCAAACATTACTGACGAAAATGCTCACGAACAAATTGTTATTGTTGAAATCACAAAGTCACCAACTTTCAAATCATTAGCCGAAGGAAAAATTACTCAAATTCTTGGCGCTTACATGGATGAAGGTATTGAAACTGAAGCGGCTTTGTATCGTAACGGCATTCCAATTAATTTCTCGAAAGAAGCTTTAGCACAAACAGTAAAAATTCCAGCTGAAGTAACCAAGCAAGATAAAGAGGGTCGTGTTGATATTACCGACATGAAACTGGTTACTATTGATGGTGAAGACTCAAAAGACTTTGATGACGCAGTATTCGCTGAATCTACAGCTAATGGCTGGAAGCTAGTAGTCGCTATTGCTGATGTATCTCATTATGTAGCAGAAGGAACAGCACTTGATGATGACGCCGTTGAGCGTGGTAATTCAGTTTACTTTCCACGTCGCGTAGTACCAATGCTACCTGAGGCTTTATCAAATGGCCTATGTTCAATTAATCCAGGTGTAGAGCGTCTATGTATGACTTGTGAGATGAACATCGACACAGGCGGAAATTTAGTAGATTACAAATTCTATCCAGCAGTTATGTTTTCACATGCACGCTTAACTTACACTAAAGTAAGTGATATTCTTGAGCACGATAACCAAGAGTTAAAAGCTGAGTTTGAACCTGTACTTGATAATTTAAATGATTTGTATGACTTATACAAAGTGCTTAAAGCTGCAAGAGATAAACGCGGTGTGATGGATTTTGATCGCATTGAATCTCAAATTATTTTCAATGACAATGGCAAAATTGACAACATCATTGCCCGCTCTAGAAACGATGCACATAAACTTATCGAAGAGTGCATGCTAATGGCTAACCAAGCAACAGCAAAATTCTTAGGTGAAAATAAAGAAGACTTCTTGTACAGAATCCATCCAAAACCAACAGCTGAAAAAGTAGAGGTAACTCGTCAATTCTTAACAGCAGTGGGTTTAACACTTGAAGGTGGCGATCAGCCAGATTCAAAACACTTTGCAAAAGTGCTGGAAGATGCCAAAGGTAGAGATGATGAAAATATCATTAAGACTGTGGTACTTCGCACTATGAAGCAAGCAGTGTACACACCAGCTAACGAAGGGCATTTTGGCTTAGCATTTGAAGATTACACACACTTCACTTCACCAATCAGAAGATATCCAGACCTACTAGTACACCGCGCAATTAACCGTGTACTTAACAAGAAAGACCCATCATTTATGGGTAAGCTAGTTAAAAAGGTACTGGGCAACAAAAAGAAAGAGCCTTCTAAAAAAATGATCGAGCTAGGTACCAACTTATCAGTAACAGAGCGTCGCGCTAATGATGCTTCTCGCGATGTTGAGCAGTGGCTTAAGTGTGAATACATGCGTGATAAAGTTGGCGAGACATTCAATGGCGTTATTTCTGGTGTTGCCGGCTTTGGCATATTCATCGAGCTAACAGAAGTATTTGTTGAAGGTATGATTTCTATACGTGACCTACAAGATGATTACTACAATTTTGATGACATTCACCACCAATTAAAAGGCGACCGCACTGGTAAAGTGTTCCGCTTAGGTGATACTATTAAAATTCAAATTGCTTCGGTTAATTTAGATGACAGGCAAATGGTGTTTGTTCCTGTGCCAGACGAAGAGTAAAGCGCATAATATTGATATAAGAAAGAGGCTGAATAAAGCCTCTTTTTTTATTGTGCTAATTAATTAACTAATCAGTTCTTAACATGGCGCCATTACTAGCATTAGTTACTAATAATCGATATTGTTGCAACCACTTAGAGCTAAGTGTTTTCTTAAGTGGCTTAAATTCAGATTTGCGCTTGGCAATTTCCTCATCAGAAAGATTAACACTTAAGATGTATTCATCCACATCAATATGAATTTCATCACCATCTTTTAACAAACCAATCATGCCACCTTCAGCCGCCTCAGGAGAAACGTGACCAATGGATGCGCCGCGTGTTGCACCCGAGAAACGACCATCAGTAATCAGTGCTACTTTATCACCTAAGCCCATACCCATGATCAGTGAAGTTGGCGCAAGCATCTCTTGCATACCAGGACCACCTTTAGGACCTTCGTAGCGAATAACAACTACATCACCCGCTTTAACCTTGCCAGATTTAATACCAGCAATAGAATCATCTTGAGAATTAAAACAAACTGCTTTCCCTGTAAATACGCGATCACCAGTAATACCAGCAGTTTTGATAACCGCACCTTGCTCAGCCAAATTGCCATAAAGAATTGCCAAACCACCTACTTTAGAATAAGGGTTGTCGATGGTGTGAATAATATTAGTATCTAGAATTTCAGCGCCACTAATTTTTTCATACAGTGTTTCACCGCTAATAGTTGGGTTATCAATTAAGACATTGCCACGCTTATTCATCTCATGCATCACTGCATTAACGCCGCCAGCTGTATTAATATCTTCCATATGCACCGTTGAAAGCGATGGAGAAATCTTAGCAATGTGTGATACGTTTTTACTAATTTTGTTAATATCGCTGAGTTTAAAATCAGAGTTTGCTTCTTGAGCAATTGCTAACATGTGCAGTACTGTGTTTGAACTGCCACCCATCGCCATGTCAACCGCAAAAGCATTTCTAACTGCATTATCATTTAAGATATTTTGCATGTTGAATTGATCGCGATCCTCTTGTTTTTCCATGAGTGCAATTTCACAAACACGTCGAGCAGCTTGACGATAAAGCACCTCACGTTCTGGTGTTAGTGCCAAAATAGTGCCGTTACCCGGCAGGGCAATACCCATTGCCTCCATTAATGTATTCATTGAATTTGCAGTAAACATGCCCGAGCAACTGCCGCCACTTGGACAAGCGTTACACTCGATATCTTTCAACTCATCATCAGAAATCTTGCCGGTTTCGTGCTTGCCAACTGCTTCAAAAGCTGTTGCCAGATCAATTGCCGTACCATCTTTGGTATGACCTTTTTTCATCGGACCACCTGATACAAATACCGTTGGCACATTTACACGCTGAGCGCCCATAATCATGCCTGGCACGATTTTGTCACAATTCGGAATAGCGATCATAGCATCTAGCTTATGTGCATTCATCACCGTTTCAATTGAGTTGGCAATAATCTCTCTAGAAGGTAGAGAGAACAGCATGCCGTCGTGACCCATGGCGATACCATCATCCACACCAATCGTATTAAACTCAAACGGAACACAACCCGCTGTACGAATCTCATCTTTAATAATATCTGCTACTTTATCTAAGAAATAATGCCCAGGAATAATTTCAATAAATGAATTGGCAACACCAATAAATGGCTTATCAAAATCC
>ERZ1048872.1970-NODE-1970-length-15794-cov-7.741343_pt1 | contig 15794 bp, 16 predicted proteins | sample MGYA00383100_ERZ1048872 | MGnify/ENA primary metagenome ERZ1048872 (study PRJEB29581, sample SAMEA5548370) | metagenome | biome: marine; feature: coastal; material: water | depth 50 m | study: Short-term variability in the microbial, nano- and picoplankton... | reverse complement strand
TCTTCTTTAGCCATTAATACTCTCAGTTGTTTGAAGACTGTCGCTGGAAACGGCGTGCATTGTGCCCCAAATACACCGTCAAATCGAGTTATTTAACTAATTGCCATTGATCACGGTAGTAAGCCTCTATCGGTCGATAGTCCATTTTATAATTCATTTTCTGACATTCTTTAATCCAATAACCAAGATAGACGTTCGGTTTGTTCATTTTTATTGCTTCCTCGATCAACCAAAGCACGGCGAAATTACCCAGACCTCGCTTCGATTCAGCGGGAGAAAAAAAGGTGTAAATTGCAGATAAACCGTCTGACATCACATCGGCAACACATACCGCGATAAGTTTGTCATCTTTGCGAAACTCGCAAAAAGCAGCCTCAGGACGACCATCGACAAGGAAACTGCGGAATTGGTCAGGATCAGCGGGATACATATCACCATCAATATGGCGCGCGTTAATATATGCGTTAAAAATAGAGTAGTTCTCGTCAGTATATTCGGGCGATACCATTTTGATCTCCAAATCACTGTTTTTACGCCATACCCGTTTTTGCTTTCTGTTTCTTTCAAAATGCTGAACGGGCACTCTGACGGGTATGCATGCCCTGCAATCCTGGCAGTGTGGGCGGTAAATGTGTCGTCCGCTTCGCCTGAATCCAACCGATGAGAGCATGCTGTACAGTTCGGTGTTTATGTGCGCTCCAGGATCGGCAAACAGCGTGGTTGAGCGCTTGCCTTCGAGATAGCTGCACTCGTGTTCTGGTGTTGTAAAGTATCTCAACTCTGAAACAGTGGTCGGCTTGATGCTCATCAAAAATCAGTGCCTTGCTCTGTTAGTGCGTCAGTCATCTCTCTTATGTCGAGGCTTGTCGATCCGCGCAGTGATTGCCAGTCTATCCGCTCCTTGTCTGTCAGTTGGTTGTTATTCATCAAATAGGTCATAAATTCAGCTCTAGAAATGGTTTTCACGCCAAGGCTCATAATATGTGGATTCGGCATCTGGCAGTCGACGAGAGGACAACCCTGTTGATGCAACAGGCGACAAAGCGCGACAAAAGCAACTTTTGAGGCGTCTGTCGCAGTGTGGAACATCGACTCACCGAAGAACATGCGCCCGATACTGACACCATATAATCCACCGACGAGCACCTTGTCTTGATAACACTCAATGGAATGCGCAAAACCATCGAGATGAAGTGCGAGATATGCTTGCCGCATCTCGCTTGTAATCCAGGTTTCTTGTGAATAGGCTCGGGGGGCTTGGCAGCGCCTGACGACTTCGTCAAAAGCGGTATCTACACGGATGTCAAATTCCTGCCTGCGCAGTCTTTTACGCAGACTTCGGCTGATTTTCACATCCTTCGGCTCAATCACGGCGCGTGGGTCTGGGCTCCACCAGAGCAGCGGTTGGTCATCTTCATACCAGGGAAATATGCCGCTACCGTAAGCTAGCAGTAACCGCTCGCGCGAAAGGTCACCACCGACCGCGAGCAGACCATCGGGATCTTGCATAGCCTGTTCAACTGGCGGAAAGTCCAGTTTGCTCGGGTCCAGCCATGTGAGTTCAATCATATCAGGTGTCAGGCACGATCTCGGTGCTGCTTATCAGGCGTTACGTTCTAGTTCGTCTAGATATTTTTCTGCATCGAGCGCCGCCATGCAGCCAAAACCCGCAGATGTCACCGCTTGTCGGTAGACTTGATCGGCAACATCTCCGGCTGCGAAAACACCTGGCAGGCTTGTGGCGGTCGCATTACCTTCAATACCTGTATTAATCACGATATAGCCATTTTTCATCTCCAGTTGGCCATTGAAGATGTCTGTGTTTGGCGTATGCCCGATGGCGATAAAGACGCCCATCAGGTCATGATGGGTCGCGGAGTCAGTTTTTACATCTCTAATTGTCATGCCTGTCACGCCCATGTCATCACCGACAACTTCCTCAAGCACGTGATTCCACTGAATCTTAATATTTTCCTTTTCGATGACTCGATTACGCAAAATCTTTTCACCACGGAATTCGTCCCGACGATGAACCATAATGACTTCGGACGCTATATTCGCTAAATAAAGTGCCTCCTCTAGCGCGGTATTACCCCCGCCGATGACGGCAACTTTTTGTTTTTTGTAGAAAAAGCCATCGCAAGTAGCACAAGCGCTAACGCCCTTACCTTTAAACGCTTCCTCGGACGGGAGTCCCAGATACTGCGCTGACGCTCCTGTCGTGATGATCAGTGCATCACATGTATAAACCGCATTGTCGCCATGGAGTCGATACGGTCGTTGACCCAAATCTGCGGTATGGATGTGGTCGTAAACGATTTGGGTATCAAAACGTTCAGCATGAGCCTGCATTTGCACCATCAGATCTGGCCCCTGTAAGCCTTCAGCACCCGCAGGCCAGTTATCTACATCTGTAGTGGTTGTCAGTTGACCACCGGTTTCAATGCCTGTGATGACGACAGGATCGAGATTGGCGCGGGCTGCATAAATTGCTGCAGAAAGTCCAGCAGGACCCGATCCGAGAATGAGTAGCTTGTGATGGATTTCGTTCATAGTTTTGGTTACCGGATAATCTTTATTTGTTGTTCAGCCCTGATTGGTATATTGACACTGTTTCACCCATTAAACGTCACGTTGCAGCACTGAACGTTCCCGAAGAATTCAGTTTTCAAAAGCTCGGTAAAAGGGTATGGTTGCCAATGAACTCTAATGTTAATAAAATCAGTATGTTGGCTGCAATTCCTCGTCCTGATTTTTATCTATAAACCTGCTTAGGTCTAGCATTGGCGAAGGCAGTTTAACCGCGCTATCAGCGCGTGTTCGAATGATACAACAGCCTATGGGATTGGCATAGTTTGTTGGCGCGTTGCTTGCTGTGGTCGGGTAAGCTGTGGCAATTATTGACGTCTCGGTGATAGACATTTCCGAGCGTTACCAATTCAAAATTACGATAAATGTTACCAGAGGATTGAATTGTGCCAGTGACAAAGAGCGCATCACCAGCTAACCCAGAGCATGATCCTGACGAAATTCTGGCAGGCATTCAGCTGCGGTTGAGAGAGGGTGGACTTATCGCACTGGTTGCCTTGTGCCTTTACCTGTCGATGGCGTTACTTTCTTTCAATCCTGAAGACCCCGGCTGGAGTTATACAGGCACTGACGGTGGGGTCACCAATATGGTTGGCCGTTCAGGCGCTTGGATATCAGATGTGCTGTTTGTCCTATTTGGATTTCTTGCGTATATCTTTCCTGTGATGCTGGGCTATCACTCTTTTTTATTGTTTCGAGAGATGAAGGCAAAGTCTTTGGTAAGCTGGCCGATATTCGCTGTCAGAGCGATGGGCTTTTTGTTCACTATTTCTTCTGGCGCGGGTCTCGCGACCTTGCATTTTTATACTTCAGGCGTAGTTCTGCGTGAGGGTAGTGGCGGTATTCTTGGATCTGAGTTAGCTGCTGTTCTCGTAGCGTCGTTTAGTTACGTCGGTGCAACGCTGATCTTGCTTGCTAGCTTTTTGTTCGGATTGACCGCATTTATCGATATTTCATGGCTCCGAGTGATGGATGCGACTGGCGCAGCACTCATGCGATTAACAGTCTGGACCAAACGTACCTTTCACAAAATCCGGGCGCGATTTCAGGAGCGGAATGAAGTTAAGCAGGTAGTAGAGCAGCGGCGTGAAGCGCTCGAACGAGAGGTGGAAAAACAGCAGCACAGAGCGCCCGTTAAAATTGAACCTATCGTCGTCAAAGAACCGGTTGTTAGCGAGAGGGCCGAGCGTGAAAAACAAGGAAATCTTTTCAAAATAGCGGCGGTTGACGGCCTGCCCGCACTCCATCTGCTCGACGCTGTAGATCCCAACAAAAACTCTGGGTACTCGCCTGAAGACCTCGAGGCGCTTTCTCGTTTGCTTGAGTTGAAGCTGCTCGACTACGGCGTCGAAGCGGTTGTGGTCTCGGTGTTTCCTGGTCCCGTGATTACTAGATTCGAGATTCAGCCCTCACCGGGCGTTAAGGTCAGCAAGATTACGGGCTTGGTAAAAGACCTCGCAAGATCGCTAGCGGTTACCAGCGTGCGCGTGGTTGAGGTAATTCCGGGTAAGTCGGTGGTTGGTATTGAGATACCGAACGTTGACCGAGAGATAGTTCAGCTCAGTGAGGTGTTGTCATCTCGCGCTTACGACAACCCGTCCTCGCCGTTGAGTCTGGCTCTCGGCCATGATATCGCTGGGCAGCCAGTGGTCGTTGATCTTGCAAAAATGCCTCATTTGCTCGTCGCGGGTACGACGGGATCGGGAAAATCTGTCGGGTTGAATGCCATGATTCTCTCGATTCTATTTAAAGCATCGCCGGAAGACGTACGTCTTATTATGGTTGATCCGAAGATGCTTGAGCTGGCGATTTACGAGGGCATTCCGCATTTGCTTACGCCTGTTGTGACAGACATGAAAGATGCTGCTAATGCGCTCAGATGGTGCGTTGCAGAGATGGAGCGCCGGTATCGGCTGATGGCGGCTTTGGGCGTCAGGAATCTTGGTGGGTTCAATCGGAAAGTCAAAGACGCCGCAAAAGCCGGCACACCGATAAAGGATCCACTCTGGCTTCCATCTGATTTCCTTGAACTCGATGAGCAAGAAGCCCCAGATCTCGAGTCGCTGCCTTTTATTGTGGTCATTATTGACGAGTTTGCCGATATGATGATGATCGTTGGCAAGAAAGTTGAAGAATTAATCGCGAGAATCGCTCAAAAAGCGCGCGCCGCCGGCATCCACCTTGTACTCGCAACGCAGCGTCCCTCCGTTGATGTCATCACAGGGCTGATTAAAGCAAATATACCCACCAGAATTGCATTTCAGGTCTCCTCAAAAGTAGATTCTCGTACAATTCTCGATCAAGGCGGTGCCGAACAATTGCTAGGCCATGGCGACATGCTCTATTTACCGCCCGGTACCGCGTTGCCTTCGAGGGTGCATGGGGCATTTGTTGATGATGATGAGGTTCACAGAGTCGTTGAAAGCTGGAAAGAGCTTGGTGAACCTAATTATCTGGAAGATATTCTTGACAGTCGCACTGACGCCGAGATGATTCCAGGCATGGCCGTCGCCGGAGATGACAGTGGCGGTGAAGAGCAAGATGAGCTTTACGACCAAGCAGTTGAGTTTGTCACCCAATCACGCCGTGCCTCTATTTCAGCCGTGCAACGAAAGCTGCGCATTGGTTACAACCGGGCTGCTAGGATGATCGAAACAATGGAAATGGCTGGCGTTGTCAGCGAGATGGGAACGAATGGTAGCCGGGAAGTGCTCGTAAATGCACCACCTGAGTCCTAAGTTAATGAACTTGCTTCGGTCCTATCTCCTGTTTGTTATCACCGCCTTTGGTGCCCTGAGTGCAAGTGCCGACATCCCGGTAGATTCAGAGACTAACGCAACCACCAACACCAACACCAACACCAACACCACGCAGCTTGCTGAGGCACTTTCACGCGTCGGTCATATGTCAGCGTCGTTCAAGCAACAGACTGTCGATAGAACACAGCGTTTGATGCTGGAAAACACGGGCAAACTATGGGTCAATCCTGGCGCGAAATTTAGAATTGAGACTAATGCACCAGCTGAACAAACGCTTGTATCTAACGGCCAAGACATTTGGGTCTACGATGCGGACCTTGAACAGGTCATCATCTCAAAACTAGAGGCTGATTTAAGCCAAGTACCTGTGCTGTTGTTGGGAGGGAACCTTGCCACGCTCGATGCTTCCTACGCCGTTTCTGTCTACGACGATGAGATGGGCAAAAACTATGTTCTCTCACCTCTATCTTCAGAGAGCTTGTTTACATCCCTGTCGATCTCATTTCAGCAATCACTCCCCGTGCGAATAGCGATTCTTGACGCCCTTGGACAACAGACACTAATCAGACTTACTGACGTTCGCATCAACGACACAGCCGAACCAGCGATATTTGATTTCGTGCCGCCAGCGGGGACGGACGTGATTGATGATCGCTTTTAGTTCTCATCGCATGCCTATTTGCCCTTGGGCGGTCGGAGCCTGAATGTCGTTATTTGAATCAGCGTCAACCTATGAGCCGCTTGCGGCTCGCATGAGACCCGCAAGTCTAGCTGACCTCGTTGGCCAAGAGCATCTTTTAGCCAAAGGTAAACCACTCAGGGAAGCGATCGCGTCTTCAATGCTGCATTCAATGATTCTCTGGGGGCCACCGGGCGTTGGCAAAACAACGATCGCTAGAATGATCGCAGAAGAATGTAATGTCAGATTTGAAGCCATATCAGCCGTTCTTTCAGGTGTGAAAGAAATTCGTGCAGCGATCGCGGTCGCAAAGCAAAATTTGTCGAACGTTTCGATCGGCGGTGGTCAGAAAACGCTCTTATTCGTCGACGAAGTGCATAGGTTCAACAAATCGCAACAAGATGCTTTTCTACCTTATATCGAGGATGGAACGATTATCTTTATCGGTGCTACAACCGAAAACCCTTCCTTCGAGCTAAATAATGCCCTGTTATCTCGTGCGCGTGTTTACAAGTTGATGTCGCTTAGCGATGACGCTCTGCTCGCGCTGCTGAAGCGAGCGCTGGCTGACCCGTTACGTGGGCTCGGTAAGCACAAGCTAGAAGCAGACGAAAACACCTTGCTAAAACTGGTAAAGGCCGCTGATGGTGACGGGCGTCGGGCGCTAAATCTGCTAGAGATCGCCAGCGATCTTGCGAATGACCAGAAACTGGATGATCTTATTCTTGAGGAAGTGCTCGGTTCGGACTTTCGTCGTTTCGATAAAGGTGGCGATCTATTTTATGACCAGATTTCGGCCCTGCATAAGGCCGTTAGGGGATCATCACCCGATGCCGCCCTGTACTGGTATGCTCGAATGATCGATGGCGGCTGTGACCCGCTTTACGTCGCGAGGCGGGTTGTTCGTATGGCAAGTGAGGATATTGGTAACGCGGATCCCAGAGCGCTGGCGTTGGCGTTAAACGCTTGGCAGGTTCAGGAAAGGCTCGGCAGCCCCGAAGGCGAACTGGCGATTGCGCAAGCGATAACCTATCTGGCGGTTGCAGCCAAGAGTAATGCAGTATACGCCGCTTACGGCGGTGCGCTCAGTGATGCGGCCGAGTTACCCGGCTATGAGGTGCCGCTGCATATTCGGAATGCGCCGACGACGCTGATGAAAGACATGGGTCATGGCGACGATTATCGTTATGCACACGATTTCGATGACGGTTTCGTTCCCGGAGAGTCCTACATGCCTCAAGAACTCGACGAAAAAACTTACTATGAACCGGTTAGCCGAGGTCTGGAAATTCAAATCCGCGAAAAATTGGAAAAACTGCACGCTGCAAACGCGCATAGCGATTTCAAACGCTACCCAAAAGACTGAAAGCTGATTATTAACCAAAATAGCATGGTAGAAAGGAAATAGAGCAGGGTGGAAATTATCGCAATTGCAATTGGTGGCGCTTTTGGCGCAGTCGCACGTTATTGGCTAACGGAACTGTCATCAACGCTGTTAGGTTCTGACTTCCCCTATGGGACCTTGGCTGTCAACGTACTGGGCTCTTTTTGTCTAGGATTCGTTTTTGTGATGTTAGTTGAGCGCAATCTCGTCGGACCTGTTTGGCGGGCAGCTATCATGGTTGGTTTCCTCGGTGCTTTTACGACCTTCTCAACTTTTTCGCTGCAAGCGTTTGATCTATTCCAGCAAGCACGGTTTTTGGCCGGTAGCGGTTATATTGTCGGTAGTGTAGTCGCCAGTTTGATCGCAGTTGGCACGGGCATGCTAATGGCCAAACAGATCTGAGTCGGTCGAACTTAAGCGAGGTTAGCAGATATAAAAAATATCGAAATGAGATGACCTTTGTTACTATTGCGCCCGAAATCTTGAATTAGAAACCAGTCGATGCTTGATCCTAAAATAATACGAAACAATCCGCTTGAAATTGCTAGCAAGCTCAAAATCAAAAAGTATGATTTTGACGTCGCTCGCTTTCAGGCACTTGAAGAACAAAGAAAGCAACTTCAAATCGAAACAGAGTCTCTTCAGTCTGAACGAAAAGCGAAATCGAAGTCGATTGGTCAGGCGAAAGCAAGCGGTGAGGATATTCAGCCGCTGCTCGACTCTGTTAGCACGCTAGGTGACGACCTCGATAAAGCGAAGCACCAGCTGACGGAGGTTCAGGCAGAGCTGGATAGCATTACGCATGGCATGCCCAACTTGCCGGATGAGACGGTACCTGAAGGTCATTCTGAGGAAGATAATGTAGAGATTCGTCGATGGGGGGATATCCCAAAGTTCGACTTCGAGCCGAAAGATCATGTCGATCTCAGTGCAAAAAGTGGATTAATGGATTTCGAATCTGCAGCAAAAATTACCGGTTCCAGATTTGTTGCGTTGCGCGGTCCAATCGCTCGACTTCAAAGGGCGTTGACCCAATTTATGCTTGATGTACATACCATTGAGCATGGTTATGAAGAAATCTATGTGCCCTACATCGTGAATGAGGATTCGATGTTTGGCACAGGGCAATTGCCGAAATTTGGCGAAGACTCCTTCAGGTTAGATGATGATCGAAATTATTATCTAATCCCAACGGCTGAAGTGCCTGTGACTAATATGGCCCGTGATGTGATTTTTGAAGCCGGTGATTTGCCACAGAAGTTCGTGTGCCATACACCTTGTTTCCGGAGTGAAGCGGGAAGTTATGGTAGAGATACTAAAGGTATGATTCGCCAACACCAATTTGAGAAAGTCGAGTTAGTTCAACTTGTTCCTGCAAGCGAGTCTATGGAGGCGCACGAGGCCTTGACCGGGCACGCAGAGACGATATTGCAGAAACTCGATCTGCCGTACCGCATGGTAAATCTATGTGGTGGTGATCTGGGTTTCTCATCAGCAAGAACATACGATCTGGAAGTTTGGTTACCCGGTCAAAACAATTACCGCGAGATTTCCTCCTGTAGTAATTTTAGGGACTTTCAGGCGCGACGGATGCAGGCGAGATGGCGGAACCCAGAAACGGGTAAGCCGGAGCTCCTGCATACCCTTAACGGTTCAGGTTTAGCTGTAGGTAGAACGCTGATTGCGGTACTTGAAAACTATCAACAGGCCGACGGTTCGATTCGTATCCCTCAATCACTGCAAGGTTATATGAACGGCGTGACGTCGATCGCGCTCTAATCACAATTGGTTGGCTTGGGTAATCCGGCGATCTTAGCAGAGGTCTTCGCCGGTTTGCCGGTAAACAGTTTCATCAGGTAAATGCTGTTACCCTTTTCCGGACCCAACGCTTGTTTGACGATGTTGATTAGGACTCTGGTGACAGGGGCGATCTTATATCTTTCGTAATATGCGCGCTGTATTTCTATTATTTCCCAATGCGCATCGCTTAAGTCAATTGCATCTTGAGCTGCGATTAGATTTGCTATGGCGGGTGACCACAGAGAAAGATCCCGTAGAAATCCCTCGGCATCAAACATATCCGTTGACGTCTTCATATCCAGGCCTTTGTCATTTTGTGTTCGGCAACAAGTTGAACGAAGTCGTTATAAGAAACCACTTCAATGCCTTGTAGAACACGGTGAGTCAGACCTCGGGCTTCTAAATCAACACCTAATGCATACACTCTTACTGGGACTTGCTTTACCAGTGCCTCATTCGCTTTATCTGCCACATACACCCCGTCTTCCAACAGCAGCAAGGCGTCTCGATCCTTCGAAGCTTTAGTAAGCGCCTTTAAGCAGGCAATGGCGGCAGCTGATTGGGGTAGTTTATTCAGTGTGTGCAGAACCATCAGAAATCCAACACCAGATCAAAGGTCGAAATAAATTCGCATATTGTATCTTGCCTAATCGTTGTCATTGGAATGACCAGTTCCTCAGTGTCTAGTTGTCGATCGAGCAGGTCTTCACGAGTACAGAAGATTTGGTCTACGCCATAATCAGCAAGAGCACCAAAGGTCGCAGCAAAATTTTTTGTGCCCAGATCATCCGGCTGCTGATGTTTCAATAACTGATACAACCCGTCACCCTGAAAAAGCACAGCACACTCCGCGAAAGCAGAGCCCATCAGAATTGCATCAAGCCCCTCTTGCGCATTTATGCTGCCGTGAGGGGGTTTGGATTGCGTAAAAAGGATGCGTTTCAATTTAATTCGGCGCTCCTAAGCAGCAAATGTTACGGTTCGGTCCGCTGTTAAGCCCGCGTCAATCAGCTGGCCAAGACCGGATATTTCAAATGCAGTGTTCAGATTCGCACCGCGCTTAGCATACCTATCAGCTTCAGTCTCGTTTAGCAGTCCGCGCCGTAGCGAAGAAGCGACGCAGGTAATCAACTCGATGTCATATTTTTCCACGAGACTAAGCCATTCAACGCGAATGTCAGTTTCATCTTGAGGAGATACGATCAAGTCGTTAGCGTTGTAGATCCCATCATTGTAGAAGAAAACTCGGTAGATTTCGTGACCGGTCGCGAGAACGGCTCTAGCAAAATGCAGCGCAGACAACGACGCTTGATGCGAGTAGGGTGCTCCCTGAACGACAATTGCAAATTTCATTTCGGTACAATACCAGATTGTTCAAACTTACAATGCACAGAAGCTCCATAAAATGTGAGTCAAAAAAAAGCCCTTGCGTCATCAGCAAGGGCTTTCTTTTCGGATAGTTTACTTCGACGTGGTCAGAAGTAAACTTGAGTCAATATCAATCATCGCCACCGAAAGCACCGAGAAGATGCAGGAGGGCAGTGAAAAGATTGTAGATGTTTAAGTACAGCCCGACTGTTGCCATGATGTAGTTAGTTTCGCCGCCGTTAATGATGCGACTTGTGTCATACAAAATGAAGCCCGACATTAACATGACTATCGCGGCAGAAATGGCCAAGCTGAGGCCTGAAATCTGCATGCCGAATAGCGACCCGACGAGTGCAAGTACAATACAGCCAATGACGACCCACAGTCCTGTCATCAGGAAACCGGCCATAAAAGAAAAGTCTTTTTTGCTGATCAGGGTGTAGCCCGAGAGCGATAGGAAAATCATACCGGTCAAACCAGCAGCGGTAACGACAGTTTGACTGCCTGCCGCGGTTTGCATGTAAAAATTAAGAATCGGTCCGAGGGAAAAACCTAAGACGCCAGTAAATGCGAATACCAGCAGAATACCGATGCCGCTATTTTTAAACTTGGAAATTGCAAAAAGTAGTCCGATTGACACCAGCAATGGAATGAAGCCCATGTACGGCACTTCGAGTGCCATCGCCAATGCGGCCATACCTGCACTGAATATTAGGGTCATCGACAACAACATGTAAGTGTTTCGTAGTACTTTGTTTGTTTCCAGGACCGACGTTTGACGACCTGTAACAAATTGCGCATCTGCCATTAAAATATCTCCTGAATTGGCTGATTTGTTTAGAGAAAGTTTACGGTTAGGTACACTAAAAGCAAGTAAATCTGACACTATCGAAGTATCTAATTAGCATACATACAACTAAAAACCTCATACGATTCAAGATCTGAGGCTTTCACAGCATTTATTCAAGGTTTGGGCGCAAATTTGGTTGTTTGAGCGCCATTTTTAGCGGTGTGTCACTGTGTTGTAGACCTTACTGTTTGAATGGATATAGACGGCTTTAGTAACTTAAACTTGATTGAATTCTATCGTCTGTTGTTATCCCAAAGAGGCAGCTCTCTGCCGATAGTTGAGAACGTGCTGCTCAAGTTCAATCGGGATGAAGCTCCGTTTGTGGCAATGCGCATGACCAGCACTGGATCCCTAGGTTGATTTAACGCAAGTTCTGCTTACATTTGCTGTGATAAGCTCAGACAACCAATTTAATTTGAGGCGTGAGCATGTCTGAAGCTATTCCATTTAAGTCTGATTACGAATTTAGAGACGAGGACGTGATCGCCCCTGAGGTGTATGCCCGAACTGGACATCCCCACCAGGCTTTCGCTTGGCTCAGAGCGAATGATCCCCTGCGCAAAGTTTCCCCTGAGGGTTTTCGACCCTTCTGGGCTGTGACAAAACACGCGGACATCACCGAAATTGAGAAAAACGTCGATTTGTTCGCGAGTGAACCCAGGCCGCTCCTCATGAAAGAAGCGTCTTCGCCGGAGCTAAGAGAGGAAGTTATTGGGGAAATATTCACACGGCTGCAAGACTCTCCAAAATTACTGGAGGTCATGGCGACCGCAGGCGAGGGTGGTTTGATCCGCTCTTTAGTCCAAATGGATCCACCGGACCACACAAAATACCGTGAACTGACCCAGCCTTGGTTCAAGCCGTCAAATATTAAAGCGTTAGATGAACGTCTGACAGACATCATTAGCGTCATACTGGACGAAATGATGAAAGATGGTGAAGTGCATCATGCGGACTTTGTTCAAGAAGTTGCCGTTTGGCCTCCGTTAAAGCTCATTGCCGAATTGCTTGGTGTTCCTGAAAAAGACGAATGGCGTTTACTTAAGCTCACCAACGAATTATTCGCGGGGGACGACCCGGAAATGCGACGAATGAGCGAAGACCCGCTTTCGATCTTCGACACAATCAAGGACATTTATGAGTATTTCACTCAGATTACCGATGAACGACGGGCGCATCCGACGGAAGACCTAGCCTCGTATATTGCGAATGGAAAAATTGACGGAGAATATCTCCCTTACAAAGAGCTCATTTCATATTACACCATCGTTGCGACAGCAGGGCACGACACAACCCGTAATGCTATCGCAGGGGGATTACATGCGCTGTTAACTCATCCGGAGCAAATGGCACTATTAAAGGCGAGCGCCCACAAGGAAGAAGCTGTGAAACTCGCAGTCGAAGAGATGATTCGCTGGTCGACACCCGTTACCCAATTCTCTCGGACAGCAATGGAGGACTGTGAAATTTCGGGTCAAAAAATAGGTAAAGGCGATACCCTTGGACTTTTTTATGCTTCCTCAAATTTCGATGAAGCTATTTTTGATAATCCATTTGAGTTTGATATTACTCGCAAGCCTAATCGCCATCTCGCATTTGGCACAGGCCCCCATCAATGTTTAGGGCTCATATTAGCGAGAATGGAAATGCGCCTGTTCTTTCAGCAGTTGATCCCGCGTATTGAACATATGGAGCTTGTTGGAGAACCGGAGCGACTACAAGCAAGTTTTGTTCATGGGTTGAAGCATATGAATATTCGGTATCAATTAAAGCCGGCTGGTAAATGATTAGCTAAAAAGCGCTCGCCTTAGCTTCAGATCCAAGTTTCTTGTGAAGCACCAGCCAAACGGGGACGCCGCAGGTAAGCCCGGTGCAACCGATTAAAACGAAGGTCGCCTCGACGGTGTAGATGTCTGCGTACCATCCGAGCACAGGCATCAGCAGAGCACCAAGTAACCTGCCGCCAAGGCTTTGAACAGAAAGCACGCTCGCTCTAATGTTTGAATCTACTCGCTGGTTTACGATGTCGTTAAAACTGATCTTATAAAATCCGCGAACGACCTGATGCAAAAAGATAAATACAAAACTAAAGAGAAACACAAAATAGCCTAACAAAATTGAAGCGCCGCAAGTAAGCAAAATCAGCGCGAGTAACAACGTCGACGTCTTAAATCGAGATTTTACAACGTAATAGTATTTTCCCGCATAAGCCGAAACCACTTGGAAAGAGGCGAACACTATACCGAAATAAATGATATCAATGCCTGCAACTTCGAAATATGGTTGGTATAACCAAAGTCCTGCAAGATTAAAGCTAAATATGATGCCCGCGTAAATCAGTATCCACAGCAAAACCGCGTCATGTCGTATCGAAAAATACACTGAGTTAAGTTGACCGCTGATATTTCTTGTTAACACTTTGCTGTCATTTTTTAAATTACGATGATTCGGTGGTTCGTCGAGCTGAGTTGCAGCAATGAATGCGATGAAGACGAAAGGCACGCAGGCATATATTGTCAATCTAAGCTCTACGGAGGCAATGAAACCACCAATAATTTGAGCAATGCCACCGACCAAAGTGCTGTAAAAGATCAGATTTCCAAAGATTCGAGGAAACTCATCCTGCCTGGCGTCTGCTTTTAACCAATCGAACAAAAATGCTGAGTCAGCACCGGATTGCATGGCGATAAAACCCGCGATAAATAATTCAGCAGCAAGTAGCGAATAAAAACCCTCAGCAAAGCAATACAGCACAATACCAATCAAATTAAAAAGAGCCGCGAGCATTAATGCCAACTTTCGGCCAAACATATCTGCGAAAATGCCCGACGGAAATTCTAGTAACACCATAGCGATAGAGAAGATTGACTGTAACAGCATGATTTCCAGCATCGACAATCCAAGGTCTTGCCAAAAGAGTACAACGACCGGTATGTGGAAATAGACAGTGACAAGTGCTTTCTGAATGGACAGAAAACGAAGGTTTCTGCCAAGGGCATCGGTGAGGTCTTGAGAGGGCATGATGTTCAAACGTTAGGGTAAGATCGGCGGGCTGCTAGTCGTGAAGGTTAACTTGTCTGACTGATAACTGAAACTACGTTACCTTAATTGCTTTACCAAAGCTTAATCGGTATCTTCATGACAAATTACAAAAATAAAGTGATATGAGATCAAAACTGTTCTTTTGATCAATATTAATGAGTCGTTCATGAAGTATCTGCCGTTCTTGCTGTTATTTTTCAGTCTTTCTGTTTTTGGTGAGACAGCGCAGGAGTGTGCAAAGCTTGTGAGAACCGACGATAGACTTGCTTGCTTCGACAAGCTGTTTCCCAGTAAAAACGAAAAAATGATTGAAAGTGAAACTGTACAAAGACAGCAAACTTCGGATGGCACGCGTACACGAGAACTTCAAGCTGAACCTAGCATTAGTGAGACAGAGACAACTCGGGACGAAATAGCTAGATCTGATAAAAGCGCGACAAAACCGAGGGATGTGCAGGATTCGCAAGGCTTTAGTCTTGGCAAGATTTTTAACAGAGATCCCGGCACTGACGTTGAATCGCGGATCAAGGAGCTGAAAGCGGGCAATTCACAGAAAATGGTGTTTCTGTTAGAGAACAATGACATCTGGTTACAAGATTCACCCCGCACATTACCTTTTCGCGTCGGCGACACGGTAAAAGTCAAAAAGGGTCTACTGGGTGGTTACACCATGAGATCAGAGTCAGGCACAGCGACGCGGGTTCATCGTATCCGATAATTACAATAAGACATTAATACGTATCAGTGATGGTGCGTGATTATCAAATAACGAAACCGAATGTTACTTCGGTTTCTTAACCTCAAAAGTACCTCACTTAATACAGTTGTTTATCACAAGATTGCATAGGTCTTGTGCTTCCGTTTTCATAACGCTCATCGAATAAACGAGCATACCGCGGCGCACAAAAAAATGTGTTTTGCAGCAGTGCCTCTATATTATTATAAAAGTATTCATATGGTTGCTTGACTCTGTTATCTATTCAGCGTATCCATAGGTCTGTGAGTACCCTAACAATGCGGTAGGTACTCTTGTCACGTTCAGTTTGTTTCTTATGAACTCTGAAAGTAAAGCGGCAAGACTGAACTTATTATAAGAAAAAAAGGGGATTTCCATGAATAAAAAGTACTCGATTTTGATCAGTTCTTTGTTATGTCTTCCTGGGTTTCAAAGTGTACAAGCTCAGGATAGCGACAGTGAATTGGAAGAAGTCATCGTTACTGGTTCATACCTAAAAAGAAATGCAGCCGACTCACCGTCTCCGTTGTCCATTGTGACATCTGCAGATATTGAGGATATTGGTGCTGCAGATGTTTCAGAGATCG